>Ga0116224_10000226_pt1 | contig 47503 bp, 39 predicted proteins | sample Sb_taG_9_FD_89699 | JGI IMG/M metagenome (GOLD analysis project Ga0116224, IMG submission 89699) | Peat soil microbial communities from Weissenstadt, Germany - Sb_50d_b_LC metaG | ecosystem: Environmental > Terrestrial > Soil > Wetlands > Peat | place: Germany: Weissenstadt | collected 2010-09-21 | reverse complement strand
GTCATCGGAGGAGCTGGCCAGGCGGCGGCCGTCGGGGCTGAAGCACACGCCGCTGACACGGCCGGTGTGCCCCTTGAGGGTGCGCACCTCCTGGCCCGTGTCCGCGTCCCAGAGCCGGACCGTCTGGTCCCAGGAGGAGCTGGCCAGGCGGCGGCCGTCGGGGCTGAAGCACACGCTGGTGAAAAGGCTGTTGGGCCCCTTGAGCGTGCGCACCTCCTGGCCGGTGTCCGCGTCCCAGACCCGGACTGTCTGGTCCGCGGAGGCGCTGGCCAGGCGGCGGCCGTCGGGGCTAAAACACACGCCGTTGACCCAGTTGGTGTGCCCCTTGAGGGTCCGCACCTCCTGGCCGGTGTCCGCGTCCCAGAGCCGGACCGTTTGGTCCATGAAGGCGCTGGCCAGGCGGCGGCCGTCGGGGCTGAAGCACACGCCGTAGACACGGCTGGTGTGCCCCTTGAGCGTCCCCACGTCCTGGCCCGTGTCCGCGTCCCAGAGCCGGACCGTCTGGTCCCAGGAGGCGCTGGCCAGGCGGCGGCCGTCGGGGCTGAAGGACACGCCGTTGACAAGGCTGCGGTGCCCCATGAGCGTGCGCACCTCCTGGCCGGTGTCCGCGTCCCAGAGCCGCACCGTAATGTCGTGGGAGGCGCTGGCCAGGCGGCGGCCGTCGGGGCTGAAGCACACGCCACTGACAGCGGCGGTGTGCCCCTTGAGGGTCCGCACCTCCTGGCCGGTGTCCGCGTCCCAGAGCCGGACCGTATGGTCATCGGAGGAGCTGGCCAGGCGGCGGCCGTCGGGGCTGAAGCACACGCCGTTGACAGCGGCGGTGTGCCCCTTGAGCGTGCGCACCTCCTGGCCGGTGTCCGCGTCCCAGACCCGGACCGTCTGGTCCCAGGAGGCGCTGGCCAGGCGGCGGCCGTCGGGGCTGAACCACAGGCTGGTGACCCTAAAGGTGTGCCCCTTGAGCGTGCGCACCTCCTGGCCGGTGTCCGCGTCCCAGAGCCGCACCGTCCGGTCTTCGGAGGCGATGGCCAGGCGGCGGCCGTCGGGGCTATAGCACACGGCGGTGACACTGCCGGTGTGCCCCCGGAAGATGCGCTGGTTGCTGGTGAAGAGCGTGGCCAGGTGCCGGTACTCCCAGCCGCGGAACTCCGGGCGCGTCGCGTCGAGGTGCTGCCAGGCCGCTGGAGTGTTGTTGGCCTTCCAGTCCCGCTGCGCCAGCTCCAGCTCCCGCGCATAGAGCAGCCATTCAGCCCGGTCGTGTTCGTGCTCGGCGATTTCCCGCTGGTTCTGTTCGGCCTTGCGGGCCTCGTCGGCCTTATCCCGTTCCTCGTCGGCGCTGGCCTGCGCCGCCCGCGCTTCCCCGGCCCGGCGAACCGCCTGGATGCCGAAGGCGAGCGCCGCGCCAATGCCCAGCAGCAGCACCAGGACCAGGGCGACCGAGAGGTTTCGCGTCCGCCGCGCCACCGCGGCCCGAGCCTCGGCCGCCGCGGTGCGTTGGGCCTCTTGCTGGCGGGCCCGCGCCTCGGCCTCGGCCAGTTCCGCTTGCCGCAGCCGTTCCTGCACCGCCGCCAGGTGCGTCGCCAGCGCCGCCGCCACCGCCCCGGCGTCCGCCGGCCGGTCCGGCGCCTTCGCGCTCAGGCACGCCCGCGCCAGGGCCGTCATTTCGGCGTCGGCCGGGCACGCCGCCAGCCGCTTCAAGGCCGCCTCGGTACACCCCAGCTGGGCGTGCAGCCGCACTTCCTCGCGGCTCCCCTCATAGGGCGGCTTCCCTGTCAGGACCTCGCACAGCATCGCCCCCAGGCCGAACACGTCGCCGCGGCGGTCGAGGTGGTCCACCTCGCCCCGCGCCTGCTCCGGCGGCATGTAGGCGAAGGTGCCGAGCACCGCCCCGGCCTGGGTCAGGCTGGTCGCCTGCAGGCTGCGGTCCGTCTCGACGACGCTGGCGGCCACGCTGGCTTCCTCCGGTCGTTCACGCTCCCGGCTCGCCTGGTCCTTCAGCACCTTGGCCAGTCCCCAGTCCATGACCTGCACTTCGCCGAAGGCCCCGACCATGACATTCTGCGGCTTGAGGTCGCGGTGGATGACGCCCTTGCTGTGGGCATAGGCCACCGCCTGGCAGACCTGCTCGAAGATGCCCAGGAGGCGTGGCAGGTCGTCGGCGGGGCCGGCGCGGCGGGCCAGCAGGGCGGCCAGCGTCCGGCCGCGGACCACCTTCATGCAGAAGTACGGCCGGCCGTCCGGCAACGTGCCCGTCTCGTACACCGGCGGGATGCCCGGATGCTGCAACTGGCTGGTGAGCTGCGCCTCGTCGGCGAAGCGGTGCAGGGCGTTTTCGTGCTCCGCCCAGCGCGACTGCATCACCTTGACGGCGACGAGGCGGTGCAGACGCCGGTCGCGTGCCAGCCAGACATCGCCCATGCCCCCCTCGCCCAAGAGCCGCTTTAGCTCGTAGCGGCGCGGCAGCGGGGGCCGGGGCACCGCAGCTCCGGGCGCGGGACCGGGCGCGGCCGCCGTGGCATTGTCCGACGGCGCCGGCGGCGTCGGCGCCAACGGCGGCTGGGTGGCGAACGGGTCGTGGGAATCGTGCGCCGACATGGACCAATCCTCCCCGGGCAGGGGATGTGGGAGCGAGGCGTTCCCGCCGGGACGCGGGAGCCTACAGATGTGCCGCAGTATAAGCGACCGCGGGGCCGAAGTCCATTACCCGGTCAAGCCACGTCGGGCGTTTCCAGTTTCGCCAGCTTGTTCAGCACGAACGCCCGATGATGGATTTCGTGCTCGATCAGGTGGAACAGCACGCCGCCGACCGTCTGCTCGCCCTTGCGGCTGTAGACGCACTTCTCCCGCAGCACGCCCTCGGGGTTCGCCTTGAGGAAGGCGATGACCGCGGCGTGTCCCTCGTCCAGGGCGGTGCGGATCGCGGCCAACTCCAGGGGCGGCTCCGGCGGCCGCTGCTCTTGTGGCATTAGCCCCGGCCGGGCTTTGATCCACGCCAGCATCCACGCCTCGGCCCAGGCCAGGTGCGCCAGGTTCTTCAGCAGCGGCCACGTCCCCGCGTAGACCGGGTCGTTGAGCTGCGCGGCCGTCAGCTTCGCGCAGCGGGCGAGGATCGTCTTCCGCTCTTCTGTGATCTCGTCGAGCATCTTGAGGACGTCGGCGCGCGATTCCAGGGTCGGGTACGGCACGGGAACTTCCTCCTTCAGGGCGTCACATAGTAATACACGTTGACGCCGTCGAACAGGGCGTACTCCGCCGGGGGCACGTCGCCGTCTGCGGCGGTCGCCGGCAGCAGGTGGAGCAACCGGCGCTCGTGCAGCCGGCGGAGGCCGTCGTGAAAGCGGGCGATCGTGAACTCGGTCTGGCTCCCCGCCATCGCCGCGAACAACTCCGGCAGCGGACACGGCCCCGGCGCCCCGCCGGCGCGGCGCCGCTCCAGGTACGTCAGGGCCTCCTCGGCCCACGGCACCGCCCTGGCCACCCCCTCCGGCAGGTGCGGGCCGAGCAGCGCCAGGCGCCGCAGCGCTTCCTCGACGCGCTCACTCAGGGCCTCCACGCGCCGCAGCAGCCGCGCCGAGTCCTCCGCCAGCTTCTCGCCCAGCGCGGCCAGGGTGCGCCGCACCTCCTCGCTCCACGCCGGCACCCCTTCCTTGGTGGCACGCAGCTCCTCGCGCAATTCCTCCAGGGCCCGCAGCGGCGACTCGTGCTCGTGCAGGAAGTCCACCGCCTTCGGCGTCACGCGCACCCAGTCGATGACCGTCTTGCCCTTCGTCTCGGTGCGGACCGTCTCGATCAGCCCCTCGCGCAGGGCCCGGGCGGCGGCCTCGGCGGCGGCGCCGGTGCGGCCCGGGAAGAGGCCGTCCAGTTTGCCGCTCCGGTAAAGGCGATGCTCTCCCGGTTGGGCCAGTCCGCGCTTGAGCGCCTCGAGCAGCGCTTCAGTCACCTTGTCGGTTGGCATGCCGCGTCCCTGGGCCGTGCCCTGTCTGCATTGCCGCTGTTCGCCTGACGTCCCGTCTACGCGGTACTCAGTACCCAGAGTCAGTTGCGCCAGCCGCTTGCGGCTTAGCGGAAGCCTGCAATCCGCTAAGCCGCAAGCGGCTTCCGGAACAGACTCTCAGTGAGGCGATCGGCGTGTCCAATGCGGGATCGAAACAGTCCGCCACCCCGCTCAGGCGAAGACCTCCTCGACGACCTTCCCGGCCACGTCGGTCAACCGGAAATCCCGACCGGCGTAGCGGTACGTCAGCCGCTCGTGATCCAGGCCGAGCAGCGCCAGCAGGGTGGCGTGCAGGTCGGCTGTGTGCATCCGGCCCTCCACCGCCCGGATGCCGTACTCGTCGCTGGCGCCGTACGAGAAGCCCTTCTTGACGCCGGCCCCGGCCAAGAACATCGGGTAGCCGGTGATGTTGTGGTCGCGGCCGTCCGGTCCCTGGGCGGTCGGTTGCCGGCCAAACTCGCTGCCGAACACCACGAGCGTCTCGTCCAGCAACCCCCGCCGTTCGAGGTCCGCCAGCAGGGCGGCGGCCGGCTGATCGACGGCGGCACAGTTCCGCTTCAACCCCTCGTGCAGGTTGCTGTGATGGTCCCAACCCGGCTGGCAAATCTCGACGAAGCGCACGCCGGCCTCGCTGAGCCGGCGGGCCATCAGGCACTGGCGGGCGAAGGCGCCGTCCGGGCCCGGCTTGACTCCGTAGGCGTCGAGGACGCGCCGGGGTTCTTTCGAGACGTCGAGCAATTCGGGCACCCGGCCCTGCATCCGGAAGGCGAGTTCGTACGACTCGATGATGCCCTCGACCGCGTCCGGGGCGCTCGGTGTGGCGGCGAGGTCGCGGTTCATTTCCCGGATCAGGTCGATCTGCTTACGCTGCAGCGGCAGGGCCGTCTGCGGCGCCAGGTTCGGCAGGTGGCCGGCGTCGCTGATGCGGGTGCCCTGGAAGTGGGCGGGCAGGAAGGCACTGCCGTAGTTGACCGCCCCGCCGAAGTTGGGCGGCGGGTTGATGGTGACGTAGCCCGGAAGGTCCTGGTTCTCGGTGCCCAACCCGTACAGCAGCCAGGCGCCCAGGCTCGGCCGGGTGAGGGCGGCGTTGGCGCTGCCGGTGTGCAACTGCACGACCGCCTGCGGGTGGGCGGGGGTGTCGGTGTGCAGTCCGCGGAGCCAGCACAGTTTGTCCGCGTGCCGCCCGACGTTCGGCATCAGCTCGGAAAACCACGTCCCGGTCTGGCCGTATTGTTGGAACTGGAACTTCGACGCGGTCAAGGTGCCGCCACCGGGGCCAGACTTGCCGCCGTCCTTCTGGAGCCGCGGCTTGTACTCCATCGTGTCCACCTGCGACATCGCCCCTTCCATGAAGAGGAAGATGATCCGCCTGGCCTTCGGCTTGAAGTGCGGCTCCCTGGGGGTCAGCGGCCTGGCGGCCGCCTCGGCGGCCGTGGCCCGCGGGGCGCCCTGGCCCAGCAGCCCGGCGAAGGCGAGGTAGCCGAACCCGGCCCCGGCCGACTTCAGCGCCTGGCGGCGCGAGATCGGCGGCGTCAACGGCACGCGCTCCGACATGACACGATCCTCCCGGGGGCGGGCCCGCGATTCATGGGCTACATCAGGTATCTAAACTCGGCCGATCCGAAGAGGGCCTGGACAAAGCTGAGCCAGGCGGCGCGCCGCGCGTCCCGCGGCTGGACCGCCTCCTCGACGACCGGCTCGCCGCCCCGTCCGCTCTCGTCCGGCTTGGTCGGCGGAGGGGGCGGGGTGACGTTCGCCTTCCCCGGGGGGTTGGCGGCCAGCAGCGCGCGGGCGGCCGACTCGTACTCGGCCAGGTACGCCCGCGCCCGTTCGACTTCCTTCTCGGTGGGCCGGCGACCCAGCGTGAGCCGGTAAGCCTCGCGGACCCGATCGCCGTCGCTGCCCTCCTTGGCGGCGAGCAGCCGTTCCCCCAGCGCCAGGGCCTGCCGGCGCACCAACGACGAGTTGAGCAGGTACAGGGGCTGACCCGGCCCCGTCGTCGCGTCGCGACGGCCGGTGACGAGGGTCTGCTCGACCGGGTCGAATGCCTCCAGCGCGCGCGGGGTCACGCCGCGCAGCAGCGGCAGGTAGACGCCGCGGTGCGTACACCGGTCGGCCTGCTCGCGGACGGTGCGGGCCTCGGGGCCATCGTCCCGGATCTCGATCATCTTCAGCTTCATGGCGGGGGACCCGGCGGGCCGCCCGCGGTCGAGCGTGCCGGCCGACGCCAACATCGCGTCGCGGATCTCCTCGGCCTCCAGCCGTCGCGGGCTGTGCCGCCAGACCAGGCGGTTCGCGGGATCGATGACCCGCCGCGCCGCCGGGGCCTCGGCACTGAGCTGATAGGCCCGCGTCAGCACCAGCGCCCGCACCAGCTTCTTCAGCGACCAGCCGTCGTGGAGAAAGCGGTTGGCCAAGTGGTCGAGCAGCTCCGGGTGCGACGGCACGTCGCCGCTGACGCCGAAGTTATCGACCGTGCTGACGATCCCCTGGCCGAACAGGTGCTGCCAGGCGCGGTTGACGATCACGCGCGGGGTCAGCGGGTTCTTGGGGCTGGTGAGCCAGCGCGCCAGCTCGAGCCGGCCGCTCTGGTTCGGGGCCACCTTCGGCGCCCCGGCCACGTCGAACGCGGTCAGGAAGCCACGCGGCACGACCGGCCCGAGCTTCTCCGCCTCGCCGCGGATACGCACTTCGGTGTCGCCGACCTTCTTCGCCTCTCGCAGGGCGTGGATGGCGTGGCCGCGGGCCGCCGGGTCGGTCAGGGCGAACAGTTCGGCCTGCGCCTGTTCGTACTTCAGCCGGTACGGCCGCTGCCGGGGGAGCCCGTCCGGCCCCTTCGCCAGCCCTTCCGGCGTATCGCGGATCGCGTCCCACTCCTTTTTCGCGGCGGCGACCTCCGCCTTGAGCCTGGCGACCTGCTCTTCCGGCACCGGCCGCAGCCCGGCACTCAGCGTCACGAGCATCGACGGGTCGTAGTAGTCCAGCCCGCCGCCGCCCATTTTGTTCCGCACCCCGGCGCAGTTGTCGGTGCTGCTGAAGATCCCGGCCAGTGCGTAGTAGTCGGTGGTCGGGATCGGGTCGAACTTGTGGTCGTGGCAGCGGGCGCAGCTGACCGTGAGGGCCAGCACCGAACGGCTGACGACGTCGATCTGCTCGTCCACGTTGTCCATGACGAAGCGAACCTTGAACCGCTGGTTCACGTCCTTCACCCCGAGGGCGAGGAAGCCGGTTGCGGTGAGCAGACGGTCCCGCTCCGCGGCCGAGTCGGCCGCGAGCAGGTCGCCGGCGACCTGCTCCTGGAGGAAGCGGTCGAACGGGACGTCGGCGTTGACCGCGTCGATGACGTAGTCGCGGTACTTCCAGGCGTGCGGGTACGGGATGTTGCGCGACGGGCCGGTCGATTCGCCGTAGCGGGCGACGTCGAGCCAGTGCCGGCCCCAGCGTTCGCCGAACTGCGGCGAGGCGAGCAACCGATCGACCACCCGGGCGAAGGCGTCCGGGGAGGTGTCGTCGAGGAAGGCGTCGATCGCGGCGGGGGTGGGCGGCAGGCCGGTGAGATCGAACGTCAGCCGGCGGATCAGGGCCACCCGGTCGGCGTCGCCGACGGGCGCGAGCCGATTCGCCTCGAGCCGGGCCAGGAGAAAGCGATCGATATCATCCTTCGGCCAGGCGCTGTCGTGGACCGCCGGCACCTTCGGTTGGGCCAGCGGCTGCCAGGCCCAGTGTTCCCGCTTAAGCTCCTCGTACTGGGGCTTCGGCTTGCCGAGCGAGGCCGGCACCCGCACCGGCGGCCAGGCGACGCCGTCCTGGATCCACGTCGTCAGGTCGGCGATTTGCCCCTCGCTGAGGGGCTGGCCCTCCTGCGGCATCCGCCGCTTCGCGTCCTTGTGGCTGACGCGCTGGAGCAGCAGGCTCTTGGCCGGCTCGCCCGGCACGACCGCCGGCCCGCTGTTGCCGCCGGCGAGCAAGCCGTTCCGGTCATCGACCCGCAGACCGCCCTTGGAGTTGGTGTCGGCCGAATGGCAGGCGTAGCAGTGATCGATCAGGGTCGGCCGCACTCGCTTCTCGAAGAACTCGATCACCGGCGCGCGGGGGCCGGTTTCCCCGCGGGCCGGCCGGTCCGAGGCGGCGATCGGGACGACTGCCAGGAAAGCGACGACGAATCGGCGGGATGGCATGATCAGTCCCCGTTCACTCCGTGGCATTGCCGGAGGCGGTGTCTGGGTGATACTCGGGCGGACGGCGAGACGGAACGGGAGGGACGGTCGTTGTGTCGATCATTTTGATGAACACGGACAGGATTGTCAATGAGGGAGTCGGACTCCGTCAGGTCCGCGCGGCCTGTAGATACCGAAGCTGGTGGGGTTCTTCCCGTAGGTCAGGCTTTCGAGCCTGACGGGTCAGGCTCGAAAGCCTGACCTACAGGAACTTCTCCAGCGGCAGCGGTATAATGCGGGACAAGTCGAGTTTCGGCAACTGCGAAGCCGCAAGCGGCAAGGGATCCCCATGACGAAGCGCATCCTCAGCGGCGTGCAGCCGTCGGGCAAGCTGCACCTGGGCAACTACTTCGGCGCTCTCCGCCAGCACATCGACCTGCAGCACGAGGGCGAGTCCTTCTACTTCGTCGCCGACTACCACGCCCTGACCACCGTCCGCGAGGCCGTCGAGCGCCTGTCCGTCGAGGCGGGGAAGCCGGTCCGCCCCGCCGACCTGCTGCGGCAATACAGCCACGACGTGGCGCTGGACTACCTGGCGCTGGGCCTCGACCCGGAGAAGGCGATCTTCTTCCGCCAGTCCGACGTGCCCGAGGTCTGCGAGCTGGCATGGATTTTGTCCACGGTGACGAACGTGGGCCTGCTGGAGCGCGCCCACTCGTACAAGGACAAGATCGACAAGGGCATCGAGGCGAGCGTCGGCCTGTTCACTTACCCGGTGCTAATGGCCGCCGACATCCTCATCTACCGCTCGCACGTCGTGCCGGTCGGCCACGACCAGGTGCAGCACCTGGAGATGACCGCCGACATCGCCGGCAAGTTCAATCGCGCCTTTGCCGAGGTCTTCCCCATCCCGACGCACCGGCTGACCAAGGAGTCGAAGGTACCCGGCACCGACGGGCAGAAGATGAGCAAGTCGTACGGCAACACCATCGACATCTTCGCGGAGGGCAATGCACTCAAGAAGACGGTGATGGGCATCAAGACCGACAGCACGCCGCTGGGCCAGCCGCTCAACCCCGAGGGGTGCAACGTCTTCGCGCTGTACAGCCTGTTCGCGACCGAGGACGAGAAGGCGGCCCTGGCGGAGCAGTACCGCAGCGGGGCGATCGGCTACGGCGGGGCGAAGAAGCTGCTCCTGGAGAAGATCGGCGCCTACTTCGGCCCGGCGCGCGAGAAGCGCAAGCAACTGGCGGCCCACCCGGAGCAGGTCGAGGAGGTATTGCGGAAGGGGGCGGAGCGGGCGCGGGCGGAGGCGCGGCGGACGATGGCGCTGGTGCGCGAGGCGGTGGGGATGAGGCCGGCGAGCGTGGGGTGAGCCGGGGGGAGTGCGAATCGTCATGGGCTTCTGACTCGGGGGATGTCATGCCTCTGCTCGACCACTTCAGGCAACCGCTGGCGACCGACCGGCCCTGGGACGGCTTCCACAGCACCTGGGCGGGGACGATGGCCACGCTGTTGAACCAGCGCCTTCTGCCGGCTGACTACTTCGCCATCCCGCAGACCAAGCTCGGCGGCGGCATCGAGGTCGATGTCGGCACCTTCCACAAGAACGGCGGGTCAGGCGGTTCCGGCCCGGCCGTCGCCGCGGCCGTTTGGGCGCCCCCCGCCCCGCCTCTGCGCGCGACCGTGGACTATCTCGATCAGGACGTCTTCGAGGTGCAAATCCATCAGCAACTGGGCGGGCCGCAGCTCCGCGCCGCCGTCGAACTGGTCAGCCCCGCCAACAAGGACCGCCCGGGACATCGGCACGCCTTTGCCGTCAAGTGTGCCGCCTACCTCCAGCGCGGCGTCTCCGTCCTCGTCATCGACGTGGTGACGGAACGGCTGGCGAACCTACATATGGAGATCCTGGAAGTCCTCGAACTCACCGCGGAGCTGCCGTGGAGCTCGCCGACCCACCTCTACTCCGTGGCGTATCGGACGGCCCTCTCCCCGGGGCACCAGCAGCTGGAGGCGTGGCCCGAGCCGCTGCGCCTTGGCGCCGAACTCCCGACTGTTCCCCTCTGGCTCGAAGCGGACCTACCCTTGCCGCTCCGTCTGGAGGAGAGCTACGCCGCCACCTGCGCCGGCCTGAAGATTCCCGTTTGAAAGGCACTGGGGCAAGGACCATGGACACCGGGCATCGCGTCGTGATCGTCGGCGGCGGCTTCGGCGGCCTGTACACGGCGCTGCACCTGGGGCGGGCGCCGCTGGACGTGACGCTGATCGACCGCCGTAATTTCCACCTCTTTCAGCCGCTGCTCTACCAGGTGGCGACCGGCGGACTGTCGCCCGCCAACATCGCCTCGCCGTTGCGGGCCCTGCTGCGCCGTCAGAAGAACACCCGCGTCCTGCTCGGCGAGGCGGTCGATATCGACGTCGCCAACCGCCGCCTCATCCTCAGCGACGGCGCCGTGCCCTACGACACGCTCATCCTCGCCGCCGGCGCGAAGGATCAATACTGCGGCCACGACGACTGGGAGCGGCTGGCGCCGGGGCTCAAGACGATCGAGGACGCCACGGAAATGCGGCGGCGCATCCTGCTGGCGTTCGAGGCGGCGGAGCGCGCGACCGACCCGGCCCGGGTCCGCGAATGGCTGACGTTCATCATCGTCGGCGCCGGCCCGACCGGCGTGGAGCTGGCCGGCGCCGTGGCCGAGATCGCCCACCACACGCTGCGCAACAACTTCCGCTCGATCGACCCGCGCGCCGCGCAAATCATCGTACTCGAAGGGGCCGACCGCGTGCTGACGGCGTACCCGCCGGTCCTGTCGGCCCGGGCGGAGAAGTCGCTGCGCCGGCTGGGCGTCACGGTGCGCCTGAAGACGCTGGTCACGGACATCAAGCACGACCTGGTAACGGTGAAGACCGCCGCGGGGACCGAGACCCTGTCGGCGCGGACGGTGCTGTGGGGTGCGGGGGTGCAAGCGTCGCCGCTGGGGCGGGCGTTGGCGAAGGCCGCGGGGGCCGAGGTGGACCGCATGGGGCGCGTGGTCGTTGCGGGGGATTGCAGCGTACCCGGCCACCCGGAGATTTTCGTCATCGGCGACCTGGCTTGTTTCAAGGACGCGGCCGGCAAGCCGTTGCCGGGCGTGGCGCCGGTGGCGATGCAGCAGGGTCGCTACGTCGCCCGGTTGCTCGAGGCGCGGCGGCGCGGCCAGGCTGTGCCGCCGTTCGCGTACCGGGACCGGGGCAGCCTGGCGACGATCGGCCGCAACGCCGCCGTGGCCGACCTGGGTTGGGTGCGCTTCGGCGGCTACCTGGCGTGGCTGGCGTGGCTGTTCATCCATCTGCTCTTCCTGGTGGAGTTCGAGAATCGGCTGCTGGTGCTGCTGCAGTGGGGGTGGAACTACTTCACGCGCAACCGGGCGGCGCGGCTCATCACCGGCCCGAGCCCGCTGCCGCTGCCGAAATAATCGCGCGGCCGTCACCGGGCCGGGGTTGACGCAAGGGTCTTACCCCGGCACGAAAGAGCCGCACACAAGCCCGAAGCGCCAGCGAGAGGACCCGCTCGCTGGCGCTTCGGGCTTGTGATCCTCCTGCTTGGCGGGGGACTATTACTTCTTGCCGACGCAGTAGAGGCACTTGTCGGAGCGCAGGAACAGTTGCCCCTGGCTGACGGCCGGGCTGGCGTTGAACGTGCTGTCGTCCGACAAGGTGTTCCTGGCCAGCTTCTCGAATTTCGGCCCGGCGGCCAGGACGAAGGTGCCGCCCTTCTTGGTCACCGCGTAGATTTTGTCGTCGGCAACGGTGACCGAGGCGTAAGCCGCGCTGCCGAGGCGCTCCGCGTAGACCTGTTCGCCGTCCTTGGCCTTGAGGCAGTACGCCGTGCCGCCGTCATCCACCCAGTAGAGGTGCTCACCGTAGACGGCCGGCGAGGTGACGTTGGTGCCCAGGTTCTTCGTCCAGAGGAGATTGGTCTTCGTGACGTCGCCGGTCCCGCCCGCCCTGACGGCCAGGGAATTCTTGGCCCTTGCCCCGATCGTGTAAACGATCCCATCCCGCGAAACCACGGTCGGGCACAGGTACGATTCGCGGATCCCATCGCACTTCCAGATCTCCTTGCCCGTGGCGGGGTCGAAGCCGCGCATCGTGTTGGGGCAGCTCATCACGACCTCGGGTTTGCCGTCCGGCACCTCGACCAGCGCCGGCGAGCCCCAGCAGCTTCTCATGCCGGGAGTCTTCCATTCCTCCTTGCCCGTGTTCTTGTTAAGGGCGACCAGGGCGCCACTCTCCACGCCGGCGTTGACGATGACGAAATCCTTGTACAACAGGGGGCTGGTGCCCGTGCCCCATTCGTGGGTCCCGCTGCCGACGTCGGCTTGCCAGAGTTCCTTCCCGTCGAAATCGTAGGCAAACACCCCCGTCTTGCCGTGAAAGACGTAGACGCGCTCGCCGTCGGTGGCCGGCGTGCTCGACGCGTAGCCGTGGTTGAGCAGGAATCCCGCGTAGCGCGCCTCGGGCAGCTTGGCCTTGACCTCCTTGTCCCACAGCACTTTCCCTTCCTTGCGGTCCACGCAGATGAGGTGCCGGCGCAGGTCCTCCTGCTTGCCGGGGTCTCGTTGGTTCAGGCCGTAGCCGGTGTAACAGGTCACGAACACCTTGTCGCCCCAGACGACGGGGCTGGAGGCACCCGGCCCGGGAAGGTCGGTCTTCCAGGCGAGGTTCTCGGTGTCGCCCCACTTGACGGGCAGGCCCTTCTCCTCACTGATGCCGGAGTTGTGCGGTCCGCGGAAGTTCGGCCAATCGGCGGCGCCGGCCGGCACGGCGATCAGGGCGAAGCAAAGAGCGACCAGCGGCAGCGTTTTCGGTCTCATGGCTTATCTCCAGTTAGGGAATGTCCCGGCCGTCTATTCGACCCGGCGGGGCGCCGTTTGACAATCGGAGTTTTCAGAAAGAAGGATTCGAGCTTGCCGAATCGTCGGCGGCCTGTCACCGCGAGTTCAAAGAGTGTTCGCCAGAAGGCGGGCCGTGTCACCCGCCCGGAACAAGTCGAGAAACCACTTGACTTGCCCAAGACATCCTGTCTATACTCCGTTGGTAGACAGGACGCCACGGAGCGCTTCCAGAAGGGGCCCAACGACCCGGCCGCGCCTTCAACTAAGGTTCCGGAGGCCGCCCCGCCCCCGGCGTGGGGTGTCCTCGATGAGCTGAAGCGCCTGGACCAGGTGATCGCGGACAAGCGCGCGGAACTGCAGGACCTGGAGGCGAAGGCGGCCGCCCTCCGGGCCAAGTTGAAAGAGGGCGGCGCGGCGAATCCCTACGGCCGGGGCCCCGCGGTGGCGCCCCCGAGAGGCACCGAGGACGTGGAGAAGAAGCTGGATCGGCTCCAGAAGGAGTTGGAGGAACTGCGCCGCGAGCTGCGGAAGGGTCAGCCGGCCACCCTGACGGTGCCCGCCCCCGCGACCAAGCCGCCACCGGACGCCCCCCTCGTCCCGCTCACGCCGCTCCCCGCTTCCGGCCCGGCCCCGACCGGTTCGGCTCCCGTGCCTAAGAGACCTTAGAAAGCGCCCATCCGAGGGCATCGCCTTGGGGCCCGGTCGCGCGACCGGGCCTTTCCGTTTCCGGCTCAGCTCACCAGGCCGACCGTGTCGATCAGCATTTGATTCGCGGCCACGATCGCCTGGGAGTTGGCGGCGAAGGTTTGCTGGGCAATGAGGAGGTTGACGAGTTCCGTGGTCGGATTGACGTTGGAGCCTTCGAGGAAGCCCTGGACGAGAGTCCCCGTTCCGCCCTGGCCGGGGACGGCAGTCGTCGGATTCCCCGAGGCGGCGGAGGCGGCGTAGAGGTTTCCCCCCAGGCTGGTGAGGCCCGGCGGGTTGGGGAAGCGGATCAGGGTGAGTTGGCCGACGGTCCGGGGCGAGCCGGCGATGGTGGCCGTCACGGTGCCGTCCGTCGCGATGCTGATCGAGGTCGCCCCGGGAGGGACGACGATGGCGGGTTGGACCGGTAGCCCGGCGGCGGTGACCAACCTCCCGCCGGCGTCCACCTGGAAGGAACCGTCGCGGGTGTAGGCGGCGGCGCCGTCCGCCTGGGTGACCTGGAAGAAGCCGTTCCCCTCGATGGCCACGTCGAGGGGGCCCCCGGTGTTTTGCAGCGGCCCCTGGGCGAACGTCTTGTTCGTGGCCGAGACGAGGACCCCCCGCCCGAGTTGGAGACTCCCGGCAGCCGACGGCCCCGCGATGGCGGCGGAGAACAGGTCCTGAAAGCTGACCTGGTTGGCCGCGAAGGCGGTCGTGTTGATGTTGGCCAGGTTGTTACCGGTCACGTCGAGCAGCGCCTGGCTGGCGTTGAGCCCGGTGGCGCTCGTGGAGATGGCCTCGATCATGGGGAAACCCACCTTCGGTCCGCGGGATGTGTGCGTCTCGATCTAATTTCATCCTACCTTGTTTGCCGGGCGGCATCAACTGCCGGGATGATCTATCCTTGTGAGCCGCTTGCGGCTTCGCACGTCGAACCTGCGAAGCCGCAAGTGGCTCCCGGGAACCCGCCGAGGGGAGCCGCATGCCACTCACCGTCGCGAAGGCCCCGAGCGCGCGCCGCCTCGCCGCGTGGGGGGTGCGCGCAGCGGTCGTTGCCGTGCTGCTCTGGCAGTGTACGCGTCTGACCGACCCGGCGCTGCTGCGGCCGAGCGACTTCGTGGAGTATTGGTCCGCCGGCCGGCTGAACCTGGCCGGGAGAAATCCCTACGGGGCGGAGGAATTGTTCGCGCTGCAGCGCGACTACGGCTGCCCGGACGACCGGCCGGTGATGATGTACTGCCCGCCGTGGGCGCTGCCGTTCGTCATGCCGTTCGGCGCCCTCGACTACGGCAGCGGCCGGCTGGCCTGGCTGCTGCTGCACTTCGGCCTGGTCCTTGTCTGCGCCGCGGCGGCCTGGCAGATGTTCGGGGGGTCGCCCGGGCGGCGCTGGGTCGCGTTCGGCCTGGCCCTGACGTTCTTCCCGACGCTCATCACCCTGCGCATGGGACAGCTCGCGCCGCTCCTGTTCGCCGGCCTGCTCGGCTTCCTCTATTTCCTTCGACAGGGGAGGGGATTACTCGCGGGATTGGCGCTGCTGCCGGCGACGCTCAAGCCGCAGCTCTTCCACCTGGTCTGGCTGGCGCTGCTGCTGTGGGCGGTCCGGGCGCGGCGCTGGTCGGTGCTGTGCGGCGCCGCCCTGGGTCTTGTCGTGGCAACGGGGCTGGCCCTGGCGCCCAACCCGAATGTGCTCGGGGAGTACGCCGACGTCATGACGCACCACCCGCCGGCCGAGTGCCTGTCGCCGACGCTCGGGTCGGTGCTGCGGCTGTTCTTCGGCCGGGAGCGCTTCTGGCTGCAGTTCCTGCCGCCCATGCTGGGGGTGGCCTGGCTGGTGCCGCACTGGCTGCGCCACCGCTGCGCCTGGGACTGGCAAGAGCAGCTGCCGCTGCTCCTGCTGGTTTCGCTGCTGACGACTTCTTACGGCGCCTGGCCGTTCGACCTCGTCGTGCTGTTGCTTCCCGTGCTCGGAACGGCCGCAGCCCTCTCCGGTGCGGTGCGACGGTCCCGGGCACTGGGCGTGCTGGCGGGGTATCTCGCCGTCAACGCCCTGGCCCTGGCCCTGAACCTGTGCGGCGTGGACGGCTTCTGGTTCCTGTGGATGGCGCCGGCCGCCCTCGTCGCCTACCTCGCCCTGGGCCGAGCGCCTGCCGCCTCGCCATCCGTCAAGCCGGCGTGACACCGGGGCCGGCGGCGTTGACAGCGCTGCGGCGGGATGGCAGCATGAGTCTCATGAAGCGCATGTCGTTACGCCGGTTCGGCGAGATCGTGGCCCGCGTCCTGGAGACGCTGCCCGACGAGTTGAAACAGTACCTCGACAACGTCGTCGTGGACGTCGAGGACGAGCCCGACGTCGAGACGCTACGTCGGATGGACTTCACCGAGGAGGAGATCGCCGCCGGCGAGACGCTGTACGGCCTGTTCGACCCGCTGCCGCTGCCGGACACCAGCGGCATGGACTTCGACGAGCCCCCGCACCGCATCATCGTCTACAAGCGACCGCTGGAGGAGGACTTCCCCGACCGCCGCGAGTTGATGATGGAAATCCGCAAGACGGTCATCCACGAATTGGCGCACCATTTCGGCTACACCGACCGCGACCTGGAGGAGTGGACTGACGTGTATTGAAAAGCGGCCACGGCCCGCAGGTAGATCAGCCCCCCGGCGAACTCTCGGATCGCGGGGTAACCACCAGCACCTCCTCACGCCTCCTCAAAACCGTAGGTGTCGAACCGTAGCGTGCGGCAGTTCTCCGTTACGTCCCGCAGCAGCTTCTCGGAAGCAGCGTCGGGCAGTTCGGCCTGAATTTCCAGGGTGATCTCCACCCGCGCCCCCACTAGCCGCGTCAGGTGCTGCACGACCTCCTCCGCGATCTGCGAGGCGTCGCGCCCCAACCGCAGCGGGTCGATGGTCACCGAGGCGTGGAAGCGGCGCAACTGGGGGACAGGCGGGGTCACAACACCTCCGCCGCCGGCTGGCTGGCCGGCCGCCGGCCCATCGCCCCCCGAGGCCACCGGGTGCGGGTGGCCGCCGGGCGCGGGTGCCTTTCCGCCCGGCGCCGGGGCAGGCGTCTGCTGCGCTTCGGCTTGCTTCTGGGCGAGAGCCGCCTCGGACTTCACCAGCAGGCTCTCCCCATCGAGCAGCACGCGGACTGTCTCCCCAGCACGCAGTCCCTTGTACCGCTGGCGAGCCTCGTCGAACCCTTCCGCATAGGCGAACGTCTCCGTCTGCCAGGTCAACCGCTGCAACCCCTCCTGCACCGCCGCGAGAAGGACGTTCTCGTCGCGCAGCCGTGGGAGGTAGAGATACCGGGCCACGTCCTCGGCTAGTTGCTTGATGCTCACATGGTTGCCGCGCCATAACGGCACACGGTCCAACTCGTGCCGCAGGCGGATGCCGCCGAGCTGGATCATGAGCAGCTCTTCGTTCCGCAACTTTTTCACCGCTCGCGCTGCCAGAGGGTCCTGGCCTTGCAGACGGATCTCCGTCCACTCGATCCCTCCTTTGGGATCGGGCTGCCCCGGCACGAGCAGCCACTGGTACGTCTCCGGGATGCGGGCCTCGACCGTCTCGTCGGCCGCCTTGCGCTTCGTGTCGGCCTGCCGGGTCTGGAAGTGGTCGAGGTTCTGCGTGTCGCGCTCGTCCCAGATCGACTTCCAGGCCAGAAACTGGCGGACCGCCTGCCGCAGTTCCTTGAGACGGGTGACGTCCGAAGCCAGGAAGACCAGGGTGTTCTTGTAGTTGCGCGGGCTGGTCCCGCGTGCCTCCAGGATGACCGCCGCCTCCAGCCGGGCGGCGCTGCCGTTGTTCTTCGCCGTGTGCGGGTGTTCCGGCCCGAGGATTACCAGGCGCACGTCCCGCTCGTCCGGCACGTCGCCGCTCGGGACGCAGGCGTGGACCTTCGAGAAGTCCGACCTGGTGCGGGCTTCCTCACGCAAGCGCTTCTGAAGCTCGTCGTCCACGTCGTCGTCGCTCAGCCGGCTGGCCCGGTCCTCGGCTAACCGGGTCACGGTCGGCACCGTCGAATACCAGTACCGCTTGCCATCGACGTATAGGTAGGTCGCCGAGTCGGTCAGCCGCCGCAGTGCGTCGCCGAAGGTGGCGACCGTCTCGCCGGGCTGGACGCACCCCAGCTTTACTCGCCGGTCGTCGATGCCCCGGTTGGCGGCGCGCTGCAGCGGCGCCGACCCCATGTAGATCGTCCGCGCCACGCGGCGGCAGGCCGAGTAGCGGCCCAGGTTGGGGTTGTCGCGGTCCAGCGCCAAGGGCAACGAATTGGGCCCATCGACGTCCTTCTCGATGACCGGCATCCACTGGTCTTCCATGTAGCGGGTCAACTCGCCATGCACGCGCGCGTCGTCCACGGGGACGGTGGCCGGCAGGATGAGCAGGTTCCTGTCGTCGCGGTCCCACAGGGAATGAATCACCGCCGCCATCAGCCGCAGCACGCCGCGTGTGCGCTGGAACTTGTCGAGCGTGGACCAGTCGTTGTACAGCCGGTCGAACAGCTCGGGGTGGATCGGGTAGGCCATCTTGATGCGGCGCTCGTAGTCGGCCTCGCGGCACTCCGGCGGGAACTCCTGCTGCTGAGAGGCGTACAGGTCCGAGAAGGCCCGCGCCACAGCGTCGCGCTGTTTGGCCGTCTCGTTGCTCAAGGGCTGGAACAGCCGGCGGCGCACGATCTCGAAGCCCTCGTCGGGGCTGGCCGGCCGCCAGGACGACTCCACGCGGCCGATGGCATTCTTGAGCCGGTCCAGCGCCTTCTGCCCCCACTCGCCGCCGATCTCGTTGTCGGAGGAAGGGACGCTCACCACGAGGAGCGTCTTCTTCGCGGCCTTCGCCGATTCGGTGATGGTCTGAGCGAACGTGAACTGCGTGTCGAAGGTGCCGGCGGGCAGATTGCTGCCGTCGTGCAATTGGCGCGCGTAGGCCACCCACTCGTCGATCAGGATCAAGCAGGGGGCGTACTTGTTGAAGAGGTCCTTGAGCGCATCGCCGGGGTTGGTGGCGGTTTCGTCGGCCTGCTGGATGAGCCTGTATGCGTCCTTGCCGCCGAGCTGCCAGGCGATTTCGCCCCAGAGCGTCCGCACGGTGATGCCGTCGGGTTTCTTGTGCGGCTGCCCCGGAGAGATCTTCGTGCCGACGAGGACCACGCGGCGGACCCCCTTCGGCACCGCGATGCTCGACTCCTTCACCAACTCCTCGGCGCCCGGCAGGTCGCTCACCGGGGTGCCGGAGAACAGGTGCCATAGGGCCAGCATCGAGTGCGTCTTGCCGCCGCCGAAGTTCGTTTGCAATTCGACGACGGGATCGCCGCCTTGGCCGGCGAGTCGGGCCAGGCCGCGGGCGAGCAACTGCCGCAGCCCTTCGGTGATGAAGGTGCGCCGGTAAAACTCGGTGGGATGCTTGTACTCGTCCGATCCTTCCTTCTGGTAGACCTGCCACAGGTCGGCGGCGAACTCGGCCTGCTGATAGCGGCCGGACGACACGTCGGGGTGCGGCGTGACGACCTCGCGCCACGGAAGGAGGCCCCCTTGCGGCTTGCCGTCGGTGGGCTGGAACGACGCCTTGCGCATCTCCGCGCGGCGCTGTTCGTCGAACTGGAGGCGCAGCAGGTCCATGCGCATCTGCTCGACCTCGGCGGCCTGCGGGGCGGAGACGGCCGACAAGAGCCGGCCGGCGCTGTCCAGCGCCCGGTAGGCGTCGTTGCCGGTGAATGCCTCATTGTGCGCCCAGCGGTTACGCACGTCGCGCAGCTCGCTGACCAGGGTGCGCTCGGCCTGGCCAAGGGTGCGGCCGAAGACGGTGTTCCATTGGTTCCACAGGACGCCCAGCAGGAGATGGGGATCGGACAGTTTCGGCTGCGACGCCAGCTTGCCGGCGGAGGTCCGCGCCTGGCCCTCCGTCAAGGCGTCTTGCCACTTGGTGCTGAGTACCGCCTTTAGCTCTCGCTCGACAAACGGAGCCAAACCGTCGCCCAGGATTTCGAGTGCCCTGCCGACACGATCCCGGTTCGTGATGGCCATGACTGCTTTACTCCCCTTGGAATTGCTCGGGGCAGAGGAACGTCAGCTTCACCCCGTTGCGCCTCAGCGAGTCCTGGTAATTCCACCAGTCGGAATCGACGGCATTCAGCACGGTTGGACTCAGCCCGCTGGCCAGCGCCACCGCCACGAACTTCCGGTCCGAACGATCGAACTCCACCAGGTCAGGGTCTGCGGGAAACTCTTCAAAGTCACGCGACGTATCCGATGACCGCGTGAGGCCGACCCGTTCGCAATGCCGGTCGTTGTAGCGGTTGTCGTGGACCCACTTGAAGAACGCGTCGCCCACCCCGGGCTGTCCGCTGAAGGAGCAATACTGCTGATACTCCTCGAAAATGAGCATCGCCTCGTCCAGGACGAGCCGTCCCTTCTTCTGGATTCTCTCCAGCGCGTTGACGCAGGCCAGGACACAGGCGGGGCCGGCCTGGGGCGTCCTGAGGTTCGCCACCACCAGCACGTTGGTGTCCGCGACGAACACCTTCATGCGGGGGCCCTCATCCGTTCCATCTGCGCCCGCGTCATCGCGGCCATCTCGCCCATCTCGTCGCCAAAGAAGTCTTTCGGCCAATTCTTGATGTTGCCGTATTCGTCCAGTTCGAGGGGGACGAGGCGCGACACGTCGTCCGGCATCTCACAGAAATAGAAAGCCGTCCGATCGGTCGCCAGCTGTTCTTCGGCGATGCGGCGCTGCAGACGTCGCAGCAAATGCTCGCTGTGGCTCTCGAGGATGATCTGCAAATCCCGCGTCTTGATCGCATCGATGAAGACGTCGGCCAGGCCGGCCTGCACCGACGGGTGCAAGTGGATCTCGGGCTGCTCCAGCAGCAGCGTGGAACCTGTCGGCACATAGTAGCACAGCGTAATGACCGGCAGGATTTGCGAGACACCGAAACCGACGTCCGTGAGGAGGACGGGGGTCGAGTCCTTGTGGCGCTGCACGCGGACCTGGTAAAGGCTGCTTCCGGCGGCCACGGGGCGGACCTGGAAATCCTCGATAAGCTGAAGTTCCTTGAGCCAGTGCGCAACGTACTGCTCAAGGGTCCATTTCGGCTTGCCCTTGCCCCGGGAGATCCGTTCGCCGCGTTCGCGCGAGGCAAGGATTGCGTGGATGACGCGCTCGCCACGGCGGCCCATGTCCGACGGCTGAGCGCCCGCCCAGGTGTATTCGCGCTGGGGAGGCTCACGCAGGGGACCGAGGTGGAAAATGCGGCCGAACAACTCCTCGAGCTGGAGCTGGAAGTCGGGCAGAAAGCCGAGGTTCTCAAAGGAGTTCACAGCCTGATCCGGGAACCCGTAAAACTTGATAGGCGGCGGTAGCTCCGCAGGACGGCCGCGACGGCGCTTCGGCGCGAAATCGCCGGCCGCGCGAACTTGCAACTCGTACTTGCCCTGGGTTTCTTTGTAGGCGTATTCCATGCGCTGCCCCGAAAAGTCATAGGCCATTCGCGTGACGTAAAGCTGTTTGGTCGATCCCTCCGCGACCTCACACGAGAAGGACAGCTTATCTCCTTCCCAGCAAAACTCGGAATCCGCGTACTCCGGGTAACGCATCGGCAGCGCGCCGGGCAACTGCCAGGAGAATGCCCAGGAAATGGTCCCCGGCTTCTCGTGATCGAAGACAACATCGTTGAACGTGCCCAGTTCGACGAGGCTCCGTTCGTCCCCGAACTCGAGAACCTGGTGCCGATCAGAAGACTCCACGGTCTGTTTCAGTAGCAGCAACCACTGCAAAATGCTGGTCTTTCCGGAACTGTTGGTCCCGAATAGGCCCGTGATCGCTGCGAGCCGCTCGTTGGTGATGCGCCGCCATGATTTGAAGTGATTGAGTGAGATATGGGTCATCATGCGAACATCTCTCCCTGTTTCGGCTCGGCCGGCTTCGTCAACTCGGGACGGGCGATGACCAGGAGGGCCACTCTACTTGCTGAAAATCTCGGCCACCTTGATCCGCAGGCCAGGCAACTCGGGGTCGCCGGATAACTCCTCGCTCGCGTTGAAAAACTGAGGCTCGGTCCCAGCCCGGTAGACGGTCACCGTGCGGAACACCGGCTCGACGAGCCACACCTGAGCCACGCCGGTCGCCAGGTATTCGCTCACCTTGTCCAGGATGTCCTCCTGCGTGTCCGACGGGGACAGGATCTCCACCGCCAGGACGGGAGCGCCATCGACGTACACGGCGTCCTCCGGGGTGGCGGCCGACAACTCGGCGGAGATGTAGGCCAGGTCGATGCCGACGCCGGTGTCTGGGTCGCGCCGGATATGGAATCCCGCCTCGCCGTCGAGGATTTCCCCGCGCGGCTCCGGCTGCCCGGCCAGCCATTGGTGGAGGAAATGGGCCAACTTGCCTTCGGCCCGGCTGTGCTTGCGATTGCGTCTCGTCATCGATTTTTCCCTCAGCTCACCGCGAATCAGCTGGCGGTCGATGCCGTCATCCGGCAGGGAGAAGAACTCCTCCGCGGTCATGACAGGGGCAACGGTTTCGCTATTCATGACTGATCTCTCTTCAGCGTCAGGGGTCTCGGCTTGCTCACCTTCATTCAAACATCTTTCCCTGCTTCGGTTCGGCCTGCTTCGAGCGCTCCGCCAGCGCCAGCTTCGTCAACTCGGGCCAGGCGATGACCAGTCCGTTGTACGCCAGCGCCTCGTCGGCCCACTTCTTGCGCTCGCAGACGGTGTAGAGGCGGTACGCCAGGTCGCGGCACGTCTCGGCCACGCCGCCGAGACGGTGCAGCAGCGCCGCGGCGGCCGACTCGCCCTGTCCTTCTAGCGTGCGGATCAGGTGCTGCGTCGCCTCCCAGACGGTCAGCCGCCGGTCGGCCGCGGGGTCCCAGTCGTCGGGCAGTTCGGCGCGGGGGACGAGCCGCACCTTGCCGCCGCGGGCCGTGACGATGCCCGCCTGGACCAGGCCGTTGACCGCCGTGTTCTTGGCTCTGCTCAGCGTCTCGGCCACGCCGAACGGCCCCTCGGCGGTGCCGTACTGCTCGAACCACGCCAGCGCCCAGCGCGTGTCGCCGTCGAACTCCCCTTCCTGCTCCGCGAGAACCTCGTCGAGCGCCTGGTTGATGAGCCCCAGGGCGGTGCGGACGGTCATCGGCGAGCCGTCGGTTTCCATGACCTTGGCGAAGCGGGTGAAGACTGCCATGCCGGGGCCAATGGCCGCCTGGGCGAGATCGACAGGGGCGATGTTGCCCTGCTGCAGGTTGCGGAGGGCGGAGGGCAGTTCCTGGCGCAGGGCGGTGATGAGCTGTTTGCGCGTCGCCAGCGGGGCATCGGCCGGGCGGGGGCGGCAGACAAGGACAATGGAGGATGCAAGGGCGTTACTCGCCGTGTCGCGAAGCCGTCCGGTCCGCTCTGTTCGCAGAGGCCAGGTGCCATTGATATTCCAACCAACGCTCACCAACCCTTCTAAGAAGGACTCCCAACCAGCAGACAGTCACCAGGAACGTCAGTTGGCGCGGGGAAAACAAGTCTCGATGCCTTCGCATACCATAGTTCTGAACCCGAAAACCAAGAGCTTGCTCGGGCAAGAATGTTTCAGGAATATTCTCCGGGGGCGACAAAGTCGCCGTGGGATCGCTCTGATCATCGGGAGGGGGCAAGTACAATCTACCTCCAGACTCTGCAACAACTACGGCGAGAAGCCGATATCCCAGTCGGCCAGCCTTGCCCTCCGAACGGATGTATTCAAGCGGTATTGGGGAGCCTGTAATCAGGCATCTTCCACCCGAACGCGCCACTGTCCCGGGTGACGGAACACCCTCACCAACGCGAGGGAGGAGGCGATATGTTCCGTGCTTTGCGTCGATGATAGGCTCAAGCCACGCCTTCCGCCCTCTCCTTGTTGAAAGCCAAAATGAACGCATCAGGGGGACATGCATGCCCCCGCAAGCTGGATTTGGCGTGGCAACTGTTCGCGCCCAGAGCCAAGCAATAGCCGTCAACTCCTCGCCGACGTACTCCTTCAAGTCGGGCCGCTCCTCGGCCATCTCCTTCGTGACCTTTACCTTCGGGTAGAGGTGCCCGATGCGTTTCTCGGCCTCATCGCGCATCCATTGCCCGTAGTAGCGCACGTCCTCGGCGAGCCCCTTCGCGCCTTCCCAGGCGGTCATCGCCTTCTGGTCCGCCTTCTTCTTCCGCCACTCCGGGTTGACCGGGGGGCGGCCGGCGAATTTCGGCGGAATCTCGATCAGCGCCTTGGTAATCAGCACCGGCACGGGGTTGAGGTCGCTGGCGTAGACGCGCAGCCCCAGGCGCTGCGCCTCCAGTGGGATCGAGCCGCCCCCGCAGAATGGGTCGAGGACCGGCGGGGCGTGGGCGGCGAGGAAGGCGTTCACGTCGTCTGGCTGGGCTACCATCAGCCTGACGTCGCGCAACGTGGCGTCCCCGATCTTGTCTCCTTCCTTCAATTCGCCGGTTTCCAGCTTGCATGAGGCGACGCAGCGGGCGATCTCGGCGCGGGCCTGGTTGATGACGCGCGGGTTGTTCGAGTTTTCCCACAGCACCAGCTCTTCGATGAGGTTGAACAACTCGGCCCGCTTGAGGCCGGCCAACTCCGTTGACGCCCGGAACATCGGGTCGCTGTCGGGGTCGTCCACGAGCGAGGCGAAGAGGACGGCGCGGCACGCCGCAAGTGGACGTTGAGCCCACCACTTGTGGATCGCGGACGGATTCCCTTTGTAGATGTAGTTCTCCCGTGCCGCGGCCTCGTTGATCTTGGCGAGCGGCAGGGCAACTTCGATGAGCTTCTTGCGGTAGTTCATGGGCACGCTCGGTGTCATGCGGTGATATTCTGCCAATCCTCCGCGGGCACAAACCGCGCAATGTGCCTGGGATTGCTCGAAGCGATCACAACCGTCCTGCCGGTGAGCGTCGCTGCCTGCGCCGCCAGAATCACGTCCGCGTCCAGGGATTCGTCCCGGGCCGTCGGCCGCCCGCGGCGACGCGCTTCCGCCCAGAAAGCTGCCGCTTGCAGCATGGCCTCGGAAGTGATCGGCACAAAGCCGAGCGTCACCTTGAGTTCGTCCAGCCGCTGGACGCCTTGCATTTCGCCGGCGCGCAGCAACTCCCGGCGCACTTCGTAGTCGGCGATTTCCGGGACCAGCACCGCCACGCCGCCGGCCACGAGTGTTGCCACCCATGTGACAATATCAGCCTTGGCGCGAGGATGAGAAATCATGCCGAGCGGCCCGGAGTCCAGCAAGACGACGTCAGTCATCAAACAACCTCCGCGCCTCGACCCGATCGCGCTCTTCGTCGAGGGCCTTCTTCAGCTTGGGCCAGGTGCGCTCATCGTAACCCGATTCATCGCTCAGCCACGATCGGAGTAACGCCAGGAGGCCGGCGGCCCGGGGCGTTGCCGGTTGGAGCGCGTCGAGGCTTTCCAGCGCCGCCTTGATGGCGGCCTTCTGTTCAGCCCTGGCACGAGCGCGCGCGGGGCCCTGGCTCGGCGTTTCGGATGAGGCGGTTGGTTTTTTCATGATGGTTCTGTCCCTTTCACCCAGAGTTCGGAAAGATCGTAGTTGACGCTGGTGGCCCCGAAGTCCGGCTCGCGCCCGAATGGCCGGCGGACGTAGCGCGGCGTCGCCCGTTCGCCGTCGATCTCCACGATAGCAAGGATGAAGTCGTCCGGCTTGTTGAGGCCGGTGAGGATCTCGTTCTTCGTGACCGTCACCGTCCTGGCCCCGGCGCGGCGTCCCTTCACCTCCAGGAAGCGCAAACGGCCCGTCGCCGGCACCTCGGACTCGATGTCGTAGCCGCGCTTCTCCTTGCTCACGTCGCGCGGCCTGTTCCCCAGGTCGCGCTCCGCCTGCATGACGGCCGCCATCGCCGCCGCCTCGGATTCGCCGGTGTCCTCGGGGCACGTGGGAGAAGCCGGGTCGAGTCCCTGCAAGCGGCGCAGCAGGCCCACGGGCACGATCAGCGCGCCGCCGAGGACGACCGGCGGCAGGGGCGAAAGCCGGCGCTCGTGTTCCAGCTCCGCCAGGCGTTTCTGGAGGCGGGCGGTCAGGTCGTCGGCCCGCTGGCGCGCCAGGCCGGAGTTCAGGCGAGCGTTGAGCTTGCCGGCCAGCTCCTGGTCCTTGAGCTGTGCCGCCCGGTGGTCCCAGTAGTTGATCTCGGTGGTGAGGCGATCCTTCACCGCGGCCAGCGTCTTCTGGACAAGCTCCTCCTTGCGTTGGCGAACCTCGTCGTAATGGCCCGGAACGAGGTGCAGGGCGGCGTGCTCCAGAATCTTCGCTTCCAGGTCGGCGCGGGCCGCCCAGGGCCTCGCGCTCTTCGGCCAGCTTCTCCAGCAAGCGGAGGTAGACCTCGCCTTCGCGGGTTTCCCTGGCGACGAGGTTCCAGAGGTGACAGACTTCCGTCTGTCCGATGCGGTGGATGCGGCCGAAGCGCTGTTCGAGGCGGTTGGGGTTCCAGGGCAGGTCGTAGTTGACCATCAGGTGAGCGCGCTGCAGGTTGATGCCCTCACCGGCGGCGTCGGTGGCCACGAGGATTTCCACTTCCTTGTCGTGGGTGAAGCCCTCCTGGGCCTTCTTGCGGTCCTCGCGGCCCATGCCGCCGTGAATCGTGACGACCGCCTCGGGCTTGCCGAGGAGCGCGCCGATCCGCTCGGCCAGGTAGTTCAGGGTGTCGCGGTGCTCGGTGAAGATGACGAGTTTGCGGCGGTGCCCGGCGGCGTCGAACATTTCCGAGTTGTTCTGGAGCAGGCGGGACAGCTCGTCCCATTTCTTATCGGTGTTCGACTGCCGCACCTTCAAGGCCGCCGCTTCGAGGCGCTGGAGCATGGCGATTTCGGTCTGCAACTCGGCGATGGTGCGGGCCGCGGACGCCTGATCGACCACGCGCTCCTCGGCTTCCTCCACCTCGGCGTCGGGAGCGTCTTCGAGGTCGTCGAGAGCGTCCGCGTCGTAGGCGGGCAGGCCGGTGGTCAGGTCGAGGGCGACCGGCGCAGCGCGCTTGAGGAGTTGTTCTTCCCGAAGGCGCTTTTGCAGGCGCTCGCGGCGGCGGCGGAGCGACTGAGAAATGGCTTCCGGCGACGAGGCCCGCCGCCGCTGCAGGATGGTGAGCGCGAAGCCAACCGTGCCCTTCTGTCCGCCACTCTCCAGTGCTTCGGCCCGGTTGAATTCCTCGCGGACGTAGTCGGTCACCTGCTTGCGCAGCATCTCGCCGTAGACGGCGGTGATCTGGTGGGGGAGTGGCTCGACCAGCGAGGTGTGGACGGCCAGCAGGGGGTCGAAGAGGTACGCCAGGGCGATGCGGTGGGCCTCGGACAGGAGCCGGAACATGGCCCCGTCGCCGTCAAAACTCCACGGCCTTCCCTCGACGGCAACTTCGAGCGTCGGCTCCCGGTCGCGGTAAAGCAGCTCGTTCCCCAGGGCGCCGGAAGGCGCCTTGTAGGTCAGTTCCACGGCGACCGTTCCGATCCACTTCACGTCGATCACTGTGACGAGGCTGTCGGGAAAGATGCCTTTCACGGCAGTCCCGCGCGTGAGATCCTCCAGGCGTGCCATGAGCGACCTCCCCCGGCGGGCGAAGCGGTAAAGCGACCACGTAATGGTGATCGTCCCACCGCATGGCGTCAATGTCGGCAGGTAGTGGAGCCAGGAGTCCGGATGTTAGCACGATCTACTGCAGGATGCACGGAGACATTTGCGGGAGGTCTTCATCCACTGCCGCGCGGGAGTGAGCCGTAGCGGCATGGTCGTGGCCGCCTACCTGATGTTGCGGGACGGTTGTACGCGGGATGAAGCGCTGGCCGTCAGCCGCGCCCGCCGGCCGCGCGTCGGCCCTAACCCGGCGTTCATGGGTCTCTTGTTGGAGTGGCAGCAGTCGATTCGGAGGTCGAAGGAACCCTGATCGGCGCCGGAAATGAGCGGGGCCGCTCGCGGCTTCGCACGCCATGCGAAGCCGCAAGCGGCGCCGTATCACGCCTTGATGATTTCCACCGGGTCGAACTTCTGCCCGAGCACTTCCTTGCTGGAGATGCCCAGCCAGCCGTCGAGGATGGCGGCGTACACTTGGCGGAAATCGGTGTGGTGCTTCAGGTTGCCCATCTCGAGCTGCGTCAGGCTCGGGTGCTTGCCAACGACGCCGGCCTTGACCTTGCCGCCGACCAGCAGCATCGGCGCCGCCGAGCCGTGGTCGGTGCCCTTGCTGCCGTTCTCCTTGGCCCGCCGGCCGAACTCCGAGAACGTCATCATTAGGAGGCGGTCCTGGTAGCCGCGCGCCGCCATGTCCTTGTAGAACGCCGTCATCGCCGCCGACAGCTGCGTCAGCAGCTGGGCGTGCGCCGTCGCCTGGTTGGCGTGCGTGTCGAAGTTTTCCAGCGACACGTAGAAGATGCGGGCGCCGAGGTTGGCGTCGATGAGCTGCGCGGCCAGTTTCAGGCGGTTGGCCAGCGGCGTCTGCGGGTAGGGCGTCTTGGGCTGGTAGTTCTTGCCGATCTCCTGCAGCCGCTGGCTGCTGGCGTAGGTGTTGGCGGCGGTGCGCTGCACGAAGTCGAGCAGGCTCGGCTTGTCGCCGGCGGGTTTGGCCGACCCCTCAATAATGGCCTTCTGCTCCTTCTTATCGCTGCCGCTGGCCGCCGCCAGCTTCAGCTGGAAATCCTCCAGCGATGTGATGGACGGGGCGCGAGCCGGGGCGCCGTTGAGGGCCAGGGGCGCACTCTCGTTGTTGTAGGCGAGGTGGAACGCGCCGCTGCCTTGCATCTGCCGCAATCCCTTGCCGAGCCAGCCCTCGGTGAGCGTCTCGGCGGTGCTGGCCGCCTGCCAGATGTCCATCGAGCGGAAGTGCGACTGCGTCGGGTTGGGGTAGCCGACGCCCTGCACCACGCACAGGGCGTTGTCCTGCAGCAGCCCGGCCAGGCCGTCCAGCGACGGGTGCAGGCCGACCTCGTCATTGAGTTTCTTGATCTGCCCGGTCGGTTGTTTGAGCGTCGGCCGCAGCTTGGCGTACTCGTCGTCCTTGAAGGGGATGACGGTGTTGAGGCCGTCGTTGCCGCCGGTCAGCTGCACGACGACGAGGATGGTGTCCTTGGCCCCGGCCTTGGCGGCATTGGGCGCGGCCAGGGCGGTGCGCGTCAGGAAGTTGGGCACCGTCAGCCCCAGCGACACCAGGCTGCCGGTGGCCAGCGAATGCTTCAGAAACTCGCGGCGAGTCGCGGTCATGGAAATCCCCCGTGGAGTGATGGCGAGCGGCGCGGCGTCAGCCCGCCGGTGAGACCGGCGGGCTGACGCCGCGCCGCTCGCCCGTGTCAGTCGAGTTGAAATTCCGGCAACGTCAGCACCAGGCGGCACAGCGAGCGCACCCGGTGGTCCTCGGCGTCTTGCTTCGTCCAGTAGACCGGATAGGTCTGCTTGTCCGCGTGCTTCTGGTAGTCCTCCAGCTTGGCGCGCGACTCGGCCGGCACGTCGCCCTGGAGGAAGAGTCTCAGGAAGAAGTCTACCAGTTCCGGCCCCTTCTTGTCGTGCTTTTTCGCCAGGGCCGCCGGGTCGGTGCGGCGGCCGAAACGCGTGTCCTCCGTCGAGGTCAGCGCCAGGGTCAGGTTCTGCCGCGTCAGCAGCGTCTGACCGTTGAGCCACGTTGGGCCGCCGTCCCACCCCTTCACCGACGGCGGGTAGAAGACGTTCTGCCCCAGTTCCTCCAGGGTCGCGGCCAGGGCCGTCGTGCCGGTCTTCCCTTCGAGGCCGCGGACGATGCCCAGCGCGAAATCGACCGGCGCCTTGATTCGGCCGCGGTAAGCGCCGGCGCTGAAGAACTGATTGGAGCGCAGCACCGTTTTCACCAGGGCGCCGAAATCGTAGTCGCTCTTGCGGAACTGCGTCGCCAGCGGCTCCAGCAGCTCCGGCGTCGGCGGGGTCGTCTCGCTGATCAGGAAGCGGTACACCTTGCCGCAGACGAAGTAGGGGGCCGACTTCTGCTCCAGGCAGATGTTGACGACGTCCTCGCCCTTGAAGTTGCCGGTCTTGCCGAGGACCGTCTTCTCGGTGGCGTCGTGCTGCTTGGGGTTGAAGTCGCCCTTGCCGTCCTTGATCTCCCAGCCGGTGAACGCCCGCGCCGCCTCGCGAATGTCCTTTTCCGTGTAGTTGCCGATGCCGAGGCTGAACAGTTCCATCAGTTCGCGGGCGTAGTTCTCGTTGGGCATCCCCTTCTTGCTCAGGCTGGTGTCCAGCCAGACCATCATGGCCGGGTCTTTCGACATCTCCTGCAGCAGGCTGCGGAAGTTGCCCAGGGCGTGTTGGCGCATCAGGTCGTACTGCCCGAGCATGTAGGCGGCGTTGTTGACCTTGGCGTTGCTGGTGGCGAAGTGGTTGTGCCAGAACAGCGTCACCTTCTCGCGCAACGGTTGCGGCGAGTAGAGCATCCGGTACAGCCACCACGCCCGCGCCTGCTGGCCGTTGTTGGCCCGGCGAATGCTCTCGGCGAGCTGGGCGGTTTCGCGGTCGAACGCCTCCTGGCCGGGACCGCCTTGGAGGAGCTTGTCGATGGCCTTCTCGGGGCCGTCCTTGACGCCGCCCTCCAGCTCGGACCAGGTGGCGCCGAAGGCGGCGCGGCGGTAGAGATGCCCGACCTTTTTCAGGTCCCACGGGTCGCCCGCGGACGCCTTGTAGGGCTCCCAGGCCCGGCGCGGATCAGGTACGTCTGCCATGTGTGCGAATCCTCAGCGCTAAGCCGCAAGCGGCCAGAGAACTACTTGCCCATCTTCCAGCGGATGTCGTAGCGGAACTGCTGCGCCTCGTAGACCACCTCGATGTCGAGCACCCCGAGCTTCTGCACCAACTCGATGAGCGCCTTGACCTGTTCCTTCGCCGCCTCCGGCGTGATCGCCTGGTCGAGGACGGCCTGAGTCACGAGGACGTCCTGGCCGCCGCGGAGGAGTGCCGCCCCCCCTTTGCCGTAGGCCCGCGATTGCGACGCGGCCCGCACCCCCCGCGGCAGCTCCTTCTTCGTCTCCCTGTCGAGCAGATCGACCAACTCGTGACACAGCTCCAGCGTCGAGCAGAAGACGAACTGAGTGCGGACGCGGACGAAGCAGGGGCTGAAGTTGAAGCGGATGTTACCCGTGTCGCTTTCCAACTTCACGTCCACCGGGAAGCGCCAGGCGACGATGTTGTAATCGCCGTGCTTCTCCTCCGTCAGTTTCAGCTTGAACTGCCCGCCGGCCAACAGGGCCGCCGCCCGCAGGCCCGCGTCCATCGATTTGCTGAACTCGTCGGGGTCGCGCATCTCGGTGATGAAGGCGAAGGCGGGGATCGGCTGTGCCGACGGCGCCCCCTTGTACGCGGACTTCGGCTGATCGACGACGACGACCCGGTGCCGCGCCCCGGCTTGCGTGAGGATCTTGTCTGGGGACAAGCCGATCAGGCGCACGCCCGGGTTCTTACCGGCGTCTTCGATCGCCTTGGCCTGCTTGTCGTTGAACAGTTTGGTCCGGTCGTTCCAGATCTTGCTGAGGTCGAGGAAAAAGCTGCTGCTGTAGACGACGTCCTTCGGCTCCAGCAGGGGGAGCAGGCCGGGGCCGTCGGCGGGCGGGACGTGCAGGCCGAAGTCGGCGCTGGCCCCGTCGCGGCCGGCCGGCAGGCGCACCGTCGTCAGGAAGCCGTCCTTCTCCTGATAGACGCCGGCGCAGAGGTAGGGCGAGCGCGTGGCCACGTCGATCTGGCCGCCGAAAAGGACCGTCAAGTTGACGTCGTTCCGCGGCGAGGTGAACACTTCCTTGGCCTGCGGGTACTTCTTGACCGTCTCGAGGTTCAGCCACAGGCGGGCCAGCGCCTGCGGCGGCAGCAATTTCGTCGAGTCCTTCACCGCGGCAAGGGTCGCGAGGCTGTGCTTGCCGCCGTCGAGGTGCCGGTCGAGGGCCAGCTTGAGCACTTCCTCCTTGTTGCTGAGCAGCAGCGCGGCACCGACGCGGGCGCCGTGGAGGTCCTTGCCGACGTGGACCGTTTCGATGTCCTTGTACGACCCCTTTTCGACCTTCTCCTTCGACTCCTGCCGCGCCAGCTCCTGGGCGATCACGTCGAGGCCGGCCTTGGCGAACTTGCTCATCAAGTCCGCGTCGGTCCCCTGCACGACGACCAGGGCGGGCGCCGGCTCGTCGCCGAGCTTGACGGCGAAGACGACCCCGCCGCTGGCGAGTTTGTCGAGCAGTTCGGGCCACTTCGCGGCGAGTTCCTTCTCGAAGTAGCCGACCAGCTGGTAGAAGCGGCGGGCGTTGGTCGAGTCGTAGAAGTCGCGGACCGGCGGCAGGGCGTAAGCCGCCTTGACCAGTTCGTTAGACAGGCCGGTCTCGATCAGCCGCCGCGGATCCTTGACCTCGACGAAGAAGTTGGCCTGCTCGGGCACGAGGCGGAGCGGGTCGGGGGGCGCGTCGGCGCGGGCCACGGCGGCGAAGAGGGTCAGGCAGGCGACGCCGCCCGCGAGGTGCCGGAACGGACGCATGGGGATCAACTCCTGGGAGACGCGTATCAGGGGCACGAGTATGTCCATGATACTCGTAGCGGCGCGCGGGTGTTTCAGAATTCCGCTCGCCGGCGGCGACCGCGCCGGCAGCCTCTCCCCGGCAAGGTCCGCCGCGTGTCAGCGATTCCCTTGGCGCGCACGGCTGCTACCGTGTACGCTGTGGGGGGTTCTTCCGCCCCTGGCTCCCCGTGTTCACCGGCGGCTCGGGCGGGCCAGGGGCGACAGCGTCACTCCCCCTGCCGCAACGGCAAGGTTCTCGCTATGGCCTCCGAACCGTTGGCGCCGGGCACGCGGGTCGGCCGCTACGAGATCGTCGCCCACCTCGCCACCGGCGGGATGGGCGAGGTCTACAAGGCCCGGGACGTGGAACTCGGCCGCGTTGTCGCCCTCAAGGTTCTCCCTGCGCGCCTGGCGGACAACGCCACCTCGATCGAGCGCTTCCGCCGCGAGGCCCGCAACGCCGCGCGGCTGTCGCACAAGAACATCGTCACGCTCTACGACTGGGGGCAGGACGGCGGCACCTGGTTCCTGGCCCTGGAGTACGTCGATGGCATCGACCTGGCCAGTCACATCCACGCCAAGGGCCGCCTCGACCCGCAAGAGGCCTGGGCCATCACCCTGCAGGCCGCCCGGGCGCTGGACCACGCCTTCCAGCAGGGCATCACGCACCGCGACATCAAGCCGTCCAACTTCCTCCTCACCCGCCAGGGCCACAAGCTGCGCGTCAAACTGACCGACCTCGGCGTGGCCCGCGCCGTCCGGGACGAGGACTTCCGCGTCACCCGGGCCGGCACCACGGTCGGCACCCTCGACTACCTGGCGCCGGAGCAGGCGCGCGACAGCGCCCTGGCCGACATCCGCAGCGACATCTACTCGCTGGGATGTACCCTGTACCACATGCTGGCCGGCCAGCCGCCCTTCCCCGACGGCGGCCTCGGCGAGCGCCTCTTCAAGCACCTGCAGGTCGATCCGCCCGACGTGCGCGGTTTCAACCCCGACGTGCCCGACGCCCTCTGGTCGGTGCTGCGGCGCATGCTGGCCAAGCGTCCCGACGATCGCTACCAGACGCCGGCCGAATTGCTCGCGGCCCTGATGGACCTCAGCGCCAACCGGCCGGCGTCATCCATCCCGACCCCGCAGCCGGAGGATTCCGAACTGGGCGTCCCGGCCCCCCCGGTTGGGGAGAATACCCCCGCGCCCCGCCGTCGTCCGCGCCCCGCCGATCGGCTCCCACCGACTCGGGTTATGGACATGGGCGCCGCCGATGCGCTGGGGGTGAGCGCCGAGCAGCGCCAGGTCGCCGCCGGCCAGTTCGAGCGCGCCTGCGAGGTGCTGGCCAGCGACAACCAGGAGAAGGGGTACGCCTACGAACTCCTCGTCAGCTGCTGCAAGCTCGACCCGGCCAACACCGCCTACCGTCGCCAGCTGCGGCAGGTCGGTCAGGAGTTGCATCGGCGGCAGGGGCTGAGGCGGTGGCTGTCGCCGCTGACGACCCTGCTGAGCAAGACGCGCCTCAAGGCCGCCAAGCACGCCCGCGACCACCGCAAGGTGCTGGAGCACGGCGAGGCGGTCCTCGCCCGCTCCCCCGACGACGTGGCCACCCACCTCGAGATGGCCGAGGCCGCCGCCGGGCTGGACCTGCCCTACCTGGAAATCTGGCTGTTGGACCAGGCCCGCAAGCAGGTGCCCGACAGCCCGGAGCCGATGCGCCGCCTCGCCGCCGCCTACGAACAGCAGAAGGAACTGGAAAAGGCCATCGCCGTGTGGGAGGCCGTCCAGAAAATCCTGCCCCAGGACATCGAGGCGTCGCGCAAGATCAACGCCCTGTCGGCCAGCAACACCATCAGCCGCGGCAAGTACGATGCCTGACCGCCCGCTTACGAGCGCAGGCCGCGTACCAGCGCCTCGTACCTTTCCCCGAGTCCGCTGACGCTCGCGCGCCGGCTCGTCTCTCCCGTCACGGCCAACTCGACGCGCAGGTGCTCCGCCGGCAGACAGCGGGGAACGCGGTCGGCCCACTCGACCAGGCAGACGCCGTCGCCTTCGAGATATTCGTGGGCGCCGAGGTCGAAGAACTCCCCCTCGCCGCGCAGGCGGTAGGCGTCGAAGTGATAGACCGGCAGGCGAGCGCGATACTCCTGAATGAGGACGAAGGTCGGGCTACTGACGACCCGACTGTCGGCGATGCCGAGCCCTTCGGCCACGGCGCGGGTCAGGTGCGTCTTGCCGGCGCCCAGGGGGCCGACCAGGGCCACGACCGCGCCGGGAAAGAGCAGGCGGCCGAGGCGGCGGCCGAACGTCTCCGTGGCGGCGAGGTCGGGCAGGTCGAGCGTGAGCGATGCCGGCATGAGAGGTGAGCCTACAATTCTCTATCCAAAATCAGGTCAACCACCCAACAACCCCGGACGTGCGGGCCGTCGGATCGGCAGTGCCGCAGCAGTTCATCGTCGTCACAGCCCGCATCGAGAAGAGCATCGGCCAGGATCGGCAGGTTGCCCCAGCGCCGCTCCTCATAGATCCCTTCGGCGATGCGGCGAATAGTGGAGTCGTTCCAGGCCAACCACGCCTGATCGATCCTCGGCCGGGGACGGAAGGGATTGCCGAAGATGTCGCGGACGAGAGCGGCTTGGGTCTTGAATTCAGCCACAGGGTTCGCCGATGCGATCGCCGCGGCGCATGCGGCATCACGGGCAGTGTCGGCGTCATCGTATTCAGAAGCGGCGTGACAGGCGGCTCCAGCGGGGTAAATGGCGGGTAGACGGACCACGGCATAGTGGGCCCACTGAGCCGAATCGGCGGCCTCCATGAATTGAGCGATGGAGGCCTCCCTATCTGCGAATCGTTCGGCAACTTCGACTGCTCTCCGGCTCCGCTCATCGCGGAGTAGAGGCCAGATACGCCGGACACAGGCACAGGCGAACAGCCTAAACTGCCGATGGCTGACCCTGTCCCGGAGGATGGCGAGCATCGGCGTTGGATAGGTGCAGGCCAGCCACTCGAACTCGTCCATGGTTTACACCCCGCAAGCCCCGCCCTTGCGCCGCGCTAAGCCGCAAGCGGCATCAGCGCAGCCTCCCGATCTGCAACAGTTCCCCCACCTGGTTCGGCCGCCCCCCCGTCCAGTTCCCCACCTGTCCGCCGCCGCCGCCCACCCCCGCGGCCAGACCGCGCGTCAGGACGTACCAGCAGAAATAACACTGGTTCGACGTGGCCCCCGGCAGCGCCTCCGGGTCGCGCGCCAGGATCTCGTCGCGGATCGCCGTCAGCCCCTCGGAGAACACACGACCCACGTAAGGATGCCAACGAGCCCGCTCCACGATCTCCGCGACCGTGTCGTGATGGATGTTGCCGATCGTCAACTGGTCCAGGTCCGACGCGAAGCCGCAGCACGGCTTGACCTCGCCGCGCGGCGTCACGATCAGCGCCTGTCCCGGCCCCTCGCAGTAGTCCTCCGCGAACCACGTCCCGTCCCAGGCGCCGGTGAAGCGCTCCGCACGCTCCACCGGCGCCAGGTGGTTCCAGTTGAGCGTCATCGTGAAGTCCGGCGACACCAGCAGGTAACGCCGCAGCACGTCCGACCACTCCACGACGGCGCCCAGTTCCCGCGCAAGGGCCCGCACTGGCTCCAGGCCGTGGTCGGGGTGGCGGCTGGCGTAAGAGAGCGAGATGATGTCGTCGCGGTCGAAGACCCGGCGGGCAGCGCCGCAGAACTCGACCAGCTTCGCCGTGTGGCTGCCGTGGAACTTGTCCACGCTCAGCCCCAGTTTCCCCGTGAACCCCGCCGCGGCCAACTCGCCGAGCACTCCTTCCAGGTGGGCGCCGTCCCTGTGCCAGACGCCGTTGGTCATTACCTTGTCGTAACGAAAGCCGAGCGCGGTCGCCCGCCGGCACAGCGCCTGCAAGAATTCGGGATACAGGAACGGCTCGCCTCCGGTGAAGCCGAGCACCGCGATGCCGTACGCGCGGGCCTCGTCAAGGAAGCGCACGGCCGTCGCCACGTCGAGCCGGTCGGGCCACTCGATCGGGACGCAGCAGTGGGCGCAGCTCAGGTTGCACTGGTAGCTTGAACACAACATTAGGTAGTTCGGGCGGAAGGTGCGCACGCCGTGCGGCATCGGCTGTCCTGCTTCGTGGCAGGCGGTCTTTTCCAGGTCGTGGCGCATGGTCACTTTCCCCCTTTCGTCTTGCGGGCGGGCTTCGGCGTCATCGGTGTGCGGCGCGCCGGCGCGTGCGTCCTTGTCTTCGTCCCCTTGGCCGGCAGTTCGGCGCCGGCGCAATCGGCAAACGCTTCGCAGCGAACGCCAAGGGCCGCGGCCAGCCGGAACACGACTTGCCAGTACGGCTCGCGCTGCCCCTGCTCGTAGTTCCGCAGTGACCCCACGGGCAGGCCGCTCGCGTCGGCGAGCTGCTGCTGCGTCAGCCCTGCCTTCTCCCGCAACTCCCGCAACCGCTCTGCGAACGTGGCCATGAATCGTCCTCCGGGCGCCAGGTCAAGTCATGATACACCGCTTTGAAGTAGTGCGTCAAGGCGGTTAGAAAGATGGTCCGAAACAACCGGACTAACCGCTTTGGTGTAGTATGTAGTTGTACTCAGTGACGCTCGCTCTTTGACAACCCGGCCGGCCCGCGTGCAGCGGGGTTCCGCGAAAGGTAAGCGAAAGCTGCCATCAGACCTGAGTAGCGGCCGGCAGAGGGCTTTTTTTCTCCAGCCCCGCAACTCCAGGAGGCTGGTGGGTCGAGAGCCGCCCATGTGCCCCGTTTGCGGGGTGCCGGAGCGGTCAGAAGTCGGGGATGGCTTGCCCGTCGGCGATGTTGGCAAGGAGCGCCAGGATCTTCGGGTCCGTGGCCAGCGTGAGGGAGCGCACGCTGCCGTCACCCAACAGGAACTGGCAAATCCCCGGGTGATCGCTGCCGAACTGCGGGACCGCACCGGCCCGGGAGTCGGCCAGCGGAAAGTGCGGCCCGGCGGAGCGTGTGGAGCAGACCCAGTAATCGCCGTTGTAGCAGGAGCAGTCCAGGGGGCCTCGGCCGAAGTTGTTGAACTGGACGTGCTTTTCGCCGACGAAGAACGTGTTGCTCAGGCCGTCGCGGATGGTGGCGAACCTGACGACGCCCAGGTTCCGCCCGAACTGGTCGAAAGCGGCCCTGAAGGCCCCGTTGTACGCGCCCGTGCAGTCGGCGCCGTCGCAGTTGTCCGTGCCGGTGCAGGCGGCATAATCGCCCAGCGCCCCGGGGACGTGAGGGCCCAGGGGGGGGTCGTCGTTCTGATCGCCCGAAATACTGACCCGAGGCGCGGTCTGCGCGTCACGGCGCGAGGGGCAAAAATACCCCGGGACGGAGGTCGTGCGGGCAACGTCGGACTGGTTGTAGTAGGTCTGGGACAGGTCCCACTGCTGGTAGAGGGGGCGCTGCTCGAGGTACGGGAGAATCAACACCGCCCAGGTGGCGTGCAAGTCGCTGAGCCGGCTGGGGGGCAGCCGGTTATTGTCCCCGTGGTACATGTGCAGGGCCAGCCCGATCTGCTTGAGGTTGTTCTGGCACTGCGAGCGAGCGCTGGCCTCGCGGACTTTCTGGACGGCGGGTATCAGGAGACCCACGAGGACGCCGATGATGGCGATCACGACCACCAGCTCCACCAGCGTGAAGCCGAGACAGCACTGTCGGCGAGCGGCCCCGAGGCTGGTAGGGACCGGGAGACGTCCGCGTCTTTCGCCCTGGAGCAACATGAGTGTCCCTTTCCCCTGCTCAGGAGTCTCTCCCGCTGGTGGGCAAGGCATCACCGGATGCGGCCCACTATCCCTCCCCGGATTGCCCCTGTCAAGGAGAAACCCCCTCGGCGCTCACAACGCCCTCTGACCGTGTCTCGCCTCGCTCGCGGTGTCCGGCGCGGTGACCGGGGGGCCGGCGGAAGAAAGGGCTCTTCCGCCGGGGCTTTTCCTTGACCGGGGCGACCGGGGGGCGTAGGCTGCCTGAAGAGTCACCTCTGCATTACCTCCCACGGCCGAAGGGGGTGTGTCGTGGCCAATCCGAAGTATTACAGTGCGGGCAACGTCCCGTCGGCCTGGGTCATCGTCCTTGTGGCGGCCCTCCTGATCTTGCTGCCGGCCCTCTTCTGCGGCGGCATCCTGCTGATGTCGTCCCACGGAACGTCGCCGACGGCCCCAAAACAGCAAGAGCCCGCCCCCAAACGCCCAGAACTCGCCCCCTGACGGCACAACGTCGTGGCCGTCCGCCGTACCGTCAGCGACCGCCTCCCGCCTCACGAAGGCGTCTCCGACGACGTCGCCCGCGCTGCCACAGGGCGTCTCTTTCAAGTCGGCGGCCGGTTCACGCCGAATACCGCGGGCGGGCGCAGGATGGGGCGGACAGTCAGGATCCGATCACCTGCCCAGGAGGCCCTGTATGCCAATCCGTCCCGTGCGACTGGCCCTGCTGATCGCCCTGACCGCGGCCGCCCTCGGCTGCTCCGGAAAGGCGAATACGAACTCCTCAGCCCCCGGCCAGAACCCACCTGCTGCCGCGGTCAGGATCGAACTCTCGAACCCGCAAGCCTCCCTCGTGACCGGGAACGTCGGCGGGCAGAACGTTCCCGCCTACAGCTGGAAGGTAACATACCGGTTCACCCAGGGGCAGCCGGAGCCGGGCATGTGGTACATGTGCAAGGTGGAGGACGGGACGGGCGTTTCGCTGCTGGAAGTCCAGGGGAAAGACTTGAAGCCGGAGGGAGTGTTCGAGAAGGCGGACAACGCGATCCTCAAAAGCGCGCCTAACCCGGATTATTCATGCCGACGAGGGAAGAACTGCGCGAATGGATGTAAGACATTGGAGCCTCAAGGCTTCCGGGTTTGCCGGTGGGTAGTGGGTCGAAGCAGAGTGTGAGGCCGCGGATGCCTACCGGGTACGCTACCAAGTCGTGGTTGTCCAGCGCTTCAGAGAAGCACCTGCCGGCCAGCCGGTTCCCGCAACTACCACCCCCCGGCAAGCGGGCATCCCCCTTTCTCACTATCATGCAGGTCGGACAGTTCGCCAGAGGGTGAGGACGACCGGCGGTTCCAACTCCGACCCCAGAAGTTAGCACCGCTTACGGGCAACGATTGTCCCCGGTTAGAAGCGGAGTTCCAGCCCGAAGCTGATGCCCTGGGCCCAGACCTCGGTGCGGTTGAACAGCGGTTGCGGCGACGCGGGTCCGGCCAGCACGCCGCCGGTGCCGCCGAAGCCCGCGCTCTGCGTCGGATTGATGTTGCGGTCGATCTGGTCGCCCGGCCGAACCACGCGGTTCCAGTACAGGCAATCGTAACCCACGAACCCGCTCAGCCAGGAGGTGAGCTGGTAGCCGACCTTCAACTCCACCGCGGGGATGACCGTGAATTCAGCCGCCCGGCTGCGCCCCATGTTCGAGGGCAAGGCGAAGGTGCCGCCGGGGAAGGTGCCGGGGGTCGGGGCCGTGCCGCCGGCCAGGGCCGTCTGCGTGGTGACGCCACCGACACCGACCACCTGATGAGTCTCACCCAGGGCGACCTTGGCCGTCAGCTCGCCGGTGAACCCACCCCAGGCCCCCGACAGGCGGGCGCCCAGCTGGCCGCCGTAAAACTGGTTCTGCGTGGCGAAGCGGTCACTGGCCACCGTGGTGTTGAGCAAGACCAGGTCCGTCGATGGGTTGACAATGTCCAGCGATTCGCTGAGGCTCACGAAGCGGAAGCCACCGAGCAAGCTCAGTTGCACGGAGTCATCGCCCCAGACCCGGGCCAGGCCGTTGGCCTCGGCGCCCCACAGGCGCAGCGCATTGGTGATCGCGACCGCACCGGCAAAGCCCTGCAGCGGGTCCGCGATCAACAGCGCCCTCTCGGCGCCATCGACCACGTTGAACACCGCGAAATACAGCGGCGGGTTGCCCGTGGGGTCCGAGGCGGCCCCGAACTGATTCTGGCGATGCTCTAGCAAGAACCCACTGCCCTCGAAGCCGATGGTCCGTTCGTCGTCGAGCCAGGCTCCCGCGGTCAGGCGCAGGCCGGAGAAGGTGCCCAGGTCTACGGGCGAGTTGCCGAACAGGACCCGGGTGCCCGGTTGGCCGAGGGCGCCCGCGATGGGCACGCCCGTCCCGAAGCCGACGTTAGGGTCACCCGTCGTCACCAGGGGCACCGGGATGGGCGCGTCCTTCACCCACCACAACAGGTGCTCGCCCCGCGCCCAGAAGCGGGGCGGCGGCTCGGAGGGATGGCCGCACCACAAGTCGCAAAACGAGCCGTCGCCGGCCGCGAGGGTGGGCGCGTGGTCGGCCGGCAGGTCCAGCGGAGGGGACGGGGCCTCGGCGGCGACGGGCAACTGCTGAGCGCAGAGTCGCACCGCGCCCAGAAGCCACGTTCCAAAGACGCACAGCAGAACTCGACGCATGGACGGCCTCCTCGACACTGCTTCCCAGTGGCTGCCCGGGTCGAATCCTGCTCCGCGACGCTGCCGCGTGCCGCCGCCGGCATGGCCACAACGCTAGTGATCGGGGCCGGCGTGGAATGCCGTCCAGCGATTTCGCGGTCACCCGTTCACTGCGCCGACAAAAGGGGCCATCTGCCCCAATCCTGCCGGCCTTTCCGCCGCGCTACGCCATTTCGATCGGCCCCATCGGGCCTTGCCGGTCATTCACGGCCGACCGAATGATGCCTAACTTCCTTCCGCCCGGCAGAGAGGGCCGAAAATCTTCTGCAAACCGCCCGCTTGTCCCTTATCGCGTCATCATCCGCTGATTATACTGGACAGCTATCCAACAATCTCGGGACGACCATGCACTCGATGGGGCCGAGGGCCAGTCGCGTTCCTTCTACTTGTCGTGGTGACCATGCTGAATTGGCGTTGGCAGCGCGTGCGCTGGTTTCGCAGTCTGTTCGCCCCGGGGCGGACGATTCGGTACAAACCGCGCCGCACCGTCCGGCCGTGGCTCGAAGCGCTGGAGAACCGCTGGCTTCCCGCACCAATGACGTTCACCGTCACTGACACCAGCGACGCCAGCGCCAATTCCCTGCGCGCTGCCATCACCGCCAGCAACGCCAACGCCCCCGGGGCGGGGATGTTCAACACGATCGACTTCGCTATCGGCTCCGGCGTCCAGACGATCAGCCTGTTGTCGGCCCTGCCGGCGATCACGCAGCCAGTGGACATCCTGGGCTTCACCGAGGGCGGTGCCGGCTACAGCGGCCCGCCGTTGGTGGTCCTCAACGGCGCCAGCGCTGGTTCCAGCAGCAACGGCCTGGACTTCGCGGCCGGCAGTAACGGCAGCGAGGTGCAGGGACTGGTGATCCAGGAGTTCGGGAAAGACGGCATCCTCCTGACCGGGACGAACGACAACCTGATTGTCGGCAACTTTGTCGGCACCGACATCACTGGCACCGCCAAGCTGGGCAACACCACCGACGGCGTGGGCATCTTCTTCGGCGCGACGGGGAACACGGTGGGCGGCACGGCCTCGGGCGCCGCCAACGTCATCTCCGGCAACGGCATCAACGGCGTGGACATCGTCAGCGCCGGCACGTCGGGCAACGTGGTGCTGGGCAACCGGATCGGCACCGACATCACTGGCACGGCCCAGCTGGGCAACACCCTCGACGGCGTGAGCATCGTCAACGGCGCGACGGGGAACACGGTGGGCGGCACGGCCTCGGGCGCCGCCAACGTCATCGCCTTTAACGCCAAGGGCGTTGTCCTCAGCGGGACTACCAGCGTACAGAACTCCCTCCTGGGCAACAGCATCTTCGGCAACACCGGCCCGGGCATCGACCTGGGCAACCCGCCTGCCAACCACGGCCAAAAGGCCCCCCTGCTGACCTCGCTGAGCACGACCTCGTCCAGCACGACCGTCAAGGGCAGCCTGACTTCCAGCCCGGGGACCTACCGCGTCGAGTTCTTCGCCAGCCCGGCCAGTGTGCCGATCTTGCAAGGCAAGACCTTCCTGGGTTTCGCCAACGTGACCGTGCCCGCCGGCGGCACGATGGCCTTCACCGCCTCCGGCCTGGCCGCCCTGCCGGCCGGCAGCCTGTGGACGGCAACCGCCACCAACACCAGCAGCGGCGCGTTGCACGGCGACACCTCCGCGTTCAGCCAGGCGGCGTCGCTCACGCTGGTGGTGAGCGCCAGTCCGTCCACGATCCCCTTCGGCAGCAGCCAGGCGATCGCGCTAACCGCCCAGGTGCTGAGCGGTGGGACGCCGGTCAATCGCGGCGTGGTGACCTTCACCATCGTACCGGCCGCGGGCGGCGCCCCGATCGGCACCCTCAGGGCCGCGGTCAGCAACGGGACGGCGAAGGCGCAGTTCGTAATCCCGGCGGGGACGAAACCGGGCAGTTACAAGATCGTGGGTGTCTACCACGACAGCAGCGGCTTCTTCCCCGACCTGACGGCGACCAGCGGCACGGACCTGGCCTACGGTGGCAACCGCCGTCGCTGGTAAGCCGTTCTTTACCCCGCAGGGGTTGCATATCACAGCCGTGGGTCGCGCAGCGCACCCACGGGGACCGGGCGGGTGGCGGCGATGTCTACCCCGCAGGGGTTGCATATCGCAGCCGTGGGTCGCGCAGCGCACCCACGGGGATCGGGCGGGTGGCGGCGATGTCTACCCCGCAGGGGTTGCATATCACAGGTCGCGCAGCGCACCCGGGGGGACCGACACGCACCCACGGTCACTCGGCCCTCCCCACCCGTACCTACCCCGAAGGGGTTGAATAACGGGGATCCTCCGCGCGTCCCGCCGGTTATACAACCCCTGCGGGGTAGACATTACCCCCGCACCGCTGGGCACCGTGGGTGCGCTGCGCGACCCACGGCTGTGATATGCAACCCCTGCGGGGTAAATCCCGAATACACCGCCGACGGAACCGGCGTGCCTCGACACCGTGGGTGCTACGCGACCCACGGCTGCGATATGCAACCCCTTCGGGGTAAAAAAGGTAGGCCAGCAGCCGGTGTTCCTGGACCCAGGCGCGGGCGGCGGCCGTCAGTCGTTGCCGCAGGGCCTCGTCGCGCAAGAGCTTTCGCAGCCGGTCCTCGAACTCCTCCGGCGAACGGTAGTGCAGGCCGGTGACGCCATCGACCAGGCTCTCCTGATACACCGTGGGACTGGCGAGGACGGCCACCCCGTGGCCGGCACATTCCACGAACTTCAGATCGGACTTGTTCAAGTTGAACGCGGTCGGCAGCAGCGGCAGGGCCACGTGACTGGCGCGCAGGATGTGGACGTAACGCTCGTAGGGGCCGAGCGGCTCGAACGTCTTGAAGGGCGTTTGCAGGGCCTCGAAGAACGCCTGGTCGTGGATGGCGCGGACCACTACGCGCTGCCCCTCGTCGACCAGGACGCCGCTGCCACAGCCGACCTCAACGATCAGCCGGGCGTCGCGGGGCAGCAGGCGCAGGAGATCGGGATTGATCCGACCGTAGTAGTCAGGCGTCGGGCAGGGAAACACAAGGGCAGCCTCCGCGGGGAAAGCCGCGCTCGCCTTGAAGCCGGGGTGAAGTACACTGGACGATTATTTCCTAACGCGGCTGTCGCCGCAACTAGGGAAGGCGAGGTTCCCATGAGCGAGAACGCGCAGCCCACTCTCCCGCCTGCCGGTGAGGGCTCGGCCGATTCCCAGGTGCGCAGCGTTCATTCCACCTCCTTCCCGCCGCTGTTGCGCCAGCTGGGCATCTCCCTGCTCGTCAGCACCTACCAGGCGGGCAAGTTGCTGATCGTTCGCCCCGACGGCGACGTGCTGGACGTGCTGTGCCGCGATTTCGTGTCGCCGATGGGCCTGGTCGAGCGCCAGGGAGAACTGGTGATCGGCACACGCCACCACGTCTGGGAGTACGTCAATCATCCCGACGTCGTCCCCACCCTGACGCCGCCCGGCCGCTACGACGCCTGTTATCTGCCGTGCAAGGCCCTGGTGACCGGCGACATCCAGATCCACGAAATGGCCTGGGCCGGTCCAGAATTGTGGATCGTCAACACTCGTTTCTCCTGCCTGTGTACTCTGGACGGCCAACACAGCTTCGTGCCCCGCTGGCGGCCGCCGTTCGTCACCGCCCTGGCCGCCGAGGACCGCTGCCACCTCAATGGCCTGGGCGTCCGCGATGGCCAGGTGCGCTACGTTACCTGCCTGGGCCAAACGGACGACCCGGCGGGCTGGCGGGCCAACAAGGCGCGGGGCGGCTGCTTGCTGGAGGTAAACTCGGGAGCGGTGCTGGCCCGGGGCTTGTCGATGCCGCATTCGCCGCGCTGGCACCAGGGCCGGCTCTGGGTGCTGGAATCGGGCGATGGCAGCCTGGCGGTAGTCGAGGAACGAACCGGCCGCTGGGAGGCAGTCGCCCGTCTGCCCGGCTTCACGCGCGGGCTGGACTTCTTCGGCGGAATCGCCTTCATCGGCCTGTCGCAGGTGCGCGAGTCGGCCGTCTTCAGCGGCATCCCCATCACCCAGAGGCCGGAGCAGCGCGTCTGCGGCGTCTGGGCGGTCGATCTGGTCACGGGACAGACCCTGGCCTTCTTGCGCTTCGAGGCCGGCGTCCAGGAGATCTTTGCCGTTCAGGTCTTGCCCGGCCAATGCTTTCCCGAGCTAATCACGGACGACCCCGCGGTGATCGGCAACTCGTTCCTGGTACCGCGGTCATGATGGGCGCCCAGTCCGTTCGGGAGACGGGTTGGCCCAGCCGCCGGCTGGCGCAGCTCGTCATAGACGAGGGGCAAGGGCTGCGCCGCGACGTGGGGGGTCACTTTGCTCGATGGCGGATAGAATGCGCGACCGGCACTCATAGGCGACAACGAATGGCTTGAAGGTCCCCGCGGGACGTATTGGCCCAATTCCTGGAGGGAGTTCCGGAATCCTTGGCCAGCCTGCGCGTCGAACCTGGGGGCCGACAGATCTCGCTTCCTCCCTGGGAGACAGCTGATGAGTATGCCAGTCGCGTGGCCACAAATCCTCGACTTCTTCGGCACGCCATTGGTGATCGAGCCGTCGCAGGGCCAACTCTCCAGCGACGCCGGACTGCTGCCCATCCGCCAGTTCGACCAGCGCATCAGGCTCACCCAGGCCTTCGCCGACGCCCTCGACGACCCCCGCGACCCGGAGCTGACCGAGCACACCTTCCTGGAGATGGTCCGTTCCCGGGTCTACGGCATCCTCGCTGGCTACGAGGACCAAAACGACCACGACACCCTCCGCGCCGACCCCGTCTTCAAGCTCGTCGCCGACCGCTCCCCCGAGGATACGGACCTGGCCAGCCAGCCGACGCTGTCGCGCTTCGAGAACACCATCTCGATCAAGTCCCTCAAGCGGCTGCGTGACGTCTTCCTCGACCAGTTCATCGCCTCTTTCGACACCCCGCCGTGCCACCTGATCTTCGACCTGGACGCCGTCGATGACCCGGCCCACGGCCACCAGCAGTTGACCTTCTGGCACGCCTACTACGACCAGAACCAGTACCTGCCGCTTGTCATCACCTGCGCGGACAACGACCAGTTCGTGATGGTCTCCCTGCGGCACGGCAGCGCCCACGCCGCTCTGGGGGCCGATGACGATGTGGCCTACCTGGTGACCCGCCTGCGCCGGGTTTGGCCCGACGTTGTTCTGCACTTCCGTGGGGACTGTGCCTTCGGCATTCCGGACATGTACGACGTGTGCGAGCGGTTCAGGGTCTACTACACCTTTGGCCTCACCGCCAACGCGGTCGTTCAACGGGAAACCGAGGGCCTGCTGGCCGAGGCGGTGGCGGCTTACGAGCGAGAGCGTCTTGCTGCCCGGCAACAGGAGCCAGCGCGGCTGGCGGTGCCGTCGCGTTTATTCACGGGCTTCTGGTATCAGGCGGGGACGTGGCCACAGCCGCGCTGGGTCGTGGCCAAGGCGGAGGCCAACGCCGAAGGGAGCAACCGGCGCTGCGTCGTGACCAACCGCCCCGGGGCGGTAATCCTGCCGGGGGCGACCTACGATGACTACGCGTTGCGCGGCGAAAGCGAAAACCGTAATAAGGAGTTCAAATGTGATCTGGCGATGGATCGACTGAGTGACCACCGCTTCATGGCCAACTACTTCCGGCTGTACCTGCACGCGGCGGCGATGAACCTGCTGGTGCGGCTGCGACGGTTCATCGCGGAGCCGTTGCCGCCCCTGACACCCCAGGTCGAGACGGCTCCGCCGACCAGCCAGGTAGGCGAAGTTGCTCCTCCGGCCGCCGAGCCGTGTGTGCCGGTGGAGGCGCTGACGGGGGCGGCGCGGCAGCGTCACTTCCGGCAGCGGCGGCAGCGCGACCCGCTCGGGGAGGGCCACCCCTGCACCTGGCGGACGCTGCTCATCAAGGTGGCGGCGGAAGTCATCGTCCGGACCCGGCGGATCGTGGTACGGCTGTCATCGAGCTGGCCGCATCTCGGCTGGTATCTGCGCGTGTGCGAGCGCTTGGGCAATCCCCTGCCGACTCCTGTTCCGGACCCCTCCGGCTAACCTTTCGGACAACCCGTCGCAGTGCCTTCCCCGCGTGGGGGTAAGGGGGCAGTGTGCCCACAGGGGCGATCCCGGCCGAAGTGCCCCAACCCACCGGCTGGAGGCCCACAGCCGGCAGCCGCGCAGTGAAGGCTTTGAATAATCCGGGTTAAGACGCTCACGATGTCCGTCCTGCGCGGCACCGCCAAGGGGGCGTACCGCGACACAATCTCCAACGAGATCACCTGCCCCGTAAAATAGTGCGCCGCGGAGGCGCGGCCACCTCCCAGCGCGCGGCGCCGGTCGTCGGCCGCTGCGGTCGGGAGATGTAACCGTCTCCTTCACGCTGCGCCGATGCGGTCACCGATTCCGGCATCGGGCCAGATGCACCCTCGCCGACGCTCTCCGCGACGACGTGCTGATCGACGTGTCCGCAACGGCGAAGGAGGCGGGCTTCAAGTACCCCGTGGCGCTGACGGCCGCCGCGTGGGCGAAGTGCGTCACGGTCCCGCCCGGCGTGGTCTGCCAGGACGAGGCGGGCCGGTTGTGGGACGTGCTGACGATGCTGCGTTTTGCCATCCGCGGGAGCAACGGCAGCGGGCGCGTCGTGGCGTTCGCGCTTCACGTCCGCAACGACAGTCGTCGTCGGCGAGGTTGGTCGCGGGGGACTGGACGGCCTCGTTGTAGTCCTGGGACAGTGGCCAGCCGCCGACATGGGCAAAAGGGAAGGGGGACTCAGCCGGTGCGATTGACCGCTCGCATTCCTGCCGTGGTGATTACCTCGCCCTGTCTCTCGCCGTCCAGCAAGCGGGTCAGCACCATGCGACGGGTCCGCGTTAGCAGCCCGTTGAAAAAGGCATCCAGAAGC
>Ga0116224_10000225_pt1 | contig 47893 bp, 45 predicted proteins | sample Sb_taG_9_FD_89699 | JGI IMG/M metagenome (GOLD analysis project Ga0116224, IMG submission 89699) | Peat soil microbial communities from Weissenstadt, Germany - Sb_50d_b_LC metaG | ecosystem: Environmental > Terrestrial > Soil > Wetlands > Peat | place: Germany: Weissenstadt | collected 2010-09-21 | reverse complement strand
CGACCATCCGCTCAAGCCGCACTGGGCCCTGTTGCGCGAGGGCATCGCGGAACTGCGGGACGCCGGCGCCGACGTGGTGCTGATGGACATGCAGTTCGCGCCGCGGGTGCTGGAGAAGCCGGAGACCCCGGGCATGGAAGATCAGATTGCGCTCGCCGCGAAGGAGGCCAATGTCGATCTGTTCAACCGCTTCGCGCTGATGCGCAACTGGCACGAAATCCGGCACATGCCGTTCGACGCATTCGTCTCGCCGGACGGGCTGCACATGAACGACTGGAGCTATGCCTGCGTGGCGAAGCTCCTCGGCGCCGCGATCGCCGAAGCGGCGACGCGCCCGATCGCGTCGGCGGCGGTGCACTCTGCGCGCTAGAGCGCAATCGCTTCAACGCAGCTTCGGCATCACTTCGCCGGCGAACAGCTCCATGTTGCGCAGCGCAAGCTCGTCGGACATGACGCCGAATTGCAGCAAGGTTATGAGAATGTCGAAGCCGGTTTGATCGCGGACCCGCTCGATCCTTTCGCGCACCGTCGCCGGGCTGCCGATCACGGGGTGCCGCTGGCAATCAGGTCCTCAACGGTTTGTTTGTGCGGCTGCGCGCCGAGCGCCGGGCGCATCTTCATCGTCACCTTCAGCGAGGAGATCGACGTATAGCCCGGCGGCAGCAGCATCTCCGGCGGCATGCGCAGGAAGTTGTTGAACAGCGTTTCGATCCCCTCTCTCGCCTCGTCACGGGCGCGCTCGTCGGTTGCCGCGACATAGATCGGCACCGCCCAGCCGAGCTGGCCGCCGGCGGCGGTGTAACCGTGAGCTAACGCAGCCTCGCGGTACATGTTGTGGTAACGCACGACCGCCGTCTCGGGACTGAACGTGACCATGAATGGATATTTGCGCTCCGGCGCCGAGGCCCACACCACCGTCTCGCGCGAGCCCATCGAGGGAATCCAGACCGGAGGATGCGGCGTCTGGTAGGGCTTCGGCCACAAGTTGACGTAGCGAAAGCGGAAGTGCTCGCCCTCGAACTCGAACGGGCCGGGCGTCGTCCACGCCTTGATGATCAGATCGTGCGCCTCGTGAAAGCGCTCGTGGGAGAATGCCGGATTGACGCCGGTCGAGTGGTATTCGGCGCCGATGCCGCGGACAAAGCCGGTGATGATGCGGCCTTTCGACAGCACGTCGAGCATCGCGAATTCCTCGGCGATGTTGATAGGGTTGCTGACCAGCGGCAAAGCGCGGCCGAGAATGGCGATCTGCACTTTTTTGGTCCGCTGAATGAGCGCGCTGGCGATCAGGTTCGGCGCCGGCATCATGCCGTAGGCGGTCTGATGATGTTCGTTGACGCCGATGGCATCGAAGCCCAGCGGCTCGGCATAAGCCAGCTGATCGAGATAGGAATCGTACTCGGCAGCGCCTTTCTTCGGATCGTAAAGGCTGTTCGGCAACACCACCCAGGCCGAGCGATGGTCGTTCGCCGCGTCGAGATCGAGCGGCCGGTAGGGCATCAGGTGGAAGCAAACGAATTTCATGCGCGCACACGATCGAAAAAGGCGGTGACTTTGTCGGCGACGAGATCGCACTTCTCCACCTGCGGGACATGGCCGCACGCTTCGATCGGCGACACTTGCGCGCCCGGCACGCGTTCGCCCCAGGCTTGTGCGTAAGCGCTGGGAAGGATGCTGTCCTGCACGCCCCAAACGATGTGGGTCGGGACCGTCATGCGGTGCAGCCATTTTTCCAGGTCGGGATTGAACAAGCGCGGCTGCCAACCGAATTTCACGCCGGCCAGCCTGTTCTGCAGATCGATATCGAGTTGCTGCTCGGTTGGCGGCGGCGCCTGGACCTGCTGCCCGGCGAGCTCTTGGTCGTAAACGCGGTTGCGTGCGAATTCCTCGGGCGACCAGATGAAAACGTCGGCGGGCGGAATGCCTTTGACGCGAATACCCGCCGGCGCGATCAGCGTCAGGCTGGCGAAGCGATGGATGTTGCGCACGGCCGCTTCGGCGGCGATCCAGCCGCCGAGCGAATGGCCGATGACATGGACCGGCGCCCCATAAACCTGATCGAGGAAGTCGAGGTAATACATAGCGAGGTCCGGCACATCGCGCAGCCATTGCGGATCGTCGGATAGACCGAAACAGGGATGCTCGGGAACCAGGAGCGCGTGCTTTTGCGCCAGGCGCTCGAAGAACGGCAGCCAAACGGGCCAGCCGCCGGCGCCGTGAAGAAAAAGCACCGGTGCGCCGGACCCGCCGCGCCGCGCGCGCACGGCAACACCGCGAGTGACCAGCCGGTCCGTTTCTGGGCTCATGACGGGAAGTTTATACCGCTTCCAGGGCGGCGAGCACATCCTCCACGATATCGTCGGGATGCTCGAGACCCACGGACACCCGCACCAGCCCGTCGGTGATGCCAAGCTCGTCCCGTTGCGCCTGTGTGAGCCGTTGATGCGTCGTTGTCGCCGGGTGGGTGATCAGGCTTTTGGCATCGCCGAGATTGTTGCTGATGCGGATGAGCTTGAGCGCATCCTGGAAGCGGAACGCGGCCTTTTTGCCGCCCTTGATGTCGAAGGCGACCAAAGTCGAGCCGCCGCGCATCTGTTTCTGCGCCACTTTGGCCTGCGGATGATCGGGCCGGCCGGGATAGATCAGCCGCGCGATCTTCGGGTGCTCGGCGATTGCGACCGCCAGCGTCGCGGCGCTGTCGGTCTGCTGGCGCACGCGCACCGGCAAAGTCTCCAGCCCCTTGAGCATGACCCAGGCGTTGAACGGCGACAGCGATGGCCCGGTCTGCCGCAGCAGAACGTGAATGTGCTTGTCGATGAATTCCTGCGAACCCAAAATAATGCCGCCGAGGCAGCGGCCCTGGCCGTCGATATGCTTGGTCGCCGAATAAACGACGCAATCGGCGCCGAGCGCGAGCGGCGACTGGAAGATCGGCGTGGCGAACACGTTGTCGACGATGAGCGTTGCGCCGGCCTGATGCGCGATCTCGGCGACCGCGGCGATGTCGATGATCTCCAGCGTCGGATTGGTCGGCGTCTCGATGAAGAATGTCTTGGTATTCGGCCGCACCGCGTTGCGCCACTGCTTGAGGTCGGTGCCATCGATCAGCGTGGAGGCGACACCGTAACGCGGCAGATAATCCTCAATGATGTAGCGGCAGGAGCCGAACAATGCTTTCGGCGCCACCACGTGGTCGCCGGCCTTGAGCTGGCCAGTGAGCGACAAAGTCACCGCCGCCATGCCGGTCGCGGTCGCGCGCGCGGCTTCCGCGCCCTCGAACGCCGCCATGCGCTGCTCGAACATCGCCACGGTCGGATTGGCGAAGCGCGAGTATTGGAAGCCCGGCTCTTCGTTCTTGAAGCGCCGCTCGGCCTGGGCGGCGTTGTCGTAGACGTAACCCTGGGTGAGAAACAGCGCCTCGGACGTCTCGCCGAATTGCGAGCGCAAAGTCCCGGCATGCACCAGGCGGGTCTCGGGGCGGTAGCGATCAGGCGCGGACGCGGTCATGTGGCCCTCCCTTGGCCAGACAAAACAAAACCCGGCCGAGAGGCATAATCCTCTGGCCGGGCTCAAGCGTCCCCGGCCTTTTAGCAACTTGTTTTACGTGGCTGCAAGCCGGCCGGCTCAAATGACCACGGGATAAGATGGCTCATACGCCCAGGGCGCCTTTCCGTCAAGCCGGGCATCGGGTTAGATCGCGGTTGCCCATATTCCGCAGCCGCTCGCGGCGGGCCCGAATTGGTGATCGCGTGCCGCTTTCCTTTGCGCCTTCTGAGAAGGGAATCCTGCCCGACCGCATGATAGCGGCATTGGCGCAGGCGCGCGGCATTGAGGCCGCCCAGCCCTTCGCTCCGGATCAGATCCAGCCGGCGAGCCTCGACCTGCGCCTGGGCGCGGTCGCCTACCGCGTGCGCGCGAGCTTTCTGCCCGGACCGGGCACCGCCGTTGCGCGCCGTATCGCCGAACTGAAGCTGCACGAATTCGCGCTGACCGACGGCGCGGTGCTGGAAACCGGCTGCGTCTACATCGTGCCGCTCATCGAGCGGTTGGCGTTGCCAGACGACGTGGCGGCGGCCACTAACCCAAAGAGCTCGACCGGACGCCTTGACGTTTTCACCCGCGTGATCGCCGACGAGACGCGCGGCTTCGATCGCGTCGCCGGGGGCTATCACGGGCCGCTCTACGCCGAGATCAGCCCAAAGACCTTCCCGGTGCTGGTGCGCCAGGGCTCGCGGCTGTCGCAAATTCGTTTTCGCCACGGCGACGGCGCGCTCGACAGCGAGGCGTTGCGCGCGCTGCACGTGCGCGAGGGGCTGGTCGATCGCGCCGAGGCGGTGATGGGGGACGGTGTCGCGGTGAGTGTCGACCTCTTCGGCAGCGGAGCGCGCAATGGCGGCGGCATTGTCGGTTATCGCGCCAAGCGCCACACCGCCGTCATCGAGGTCGAGCGCCGCGCCGCCTACGACGTCGCCGATTTCTGGGAGCCGATCACCGCGCGGGCCGACCGCAGCCTGATCCTCGATCCCGACGAATTTTACATCCTCGCTTCGGCCGAGGCGGTGCAGGTGCCACCCGATTATGCAGCCGAGATGGTGCCGTTCGACCCATTGGTCGGCGAATTCCGCGTGCATTATGCCGGCTTCTTCGATCCGGGATTCGGCTACGCCGGCGCCGGCGGCCTCGGCGCCCGCGCCGTGCTGGAAGTGCGTTCGCGCGAGGTGCCTTTCATCCTCGAACACGGCCAGATCGTCGGCCGGCTGGTCTATGAGAAGATGCTGGCGCGTCCCGATCAGCTTTACGGCTCAGGCATCGGCTCGAACTACCAGGCGCAGGGACTGAAATTATCCAAGCACTTTCGCGGTTGAGCGAGCGGTTCGCATCCGCGCCAGCGCGAAGGCGCGCCAGGCCGCGAGCGCCACGGCGAAAGCCGCGATCCAGACCATGCGCGAGCCGTAGCGGTCGTGCGGATTGGAGATCACCCCGCAGAAGGCCGCGTTGGCGAGAAGCCCCACTATGATGCTGGCGGCGAGAGCGCCGAGATCGGCGAAATCGGCGCTCCATAATCCGAGGCCGATCAGCAGGGGCAGCAACGCCATGGCCGCCAGCGCCACGGGCACATGGATGGCGTTGATCGCCGTAAAGCCGATCCCGCCGTTCTGCTGGCGCGCCGCGTGCATGGCCGGCACAGCCGCGGGCACATGCTCCTCGATCATGCCGTAAGTGTGCCAGATCGTCGTGACGATTCCCTCGCCGGTGCCGACGGCGACGAGCTGCCTTGCCGTCGCGATCAGCGCAGCCTTGAGCTGCGGCGCCGGATAGTCGCGCAGGCTTTCGAGGACGATGGTGCGCATTTCATCGCCGAGCCCGTCGAAGCGTCCGAGTCGGTCGAACACGTTGCCGCCCCACAGGAAGTCGTCGGCGTCTTGCGGCAGTTCGCTGCGGTAGGGGCAGAGCTTGAGCCGCGGATCCGGACAATGGTCGTGGAGATAGCGCGTGACGATGCCGTCCTGCAGCATGCGGCCGAACGCGATGCCATAGCCGCCCGGCGTCCAGGCGATCTGTCTGGCGACGATGTAATTTCCGGCGAGCAGCATCATCGCGCCAAGGAGCATGGCGATGGCGGCATGGGCGACCGCCGCGCCGGGCAGGAGCGGGCGCTTGAAAAGCCAGCAGAGAAGCGCCGCGACGCCAAGCACGAGTAGCACCGCATAGGTGGCGCTGTGGGTCGACGCGGCAAAGGCGATGAACACCACCAAAGCGGCGCACCGGCGCGGCTCGATGCGCTCGCCGTGCCAGACCAGCGCATGCAGCGCGAGCAACGCAAGGCCCGCGAAAATGTCGGTCAGGAGTTCGCTGGCGAGAAACGGCAGCGCCGTTGTCGCCGAAAGCAGAGAGACGATTGCCAATAATCCGGCCGGACGAAAATCGAGCCGGTAAATCTTGAGCATCACGCCGACGATCCAGACCGCGGCGGCGGCTTGCAGAATGACGACCGGCCAGAAATCGAACGGCGATCCGGGGGCGAGAAACAGGCCGTACGTGGTCGAGCGGCTAGGGACGAGCGTGCCTTCGAACCAGCGCGCGAGGTAGCCGCCGGTGTCGTATTCCAGGAGCGGAAACCGGTTCCAAATCGCCGGCAGCAGGAGCACCAGCATGGCGGCGAGTTGGGAAGCGATCGGCGCAATGTTACGCGTCAAGGCAGGCATGGGATGGCGAGCATAGGCTGGCAGGCATCGGCGAACCCTGGCGGTGTCGCGCTGGTACGACACCGGCGGCCATGAGGCAATGCGCGCAAGATTCTGGTGGTATTCCGCCGGGAAGGGCGGTCTTCTGTGCGTCGGGGGCGGATCGCGAAGCACGCGAGGCTTGCGCATGCGCGCATCGACCATGGGCTTTGCCGCCCTCGTTTTCGCGGCGGTCGGGATTGTAACGGGCAGCCATCCGGCCTTGGCGCAATCCGGCTACGATCGTCCGGGCGGCGACTATGCCAGCGCCCCGGTGCCGGGCGGCGACCCGGCCGTGTGTGCGGCGCGCTGCGAGCGCGACAAAGGCTGCCGGTCCTGGAGCTTTGCCTATCCGTCCGCCTCGGGGGAGCCCGCCATGTGCTGGCTCAAGCGCGTGGTGGCGCCGGCGGTCAGGTCGAGTTGCTGCGTGTCGGGCGTGCGCGGCGCCGGCGTCGTCGAGCCGCGTCCGGGCGAACTCGAATTTTCCATGGACCGGGTGGGCGGCGACTACCGGTCCTTCGAAACCGCCGCCGACCCGCGCGGCAATTCCTGCGCCGCCGCCTGCCAGGCCGAATCCCGTTGCCGGGCGTGGACCTATCGCCGCCCCGGCTACGGCACCGCCGCGCCACGCTGCTACCTCAAGGACGCGATGAAGCCGCCGCACCGCAAGCCATGTTGTATTTCCGGCGTGGTGCGCTAATCCACCTCGACTGGTCATTGCCGGGCATAGCCGTTCGAAGAACGGCGTCGCTTCGCTCGCCTATGTCCCGGCAATCCAACTTAAATCCCGTCGAGTGAATATGGATCACCGGGTCAAGCCCGGTAATGACGCCGAGAGGTTACCCCGTGCCGCCGACGGTAATTCCGTCGATGCGCAAAGTCGGCTGGCCGACGCCGACCGGCACGCCCTGGCCGTTCTTGCCGCAGGTGCCGATGCCGTCGTCGAGCTTGAGGTCGTTGCCGACCATGGAGATGCGGCTGAGGTCGGTCGGCCCGTTGCCGATGAGCATGGCGCCCTTGATCGGCGCGCCGCGTTTGCCGTTTTCAATCAGATAAGCCTCGGTGCATTCGAACACGTATTTGCCCGACGTGATGTCGACCTGCCCGCCGCCGAAATGCACAGCGTAGATGCCATTCTTCACCGACGCCATGATCTCCTCGGGCTCGCGGGTTCCAGCGAGCATGTAGGTGTTGGTCATGCGCGGCATCGGCACGTGGGCGAAACTCTCGCGCCGCCCGTTGCCGGTCGGTTTCATGCCCATCAGCCGGGCGTTCTGGCGATCCTGCATGTAGCCGACAAGGATGCCGTCTTCGATCAGCACCGTGCGGTTGGTCGGCGTGCCTTCGTCGTCGATCGAGAGCGAGCCGCGGCGCAGCGCGATGGTGCCGTCGTCGACGACGGTGATGCCCTTGGCGGCGACGCGCTGCCCCATCAGCCCGGCGAACGCCGAGGTCTTCTTGCGGTTGAAGTCGCCTTCGAGCCCGTGGCCGACCGCCTCGTGCAGCATGACACCGGGCCAGCCCGGGCCGAGCACGACGTTCATCTCGCCGGCCGGCGCCGGCGCCGCTTCGAGATTGGTGAGCGCCTGGCGCACCGCGCCATCGACGGCATTGTGCCAGGTGTCGGTGACGATGAAGCGCTCGTAGTCTTCGCGGCCGCCGTAACCGGCGCTGCCGGTTTCCTGCCGGTCGCCGTCGCCGACCACGACCGAGACATTGACGCGCACCAGCGGGCGCACGTCGCGATAGGTCTCGCCATTGGCGCGGACGATCTCCGCCATCTGCCAGGTGGCGCCGAGGCTGACGGAAACCTGCCGCACCCGCGGATCCCTGGCGCGCGCATAGGCGTCGATGGCTTCGAGCAAACGCACCTTGGCCTCGAAAGCCGGGCTGCCGAGCGGGCTTTCCTCGCCGTAGAGCTTGGCGTTGGTGCGCGGCGGCGCGCCGGCATAGTGGCCGGAATACCCGCCCCTGACCGCGCGCACGGTATCGGCGGCACGCGCGATCGCCGCTTCCGATACGTCGGAAGCATGCGCGTAGCCGACGGCGTCGTCTTTCACCGCGCGTAGTCCGAATCCTTGCGAGGTGTCGTAGGCCGCCTGCTTCAACCGGCCGTTGTCGAAGACGAGCATTTCGGCCTGGCGATATTCGAGGAACAATTCACCGTCGTCGGCGCCCTCGAGGCCGCGGGAGATGATCTTGGCAAGGCGCGGCCGGTCGAGGCCGGCGCGATCGATCAGCGAGATGGGGGCGGCGGCGGGGGCAGAGGCCATACGAGACTCCGGCGTTTCCTTTGGTGGTCTTTTTCCTTGGCTCAGAGATAAGCCTTGCCATGCGGTATTTCTACGTACCGGGCCGTTAGCACCTGCGCAACACTCGCCCCGTAATGTCTCCGCCGCAAGGTACGCGTTGGACTGTCGTGAACGTCCCCGCACGGCGTAATCCCGCGCTCCATACGCCGGCGGGGCCGTTTCATTTTCTCTTACCTCGTCATGCCCGGCCTTGAGCCGGGCATCCACATCTTTAGGACGCGAGTACCGCCAAGACGTGGATGGCCGGGACGAGCCCGGCCATGACGGCAGCGTGGCTCGATCTTGCCTATCCCGACAGCCGCTCGATCTCGGCTCCGCAACGCCCGAGCTTGTCTTCCAGACGCTCGAAACCGCGATCGAGGTGATAGACGCGGTTGACGATGGTCTCGCCCTCGGCGGCGAGCGCGGCGATGACCAGCGAGACCGAGGCGCGCAAATCGGTCGCCATCACCGGCGCGCCCTTAAGCCGCTCGACGCCTTCGATGGTCGCGCGTTCACCTTGCAGATGAATGCGCGCGCCGAGCCGCACCAATTCCTGCACGTGCATGAAGCGGTTCTCGAACACCGTCTCGACAATGTGCGAGGTGCCGCGCGCGCGCGTCATCAAAGCCATCAGCTGGGCTTGCAGATCGGTCGGGAAAGCGGGGAACGGCGCCGTGGTGACCTCGACCGGCGCCAGCGCGCCGCCGTTGCGCGCGACACGGATGCCCTGATTGGTCGCCGTGACCATGGCGCCGGCCTGTTGCAGCACGTCGAGGGCTGCTTGCAGCAATTCCGGGCGGGCATTCTGCAGGAGGATATCGCCGCCGGCCATGGCGACAGCCATGGCGTAAGTGCCGGTCTCGATGCGATCCGGCAGCACCGCGTGCCGCGCGCCGCCGAGCCTGGCGACGCCCTCGACGACGATCCGTTGCGTGCCGGCGCCGGAAATCCGCGCGCCCATTTTGTTGAGGCAATCGGCGACGTCGGCAATTTCCGGCTCGCGCGCGGCGTTCTCGATGACGGTTGTGCCGGCGGCAAGCGTTGCCGCCATGATTGCGGTATGCGTGCCGCCGACCGTGACTTTGGGAAAGACGATCTCGGCGCCTCTGAGACCGCGCGGCGCCCGCGCCACCGCATAGCCGCGGTCGATTTCGATTTGGGCGCCGAGCCGCTCCATCGCCATGATGAGGAGGTCGACCGGCCGCGTGCCGATGGCGCAGCCGCCGGGCAGCGACACCCGCGCCTGGCCCATGCGCGCCACCAGCGGCGCCAGCACCCAGAAGCTCGCCCGCATCCTGGAGACGAGTTCATAGGGTGCGGTAGTATCGACGATGTGAGCCGCCGAAATGTGCAAGGTCTGGCCATGATCGGCGGTCTCGCCCGAGCGCTTGCCGCTTACCATGATGTCGACGCCGTGATTGCCGAGGATGCGCTCCAGAAGCGCGACGTCGGCGAGCCGGGGCACATTGTCGAGGATCAAGGTCTGATCGGTCAGCAGGCTCGCGATCATCAGGGGAAGCGTGGCGTTCTTCGCCCCCGAGATCGGAATGGTGCCGGTCAGGCGCCGGCCGCCGACGATACGAATGCGATCCATTATCGATTTCCCCCAAGCCCCGTTCGGGACCTTCCGTGTCTAATCGCGGCCCCGATTGCGGCGAAAGTCGGGAGTTTGCGTTTCGGCGGCGGTATTTGCCGGCGCGGTCTCGTCCTCGCTCTTTTGCTCGGCGCGGCCGCGTGCCTGCGCCTTGCGGCGCTTGAGGTTTTCGCGCAAGGCCGCCGACAGCCGCGCATTGCGCGCCGCCTTTCTTTCCGCCTTACCGCGTGAAATCTTGCCGCGTGAGTTCATCGCTGCTGCCGGTCCTACGGCAGATGGATGAGGTGTGGCGCGAACAGGCCAAGCGAAAGGACGCCCAGCCCGAGGACGCCGAGCAAGCCCGCGCACCAGGCGAGCAGGATCATGCCGGTGATCACCGCCGCCGAAGCGAGCACGATGCCGATCTGAAACGCCGCCGATGCGAGCTCGTAGTGGTGATACTTCGCCAGCGACAAGTCGCGTTCGTCCTGCTCCTCCTTGGCGCGATCGGCCAGCTCCTTGCGGCCTTCATGCGTCTCCGGCTCGGAATCGTAGCGCGCGGCGGTCGTCTCCCAGGCGGCGATCTGCTTGTCCATCGCGTCCTTCACCGCCGGGTCGGCCGCCGCCGTTGCCTCGAGCTTGAGCGCCTCGGCGGCGACGCGCACGACCGTCGCGCGGATGCTCTTCGCCTGGAAGAACGCCCACAAATTCGCCGACTCGACGTCGGCGCTGATCGCTTCGGTCTGCGCGCCTTTGCCGAGCGTCTCGGAGAAGGACAGAAACAGCGCCAGGATGGCGATTACCAGCGCGATCTTTCTGTTCTCGCGCGAAACTTCTTTCGCGGTCTCGGCCTGCTCCATTTCTTCGTGCGCGTCCGACATGATTTTTCGCCCTCATAAACCGTGGGAATGAGCGGAAACCTGTGGATAGCATAAATCCTTCTTAAGCGCGCGGATGGGCGCTGCGATAGGCCTCGATCAGCCGCTCGGCATCGACTTCGGTGTAGATCTGCGTCGTCGCCAGCGAAGCGTGGCCGAGGAGTTCCTGGATCGCGCGCAAATCGCCACCGCGCGCCAACAGATGCGTGGCGAAGGAGTGGCGCAACGCATGCGGCGTGGCCGTGTCCGGTAGCCCGAGCGCCCCGCGCAGCCGCGCCATCGCCAGCTGGATGACGCGCGCGGACAAGGGGCCGCCCTTTAAGCCGACGAACAGCGGCCCGTCCGCGAGCAGATCGTGCGGGCAAAGCGCGAGATAATCGCCGACGAGTTTATGCACCTGTGGCAGCACCGGCACCATGCGTTGCTTGCGGCCTTTCCCCATAACCGTCATGGCGTCGCCGTCGCCGAAATCGCCGCGCTTTAGCCCGAGCGCTTCGGAAATGCGCAGACCCGAGCCGTAGAGCAATGCCAGCACGGCTGCATCGCGCGCGTGGACCCAAGGCGCGCGCCGGTCGCCGGCGGCAAGCTCCGGTTCAGCAAAGCGCGTGGCGGCGGCCACCGGCAGCGGCCGCGGCAGCGTCTTGCCGAGCTTCGGCGCCCGCACTGCGGCGAGCGCGCCGACCTTGCCCTTGCCGCTCCGTTCGAGAAACCGCGCGAAGCCGCGTATGCCAGCGAGCATGCGCATCAGCGAGCGGCTGCCGATACCCTGCGCGCGCCGCGCCGCCATGAAGGCGCGCACATCCGCGGGCGTCAACGCGGCAAGCTCCCTAAGCGAGACCGCGCCGCCGAAATGGCCGGCGAGGAAAGCGAGGAACTGGAGCACGTCGCGCCGGTAGGCTTCGATCGTCTTCGGCGAAAAATGCCGCTCGTCGCCGAGATGCGCGAGCCAGCTTTCCAGCTCGGCCGCGACTTTCGGGGCGACATAATCGGGCGGGTGTTTCTCTTCAGACATCCAGATCAGCGTTTGAGGAGATGATTCTCAACTTTGCGACACACCTACCATTTTCCCCTCCCCCTTGTGGGGGGGTGGGAGGGGTTCGCCTCCCGGGACCTTTAACGCGGCGCCTCTTTATCCTTCCTAAACTGGGCGGAATCGGCCCAAAGTTGCGGTCATGGCCAAACGCGTGGTCGATGTCCTCGTCCCGGTCGCGCTCGACCGGGCCTATTCCTACCGGGTGCCCGAGGCGCTGGAGCTGGCGCCGGGCGACATCGTCGGCGTGCCGCTCGGCGCCCGCGAGGCGACCGGCGTGGTATGGGCGGAGAACGTCAAGCCCAACCCCCGGCTCGACAACCGGCTCAAGGACGTCGAGGAAAAACTCGAACTGCCGCCGCTCAAGGACGAGCTGCGCGCCTTCGTCGACTGGGTCGCCAACTATACGCTCTCCTCCCGCGGCATGGTGTTGCGCATGTGCCTGCGCATGGGCGAGCATCTGGGCGATGCGCGCGAGCGCGTCGGCGTGCGGCTTGCCGGGGCGGCGCCGGCGCGGATGACCACGGCGCGCGAGCGCGTACTGCGCCTGATGGCCGACGGCATGGTGCGCGGCAAAAGCGACGCGGCGCGCGAAGCCGGCGTCAGCTTAGGCGTGATCGAGGGCCTGATCGACGAAGGCACACTGGAGACCCTCGTATTGCCGCCGTAGCCGGTCGCGGAAAAGCCCGATCCCGATTTCGCGATCACGGATTTCACGCCCGACCAGAGCGCCGCCGCCGCCGAGCTGAAAGCGACCGTTGCCAAGGGCGGTTATGCGGTGACGTTGCTCGACGGCGTCACCGGCTCGGGCAAGACGGAGGTGTATTTCGAGGCCGTGGCGGACACGATTCGCCGCGGGCGGCAAAGCCTGATCCTGATGCCGGAGATCGCGCTCACCGCCCAATTCCTCGACCGCTTTGCCGCGCGCTTCGGCGTGCGGCCGGCGGAGTGGCATTCGGAACTCTCGCCAAGAAAGCGCGCGCGCACCTGGCGGGCCGTTGCCGACGGCGAAGTTTCGGTCGTGGTCGGCGCGCGCTCAGCGTTGTTCCTGCCCTATGCCGATCTCGGACTGATCGTGGTCGATGAAGAGCACGACCAGGCCTACAAACAGGAAGACGGCGTGCGCTATCACGCCCGCGACATGGCGGTGGTGCGCGGCCATGTCGCCCACATTCCGGTCGTGCTGTCGTCGGCGACGCCCTCGCTCGAAACCGAGGTCAATGCGCGGCGTGGTCGCTACAAGCGCCTGCATCTGCCCGAGCGCTTCGGCGGGCAAAGCATGCCGTCGGTCGAGGCGATCGATCTGCGCCGCGAGCGCCCGCCGCCCGGCCGTTTCATCGCGCCGTCGCTTGCCGGCGCGGTGCAGACGGCGCTCGAACGCGGCGAGCAGGCGCTGTTCTTCCTCAACCGCCGCGGCTACGCGCCGCTGACCTTGTGCCGCGCCTGCGGCTTCCGCTTCTCCTGCCCGAACTGCGACGCCTGGCTGGTCGATCACCGCTTCCGCCGCCAGCTCATCTGCCACCATTGCGGCTTCGCCATGCCGCATCCGGCCGCTTGTCCGAACTGTCAGGCGATGAATTCCTTCGCCGCCATCGGCCCGGGCGTCGAGCGCCTGGAGGAAGAAGTGCGCGAATTGTTTCCGCAGGCGCGCGTGCTGGTGCTGTCCTCCGATCTCGTCGTCACGGTCGATCGCCTGCGCGCCGAGCTCGACGATGTCGCTGCCGGCCGCTTCGATATCGTCATCGGCACGCAGCTTGTGGCCAAGGGGCACCATTTCCCCAAGCTCAACCTCGTCGGCATCGTCGATGCCGATCTCGGCCTCAATAACGGCGACCCGCGCGCCGCCGAGCGCACCTTCCAGCTGCTGCATCAGGTGGTCGGCCGCGCCGGCCGCGATGCCGGCATCGGCCACGGTTATTTGCAGACGCACCAGCCCGAGCATCCGGTGATGCGCGCCTTGATCGCGCAGGACCGGGAAGCGTTCTACAGCGCGGAGATCGTCGCGCGCGAGCAGGCCGGTTATCCGCCGTTCGGCAGGCTCGCGAGCCTGGTGATTTCAGGGGAAGACAAGCACGACACGCAATCGTTCGCGCGGGCGTTGGCGCGGGCGGCGCCAGCCGACGACGGCGTGCGCGTGCTCGGTCCCGCCGATGCGCCTTTGTCGCTGGTGCGCGGCCGCCATCGTTTACGCTTGTTGGTCAAGGCGCCGCGCGCTTTCGATCTCTCGGCCTATTTGCGCGACTGGCTTGCCGCGGCACCGAAACCGAAGGGTTCGCTCAAGCTCGACATCGACGTCGACCCGCAGAGCTTTTTGTGAGGGTGACCCCGCTTTTTTTGCTCCGCTTGCGTGGCGCGAATTTCCTGCGCTCCGCTATGGAGAAGGCGCGGGCGGCCCAACGCGCAAGCTCATCGGGATCGTCATAAAGCCGCTCGGGCAACCGCCAGTAGGACAGCGAGGCGCGGCCGACACGGCCGCGACTTTTGGCGCGGGTATAAACGAACGGCCGGCTGCCTTCGCGCTCGAAATCCGGGATGCTGGTCTCGTCGACCTTGAGGAAGATCGCGCCGTCGAAAACGAGCCCGAACATCAAGCCTTCCGACCAGATGCCGGCGCCGCCGAACATGCGTTTGACCGATACCGGGCCAAATGGCGCGAACAGCTCGCGGATGAATTCGGGGTCCAAGCGGGCACCTTTTGCAGCAAACGTAGCCCGGATTGAGCGGCAGCGAAATCCGGGGACCATTCGTGAGGCCGTAGCCCGGATTTCGCTGAGCTTGTCATCGGGCCGGCCACTTCGGGCCGGACCCGTTGGCTCAACCCGGGCTACACTTCGCTCGTTATTGCCGGACTTGATCCTGCAATCCATGCTGAAGGTCGCACTTCAGTATAGACCACCGGGTCGCAGGCGAGCGAAGCGACGCCGTTCTTCGAACGGCTATGCCCGGTGGTGACGAGGAGAGAGACACTGCGGAGACGATCATGACGAAACTTTATCTGGCCGGTCCGTTGTTTACGATTGCCGAGCAGAGCTTCAACGCCGCGCTCGCGCGATTTCTCGAAAGCGAGGGCTTCGAGGTCTGGCTGCCGCAAGAGCACGAGTCGCGCAATAACAACGCGAAGGCGATTTTCGATATGGACGTCGAAGCGCTCGACCGCGCCGATATGGTGGTCGCCTGCATGGACGGCCCCGATCCCGACAGCGGCACCGCTTGGGAATGCGGCTATGCCTATGCCAAGGGCAAGCCGATCGTCTGCTACCGCACCGATTTCCGCATCTCCGGCGACACCAAAGGCGCGCCCTACAATCTCATGCTCAGCGAAAGCGCCACATCGCGTTTCGAAGTTCCATTCCGGACGAAACCGCCGGAATTCCATCAGCGCGTGCTCGAACATATCCGCAAAGCTTTGGCTTGACCGCTCGCACATATCCGGCATCGTGTGACCCCATTGCGAGCCTCGGCGATGTGAGCCATGACGGCGACGATCGAAGTCATCCTGTTTCTGCTCGCGGTGCTGGTTGTGGTCGCCGTCGTGGCGCGGCGGCTCAACACCGCGCCGTCCATTCTTCTCGTCGTCGCCGGCATCGCGGTTGCCCTTATTCCCGGCCTGCCGCGCATCGAACTGGCGCCGGAACTGGTGCTGCTCGGCATCCTGCCGCCGTTGATCTATTCGGCCGGCGTCGCCATGAGCTGGCGCGAGTTCCGTTTCAACCTGCGGCCGATCACGCTGCTCGCCTTCGGTTGCGTCGTCTTCACCACTTGCGCGGTGGCGGTGGTCGCGCATGTCGCGCTCGGGATGCCGCTCGCCGTCGGCTTCGTGCTCGGCGCCATCGTGGCGCCGACCGACGCGGTCGCCCCGCTCGCCATCGTCCGCCGTCTCGGCCTACCGCGCCGGCTCATCCTCGTGCTCGACGGCGAGGGCCTCGCCAATGACGCCACCGCTTTGATCCTTTACCGTTTCGCCGTCGCCACGGTCGTCACCGGCCTGTTCTCCTTCACGCAGGCCGCCGGAGAATTCGCCCTCATCGTCGTCGGCGAAATCGCCTACGGCATCGGCGTCGGCTGGGTCAGCCTGCGCCTGCGCCGCTGGGCGCGTAATGCCCGCGTCGAGATCACGCTGTCGCTGATGACGCCTTACGCGGCGTTTCTGGTGCCGCAGCATCTCGGCGGCTCGGGCGTGCTGGCGACCATGGCCGCCGGCCTGTTCGTGAGCTGGAACGGACCGCTGCTCATCCCGGCGGCGACCCGGCTGCAGGGAATCTTCTTCTGGGACCTGATCGTCTATTACCTCGAAGGCTTCATCTTCCTCGTGACCGGCATGGAGACGCGCGCGCTGCTCGATCGCTCGAATGCGGTTTCGCTACGTGATCTTGGCGTCGCCGTGCTGGTCACCGTCGCCGTGATCGTCGTGGCGCGGTTTGTCTGGGTCTATCCGTCGGTCTATCTGCCGCGTTGGCTGAGCCCGTCGCTGCGCCGCCGCGATCCGCTGCCGCCCTGGCAATGGAGTTTCCTGCTCGGCTTTGTGGGCGTGCGCGGTGTCGTTTCGCTTGCCGCGGCGCTGGCCGTTCCGTTCACGACGCTGAGCGCCGCGACCTTCCCGGACCGCGATCTCATTCTGTTCATCACCTTCGGCGTCATCGTCGTCACGCTGATCGGCCAGGGCCTGATGCTGCCCGGCATCGTGCGCTGGCTCGCTTTGCCGCACGACGCCGAGGACGAGCGCCGGCGGGAACAGGATGCCGAGATCACCGCGCGGCTGGAGGCGCTCAACATGGCGCAAGACCGCGTCAAGCGGCTTTCGGCCGACGGCAAAGTGCCCGAAGAGGTGCTGGCGATCCTGCGCGCGCGCCACGCGCATCATGCCGGGCAGCTACCGCGCAATTCCAAGGACGGGCTCAGGGCCGCCGCGGCGGCGGCGGAGCTGCGGGCGGAGCTGATCGCTGCCGAGCGTGAATATATCTACCGGCTGCTGCAGCAGGGCCAGATCACCGACGAAGCGCGCCGGCGCATCGAACGCGAGCTCGATCTGGAGGAGGAAAGCCTCGCGTTCAGGCGCGACAGCGTGCTCGACCCGCCGCTCTAGCCGTCGCCGCCGCGCCATGCACCCGGCGCGGAAAGGACGGCGCGATCAGTAACCGGAATTGTTTGTTTCGTAAGAGCTTTTGTAAACTATAAGACGGCAGTCGGGTAAATTACCTAACTGCTATTTGCGCGATAATTAACTGCGCCGGTCTACTCATTTGGCGCTCGCGTCGTCTGCCATGACGAATTGTCGGATGGCGCACGCCGAGCCTGCGTGGATCTTATGCGCAACGACGTCCCCATCGAGCGCGGCCCGACTGCCCCGAACCAACCGGAGTTCCAGGCGGCGGTGCGCGCCGAGCAGATCAAGGCGCTCTATCACGCGCCTGCGATCATGCTGGTCAACCCGATCAACGCATCGATCCTTGCCGTGGTACTCTGGCAAGCTTATCCGGCGTGGATACTCCTGCTCTGGATCGGGTTGTTCTGCGTCGTCGTGAGCGTGCGTTTCGCCGATCGGGCACGCTATCTGCGGCAACCGCACGACAGCGGGCACGACGAGGACGATTGGGCCAGGCGTTTTACCGTCGGCGCCGCGGTGACGGGTTGCCTATGGGGCCTCTGCGCATCAGCCGTCTTCATATCGCCCGATCCGGTCGCCAACGTCGTCGTCACATTCGTTCTCGGTGGGATGACGGTCGGCGCGGTCTTCCAGCAATCGGCGTATTTGCCGGCCTTTTACGCCTTCGCGCTGCCCGCCACGATTCCACAAGTTGTTTGTTATTTCGCAAAGGGCGATCGCGTCTCGATCGCGATGAGCCTGATGCTGGCGGCCTATGTCGCGGTCGTCGCCTTGATGGGCCGTTACATCAACCGCTGGATCGTGGAGAATTTGCTGCTGAGGCTCGACCAGACCGCCGCCAATAGTGAGTTGCAAGCCGCCGTAACAAAGAGCAAAGCCCTGCTTGGCGAAATCGAACAGATTTATCGAAATTCACCGGTCGGTCTTTCTCTCCTGGACAATGACTTTCGCTTCATTCGGATCAACGAGCACCTGGCTGAGATGAGTGGGGTGACCGTGGAGGCGGCGATAGGCCGCACGTTGCGCGAAGTCATTCCTCGTTTGGCCGACGGCATCATTGCAATGCACCAACCGATTTTGGAACGTGGTGAGCCGGTCATGAATGCCGAAATGACAGGCAAGTCGCCCAAGCCTCCCTATGGCGAGCGGCATTGGCTCGTGAATTGTTTTCCCTACCGCTCGGAGTCCGGTGAAATGATCGGCCTGCTCGATTCGGTGCTGGACGTCACCGATCTCAAACAGGCGCAGTCGGCATTGCGGGAGAGCGAGGAGCGCTTCCGCACCATATTCGACTCCGTCAATGACCTCATATTCGTGCATGATTTCGACACGGGCGCGGTCGTCGAGGTCAATCAGCGGGCTTGCGAGATGCTCGGCTATACCCGCGACGAGATGCTCAAGCTCAAAATCGGCGATCACTCCGAGAACCAACCGCCATACCTCACCGAGAACTTGTTCTCCAAGATGCAAAAGGCGCGATCCGGGACGCCGCAAACGTTCGACTGGCGTGCCAAGACCAAGGATGGTCGCCTGTTTTGGCTCGAAATCTCGCTTCGCCGGGCAACCTTTGGCGGACGGGAATTCCTGCTCTCGGCCGCCCGCGAAATTTCGCAGCGCAAGGAGGCGGAAGATCAGCTCAAGCGGATGGCGCAGTTCGATCTCCTTACCGGCTTGGCCAATCGCGGCGTATTCGTCGCGGAGGTAGCCCGGGCGATCGAGCGCGTGCAGCGAGGCGAGCACGGATTCGCTGTTCTTTATCTCGACCTCGATCATTTCAAGGACGTCAACGACACATTGGGACACCCGATCGGAGATCGGTTGCTACAGTCCGTCGCCGAACGGCTGCGGGCGAACGTGCGAGCGATCGACACGCTCGCCCGCTTTGGCGGAGACGAATTCGCGTTGCTGATGTCGGACGCCGGAGATCCGACAGATGCCGGAGTCCTGGCGGACAAGATTCTGCAGATCATGAACGAGCCGTTCCTGCTCGACGGCAACCAGATCCATTCCGGGGTCAGCATCGGCATCGCGCCCTACGAGCCGGACGATCCGAATGCCGAGGCGCTGCTCGCGCACGCCGATGTCGCGCTTTATCGGGCCAAATCGGAAGGCCGGCACACCTATCGGTTCTTCACCGACGCCATGGACGCGGAAGTGCGCAAACGGGTTGCCCTGACGTCCGAACTGCAGGCCGGCATCGCGGCGGGCCAGCTGTTCCTGGTGTACCAGCCGCAAGTGGATATGGAGACCAGCCGGCTGGTCGGACTGGAGGCGCTGGTGCGCTGGAATCATCCGGCCCGGGGTGTGCTCTCGCCCAGCCAGTTCCTGCCGGCGGCGGAGCGCAGCGGCCTCATCGTCACACTGGGAAACTGGGTTTTGCTCGCGGCTTGCCGGCAGGCGCGGCAATGGCTGGAAAGCGGCGTCGCGCTGCCTCCGCTTGCGATCAATGTTTCGGCGCTTCAGTTCAAGGCGCCTCGCGAGCTGGAAAGCAAAATCGAGGCGGCGCTGGCGGAGACCGGGCTCCCGCCCGGAGCGCTCGAAATCGAGATGACGGAAACCGCACTGATCGGGACTTCAAGCGGACCCGACAACGTTATCGAGCGGCTCCGCGCCCGCGGGTTGAGAATCGCGATCGACGATTTCGGCACGGGCTATTCCTCGCTGCTCTATCTTCGGCGCTTTCCGGTCGATCGGATCAAAATCGCGCAGGAATTCGTCAAGGATATCGGCATCGAGCCCAACGACACGGCGATCGTCAAGGCAGCGATCGGCCTGGCGCGCGAGCTTGGCATCGGCGTTATGGCCGAAGGGGTGGAAACGGCGGACCAGTTGCGATTGCTGCACGCGTGGGGATGCCGGCAGGCGCAAGGATACTACTTTGCGCCGCCGATGCCGGCAGAAGACATTCTGCCGCTTCTGCGCAGCGGCAGCATCCTGCGCTGGCAGGCCGCGGCTTCGATGCCTCCCGGCGCGCCGCGGCGCGCGGCGGCTGGCAAGCCGCGCCGCGTGCATCCCGCGTCCCAACGCGGCGCCTCGCGTTGAATGCCGAGCAGCCTCTTCGCGACAAGGCGCTACTTCAGCTGCTCGGCAACCTTGTCGAGCCCGGCCTTGATGCAGGCCTCGTCTTTCTCGCCGCCGGGCGCGCCCGAAGCGCCGGCCGCGCCGATCGTCTCGTCGCCGACCTTGATCGGCAACGCCCCCTGGAAGGCGATGATGTTGGAGAGGTGGATGAAGGGAAGCGTCGGATCGGCTTTTACCCGCTCGGCCAGTGTGCCGGAGGGGCTGCGCAAGGTGCGCGCGGTGTAAGCTTTGCGGAAGCTGTTCTCCATGGTGTGCGGCGGGGTGTTGTCGCCGCGCACCTGGACGATGATCTCGCCGTTCCTTCCGACCACGGTCGCCGACACGGCATAGCCGTTGGCCTTGCAGGTCTCGATCGCGGTCTGCGCGATGGTCATGGCGATGGAAGCGGTCAGGTCCTTATGGTCGAGCAGTTGCGCATCCGCGGGCGCGGCCCAGGCGAAGACGCAGGCTGAAGCGGCAGCGATGGTGGCGAGACGAAGCTCGGCCGATGACATGAGATCCTCCCTTTATTTGCCGTTTCTCTTGGGCACGGCTTGGCAGACTAGCGGAATCCGGCCCCGCCGTCAGGACCGTGCCCAAGCGGTGGCGCCGAAGCGTGCGGCTCTATAGGCTGGGCTGATGGAACCACGAGGCATTTACCGGGAGCAAAACGGCTGGGGCGATCAGCATAGCGCCCGCGTCAAATACGACGAGCATCAAGAGATCGATTTGCCGGAAGACCGCTATCGCGCCCGCGGCTACCAACCGCCCTTCGATCAGCTGCCGTGGAAAGACGAGACCGAAAATCTCAGTTCAAAGGGCCCAAAGGGCTAGTCCGCGCTATGCAAGGGTTGAGGAGGACGGTGACGCCGTCAGTCGGGGCACTCGCTCAACAATAGCCGCAGCGCGACTTTTCCGGCACGGTTGGCTTCCGTCATGGATTCGAAAAGAATCTCGGAGTGCTCAATCGGGCTCGTTCTGCCGGCGCGATAAATCTCCCATCGCCAGCATTTCGGCGGCGGCGCCCGATGCTTGACGACCACGGAAAAATCGGAGTGCTCGATCATGGCAAAAACGTTATCACAGATAATCGACAGATGGGCCCGAAACGGCGGTTATTTGAAAATAAAATGGCCTATTGCCGCTGCGGCAGCATCCGGTCCTCGGCCTTGAAGTAATGCCGGGCGAAGGCGACGAGCTGGGCGTCGCTCGGATGATCGACGGTTTCGACACCGGCGATGGTCTTCATCAGCTTCGGATCGTGCTGGTCGATGTGCTTGACCAGCGCGTTCTTTGCGTTGCCGGGGCCGGTAACGAGAACCGCGCCGGCGTCGGCTACCGCGCCGGCGATCGCCTGAAAGAAGTTGTGATCGTCCGCGGCATGCCCGCTGCCGATGGAGTTGGCCTTATGATGGATGTGCCGCGTCGGATGGTCGGGGTGCAACACCAGCCGTTCGACGTCCGTCGGGCTGAAATGAAACACGCGAGCCTCCCGGTGATCGATCCAGATGACCGCATGAAAGTGATGGGTGGTCATGGAACTTTAGGTCCTTTCGACCGCATCTCGTGCGGCGTCGCCGAGATCGCGCGGCGGCATTTCGTCACGAAGCCGCGGGCGGCTCCACCACGGTGTTGGTGTTGTCGACGCTGTCGTAGACCGACACCTGGACGACCGGAAAGGCGGTCTTTATTTCGAGTGCCGCCGATTGAGCGGCTTCCGAGGTCTTGTAGGAACCCTTGGTCTGCCGGTCGACCTGAAGCAGATACCGGCCGCTCTCCGGCCGCTTACGCTGCGAGAACACCTCCTCGACGTCTTTTTCGGAATCGTCCTTCGCAGGCAATTTGATTTGGCGCGGGGCCATTCGTTGCTCCTTTGTGGGGGAAGCTCTTATGTAGGCGTTTCCGGCGTCAACCGCCAGCAGTTTCCGCACGTGATCTCAGTGCTTACGCGCGTTAACGCGGAACCCGACGATGGTTTTCTCGCCGAGCGCCTTGGCGGCCTCCAGCCGGTGCAGGCCCTCAACCAGCACGAAACGTGCACCGTCCGGCCGCACCAAGATCGGCGTTAGCTGCCCGCTATCGAGCATGCTGGCGGCAATTTCGTCCACGCGCCTTTGCTCGAGCGTGGCGCGCCGTTTGATCGGCACGTAAATATCGGCAACCGCGAAAGTCTCACGTCTCATAGTGCGAAAGGATAGCACGGACGCAGTTTGGCTTGCTCGACTTTCGAGCTTGAATTTTCGCCCGTATCGCGTCTCACCGCACCTTAAAGACCAGCTTGCCACGGAAATGCCGCCCTTCGCTGACGCGATGGGCCTCGGCGGCCCCGGATAGGCGATAGAGCTTGATCTCGGGCGGGCGCACGACGCCGCTGGTTACCAGATGGACGATACGTTCGAGCGGCGCGCGGGCGCGGCCTACGGCCGGCCGCAACGCCGTCACGTCGCTGCGCTCGGGCTTTGGCGCCTGCGCGCCGGAGGCGATGAAGGCGGCACGGCCGCCAGGTTTGAGCACGGCAAAGGATTTTTGCGCCACGTCGCCTCCGACCGTATCGAACACGGCGTCGCAGCCGCTCACCACGCGGGTAAAATCCTGGGCGTTGTAATCGATGACTTCGTCGGCGCCGAGGCCAAGCACATAGGACAGATTCGCCACGCTGGTGGTGGTGATGACGCGGGCGCCGATGTGCTTAGCAAGCTGAATGGCGAATCCCCCGACCCCGCCGGCGCCGCCTTGAATGAGGATCGTCTCGCCGCGTCGAAGCTTCAATGTGTCCTCGATGGTTCTGATCGCCGTGAGGCCGGTCAGCGCCAAAGCGGCGGCCTCGACGTGCGGCAGCGTATCGGGCTTCCTGGCGATGATCGCGGCCTTGATGGCGAGTTTTTCGGCGTAGGCGCCCTCGCGGCCGGCGTCAACGACGCCGAACACGGCGTCGCCGATTTTCAGATCGTCGACGCCGGCGCCAGCCGCGGCGACGAGGCCGGAAAAATCCCGACCGAGGATCAGCGGGAATTTCGCTTGCGAATATTCGCCAGCGCGCACCTTCCAATCGGCCGCGTTGATGCTTGCCGCCACCACGTCGACGACGACCTCGCCCGGCGCCGCGACCGGGTCCGGCAGGTCGCCGTAGCGCAGGACCTCCGGGCCGCCGAATTTTTCAATAAAGATTGCTTTCATCGCTTTCTTGGCGTTCGCTTCATCCCGGCAACATCCTACATATGCGGCTCAATCTGGGCTACGCTGGATTGTCGGGGTGGTTCACCATGGCGCACGGGCTTTTCGTCGACGGCGTTTGGCACAGCGAGTGGTACGACACCTCCGCGACCGACGGGCGCTTCGTGCCCACCGCGCCCGTTTTCCGCAATTGGGTCACACCGGACGGCAGCCCCGGACCCTCCGGCGAGGGCGGCTTTGCCGCCGAGCGCGATCGCTATCACCTCTACGTCTCGCTCGCTTGTCCCTACGCGCACCGCACGGTGATCTTCCGCAAGCTCAAGGAACTCGAAAGTGTGATCTCGATCTCGGTCCTCGACCCGGTCATGGGCGAGCAGGGTTGGCAGTTCGGCAGCGGGCCCGGCACCACCGCCGACACGGTCAACGGCAAGCGCCGGCTCGGCGAGATCTATCTCTTGGCCGATGCGCGTTACACCGGCCGCGTTTCCGTGCCGTTGCTCTGGGATAAAAAGCGGCGCACCATCGTCAATAACGAGTCGCCGGAAATCATCCGCATGCTCAATTCGGCTTTCGCCACGCTGACCAACGATCGCGCCGATTATTATCCGGACGATCTGCGCGCCGAAATCGATCGCATCAACGCGCGGGTCTATAACGACGTGAATATCGGCGTCTATCGCGCCGGCTTCGCCACCACGCAAGCCGCCTACGAAGAGGGCTGCCACGCGGTATTTGCGGCGCTCGACTGGATTGATGACATTCTCTCGCACCAGCGCTATCTCGCCGGTGCGCGTTTGACCGAAGGCGATTGGCGGCTGTTCACGACGCTCGTGCGCTTTGACGCGGTCTACTACGGCCACTTCAAGTGCAATGTGCGGCGGATCGTCGATTATCCGAATTTGTGGAATTACCTGCGCGAGCTTTACCAGGTGCCCGGCATCGCCGACACGGTGAATTTGGATCACATCAAGCGGCACTATTACATGAGCATGACCGCAATCAATCCGACGCGAATCGTGCCGCTCGGGCCGCAATTGAATTTTTCAGCGCCGCATGACCGCGGGCGATTTGCGACAGTTTTGTGAATGAATTTCTGCATTTCAAATATGAATGACCGGCGCACGAAGCCAGCCAGCTTGACGAACAAGAAACATATTTGGATATTTCGCGCCGGAAGCTGACCGGCAAACGTCAGTCTTCGCAATCCGCGAACATCGCGAACATAAAGAGCTCGCATTATGTCTCGATTGGTCACCGCGTTATCCGCCGGCATTCTCGCCGTGGTTCTGATGAGCGGCACTGCATTCGTGGTCACGCCGGCCGCGGCCGCGCCGGCGTCGGACGCGACGAAGGACGCCACCGCCAAATGCCGGGCGCAGGTCAAGGAGCAGGCGCACTTCGAGGAGATGTCGCTTTATGCGCGGCATAAACTCGTCAAGAAGCGCGTCAATGACATGCTCGCCGGCCATTAAGCTCCGGCACCGCCCGGTCACATTCCGACGATCGCCTGACCGCCATTGGGGCTGATGTTCTGCCCGGTCATCGCGTCGGTTTCGCGGCTGGCAATCCAGGCGACGGCGTAGGAAACCTCCTCGGGCAACACCTGCCGTTTCAGCGGCATGCCCTCGATAATTTGCTTGAATATTTCGGGCGTGACATCGCTGCGGGTCATCGGCGTGTCGGCAAAGCCCGGGACGACCGTGTTGACGGTAATCCCGAAGGGAGCGAATTCGCGCGCCCAGGCGCGGGTCAGCGCGGCAAGCGCGCCCTTGGCGCCGCTGTAATGGCTCATCGCCGGCGCTCCGGTCATGGCGAATGGCGAGCCGGTATTGATGATGCGTCCGAACTTGCGCTTTTTCATTCCCGGCACTGCCGCCTGGACGGCAAAGAACGCGCCCTTGACGTGCGTATCGAACAGACTGTCGAAGAATGTCTCGTCGATATCTTCGATCGGCTTCATCATGCCTGTTATGCCGGCATTGTTGACGACCACGTCGAGCTTGCCGAACTCGGCTTCCGCGGCTGCCACGGCGTTCTGGATATCGGCGACGATCCGATTATCGGCCAGGAGGCAAAGCGCTTCGACGCCGCTCTGCTGCAACTCCGCGCGCGCGCGGTCGAGGTTCTCCTGCTTGAAATCGGTGATCGCCACCCTCGCTCCGCGGTCGCCCATAACCCGCGCGTGCGATAGGCCCAGTCCGCTGCTGCCCCCGGTGATCAAAACGGCGTAGCCATCGAGGCTGTTCGACATGGCGTTCCTCCTCATCGTGCCGATCGGCACAATGACTACCCATTCGGTGGAAGAACGCAAAGCGGCCGCGTCACAATTTATGGAATCCGCGGGAAAGGCCGCTGCGGGCGGCGCCGCAATGCACGCGCGTTCGTTCAGGCGGCCAGCGGCGAGACCAGTAACGCGTCGTCGGCGGGATCGATGACGCCGCCAAGCGGGGTGCCGCACGCATGACAGTGGAGGTGATAGCTTTCGAATCCGCAGGCGTCGATGAAGGGATTGCGGCTTCTACAAAACGTCAATTGCGCGCGGCAATGCGGACAGGCGATGAATTCCGCCTCCGCCGCTATAATCGCTGTCTCGCTGCTCATGGCTGACGACGTCTCGCCGCATCCGGCCCGCATGTGAGCCGACCGCAACGTTTATATCCGATGCGTTGCAATAGTGCCTGAAGCCGATGCGTCGAATTTTATGGAGCTGTTTGAATTTCAGCTAACCGTCTCATACCGGCTGATGGAAGGCAAAGGTCGAGCGCCGGTTATGCACTGGCGCTTAGGACAAGGGCTGATTTTTCTTCAACGCCCCGTAGGGTTCCGGGGGGGCGGGCGAGCGCTCGAACAGCCTGCGGCGCTCGGCCGGGGTTGAAGGAATAAAGGGATATTGCCGCCACAGGTCGTCGACGACGCTCGGATAATGGACCGCCATCAGGCTGATGGGCTTCGCCAGCTGCGGGTAGGGTCGCGGTTCGCGAATGACCCGCTGGTTGAAGGCGCGCCGATAAAATGCCTGGTGCTCCGCCCTTACTGCCGCGAGAACATAGTCCGCGTGGAAATGCTCGCCCGCCACCATGGAAAGCCGCAGCGTAGCGTAGGGCAATCCGCGATGCAGCCGGGAAAGGCGCTCGTCGGCGACAAAGCGCGTCGGATCGACGATGACTTTGCCGGCGTCAAGCTCGGGCTGCAAAACGTCGGCAAAGACTTCGAGCGAAGGAAAATGAGGGTATTCCTTGCAGCCCACGTGAATGCGTATCGAGCTGGCCAACTCGCCGCCGATATGCAATCCGAAGAGGTAGACGTTTCCGGTTTCGTCAAAAGAGTCGGAAAACGTCTCGGAAGGATTTGCGGAAATCGCGCCTTCGCGCAGATACGCTTGATAGCGAAGTCGAAAGATGGCCTCGCGGTCCGCACTCGTCTCCGCGCGCCGGCAATCGATCCGGTCGAGCAACCTCGCGACGCCATCGGCGAAGCCGCTTGGTTTGCCTTCACGTTTGGAAGCAACCGAGCGCGAGGGAGGCGACAACGACAACGCTACCGGAACCATAGCTACTTCCTTGCCGACGAACGCCTTGCGCCAGCAAGCGAGAGGTTAACAGTTCGTTAATGCGTTTACAATTTTGACCACGTATTAGGGTTAACTCCGCGCCGCTGCTGCGAGCGGCCGCGGCAGCGAGCGTGTGACAAACAAGTGACGGGAAAACAATACCGCTACGCGGCGTCGCTTTGCAGCATCGCGGGCAGCAAAGAACCCTGATCGGGCGCGACGTAGGACGCGTAGAGCAGCTTGCGCAAATCCGCAGCCGGCATCGGCCGGCACAGCAGGTAACCCTGCACCTCGTCGATGCTGTCCTCGCCGGCGAGCAGTTCGAGCTGCTCTTCGGTCTCGACGCCTTCGACCACGACGCGCAAGCCCAGTTGCGCGCTCAAGCGGGTAATACCGCGTAGCAACGTCACCCGGCGCTCGTCGTCGCCGAGACCTTGCAGGAACGACTGGTCGATCTTCACCTTGTGTAGGGGAAAGCTGTGCAGATAGCTGAGGCTCGAATACGCGGTGCCGAAATCGTCCAACGAAATTCTCACGCCGCTTTCCGCGAGTTGCTGGAGATCCGCGCGGATCCGCTTGGTGTTCTGCAACAGCGTCGATTCCGTGATTTCAAGTTCGAGGCGGTGAGCGGGCAGGTTGGTGGCGGCGAGTGTCTCGCGCACAAGCGCGGGAATATTGGAGCGATCGAATTGGATCGATGAGAGATTCACCGTCACGGCGGTATCGCCCGGCCAGCGCCGGCATTCCAGGCAAGCGTTGTAAAGGACCTGATTGCCGATTTCGACGATGAGGCCCATCTCTTCGGCGACCGGAATGAACTCCGCCGGCGAGACCATTCCGCGCTCGTGATGGGGCCAGCGCAGCAGCGCTTCGCAGGCCTCGATGCGCCTGGTCTTAAGATTGAACAGCGGCTGATAGTACAGCTCGAACGCTTCGCTCTTTATCGCCGTGCGCAAATCGAATTCCAGCGTGCGGCGCGCCTGGGCGTTGGCCTCCATTTTGGTTTCGAACCAGCGCCAGGTGCCGCGCCCGTCGGCTTTGGCCTGGTAGAGGGCCAAGTCCGCATTGCGCAGGAATTGGTCGGGGTCGATCCGGTTTTTGGCGACGGCTATGCCGATGCTCGCGGTCACCTCGACCTTGTGTCCGTCGAGATCGTAGGTGCCGCCGAGGACGTTCAATATGCGCGTCGCTAGCGCTTCGCTTTCCTCGAGGGATTTGATCGGAGCCTGAAGGACGACGAACTCGTCGCCGCCGAAACGCGAGATGACATCGGCGTCGCGAATAGAGTCTTTCAGCCGTTCGGCAACGGCTTCCAACAGCAGATCACCCCGGGTGTGGCCGAGCGTATCGTTGATCTGCTTGAATTGATCGAGATCGATGAAATGAATGGCGCACAGATTATCGGGCCGCCATTCGCCCAGTGCCCGCTCCATGCGGTCGCGCAGGACCGTGCGATTGGGCAACCCGGTCAGCGCGTCGAATCGCGCCAGATGGTTGATCTTGGCTTCGGCGATCTTGCGTTCGGTGATGTCTTCAAGCAGCACCACCATGCCGCCTTTTTCCATGGGCTGGACGGTGAACTCGAGCGTCCGCTCGTTGAGCATGTCCATCGAGAAAGCGGCATCCTCGCTGCCCGAGAGCCGGGCATCGAGGCGCACAATGAGAGTTTCGGCGTTGGCGCCGGAAAGTACGCCGGCCTTGACGACGCTCTCGACCAAGTCGCGCGACGTGCAACCTTTCAGATCGAAGTCGGCCGGCAACCCCAGCTGCCCGCCGAGCTTTTGGTTGGTGACGACGATGTGACGTTCGGCATCGAACATGCACAGCCCGTGCGGCATATTGTTAAGCGCGGTATCGAACCGCTTCGCCAGCAGCGACATGTTGCGCGAGGTGATGACCGCATCGAGCAGGGTATAGCGCCATCTGTCCGCGATGAACTTGATGCCGAGAAAGGATGGAACCAGAAGACCGGCAAAAATCCAATGATAAGGATTGCCGGAAAGCAGCAGCGCTGCCGTCATCGGCACCCAGGCGCATAAAATTTGGATGACTACAAAGCGAGCATTCGCGAAGTTTCTTCCGAAAATGCCCGCGACATAAGCTCCGGTCATGGAATAACTGACGAGAGGAGCAAACGCATCGGACGTCCACAACAAAGCGATGTAGCACCAGATTCCGAGCAACGCGATGGACGCGGCGGCCGCAATGCCGTAGCGATGCTCCCAACGTCTGGCGATTTCCGGGCTCGTGACCGTCGGTCGCGCGCGGAAATATGCCAACATCAGGAGGCCGCGCGCGCAGGCGACCAATACGATCGCCAGCGCACAGTACAGAAGAAGGACTTGGCCGGTCTTCCAATAGGTGATGAAAACAGACCCGGTGACAAATACGGTGCCGGTCAGAAGAGTGCGGCCGTCCTTGTAAAGCGAATCGACCAGAGGCAGGTAGATTTCTGGCGGAAGCGCTTCGGGTCGGTTTTGGCCAGTTCGGCGCGCCGAACTCATAACATGTACCGCCAGCAATCCTGGGTCTGAAATCGTGTGCGAGTATGGTCTAAAGGTATCTCCACCAAGTAAATGTGAACGGCTTCTTTGCGTTTAGTGTCAGCGTATTAAGGAAATTTGCGCAGCGCCGTTAGCACATGATTATCCATGCGGCCGCGGTTCCCACTCGCGGCGGAGGTAGTCTCGTCGGGCGGCTCGCGGGGCGAGCAAAGTTGGCGCGGCCCGCACGACTAGCGGATTTTTTGGAAATCGCCGTGCCGGCCGAGGCCGTCCTTGAAGCGGGTCGCGCCGGCGACGCCGTCTTCGATCAGCGCCTTGCGGCCGTTGTACCATTCCTGGATCAGCGCCTCGCGTATGCCGCGGCCGTGACTTCTGATGGCGGAGCGGCGGTCGGCGCGCGCACAGACTTGCGGGAAGCGCGCGATTTCACCGGCGAGCTCCTCGGCCTTCTGGCGAGCGCCGCCTTTCGGCGTGACGTACTCGCACAAGCCGATGCTCAGGCATTCCTCCGCCGGAATTTTGCGCCCGGTGAGAATGATCTCCAGAGCGCGGCCCTGGCCGACGATGCGCGGCAGGCGGACGGTGCCGCCGTCGATCAGCGGCACGCCCCAACGGCGGCAATAGACGCCGAAATAGGAGTCCTGCGCCATGACGCGGAAATCGCACCACAGTCCCAATTCCATGCCGCCGGCGACGGCGGGCCCTTCGATCGCGGCGATCACCGGCTTGTCCAACTCGAGCCGCGACGGCCCCATCGGTCCGCGCGGAATCTCGCCGCCGTTTATGCGAGGGCCGGCGGTCGGAATGTCGAGCTCGCCGAGCGGATGGGCGGCATCGAGCGTCGAGACGTATTTGAGATCCCAGCCGGCGCAGAACGCGCCGCCGGCGCCGTAGAAAACCGCTACTGACGCGCTCTCGTTGACGTCGAACTCGAGAAACGCCGCGTTCAGCGCTTCCGCGCTCGCCGGGTCCATCGCATTGCGGGCCTCGGGCCGATCGTGGATCACCGTCCACACCGCGCCATTCTTCTCGATCCTGACCGCCATGGTGCATTTCCTTCCTGGAATTGTCTGACGTTTTTGCGCGCCGCTTCGCGCGCTTGATGCCATCGTGGGGGCAAGCTGAACCGTTGGCAAGTTGGCCCATCTTCGCGTTCTTCGCCGGCCCCGCCCTGTTTCGCCGAACGAACGGCCGGCGCATAATGCGCGCCGGCACGGCCATGCGCCGTCGGTCTTAATGCGCGGACTGAGGGAGGAAACGACTTGGCAAAGCGACATGCCACGGCGGCGGTGGTTGGCGCGGGCGATTTCATCGGCGCCGCCATCGCCAAAAAATTCGCCGCCGAGGGATTTACGATCTTCGCTGGCCGGCGCAACGCCGACAAACTTGGGCCGCTGGTCGCCGACATCGAAGCCGCCGGCGGCGAAATCGTCGCGCGCGGCCTCGATGCGCGCAAGGAAGACGACATTACCGGCTTTCTGCGCGCAGCCGACGCGCACGCGCCGCTCGAAGTCTGCATCTTCAACGTCGGCGGCAACGTCAATTTCCCGTTGCTGGAGACGACCGAGCGGGTGTTCCGTAAGGTCTGGGAACTGGCCTGCTACGCCGGGTTTTTGACCGGCCGCGAAGCCGCGCGCGTGATGCTGCCGCACGGCAAAGGCTGCATTTTCTTCACCGGCGCTACCGCCAGCGTCCGCGGCGGCATCGGCTATGCGGCATTCGCCGGCGCCAAGTCCGGGCTGCGCGCGGTGGCGCAGAGCATGGCGCGGGAACTCGGGCCCAAAAACATCCATGTCGCGCATCTGATCATCGATGCCGGCGTCGACACCGCCTTCGTGCGCGAGCGCATTCGCCAGCAAGCCGGCGCGGAAGAGGTCGAGCGCCTCGATCCGGATCAGCTCATGCATCCGGCGTCAGTCGCCGAAGCCTATTGGCAACTCTATCGGCAGCCGCGCGACGCCTGGACCTTCGAGCTCGACATGCGACCGTACCGGGAGGCCTGGTGATGGCTAAAGTGGAATTTCATTTCGATTTCGGCAGCCCCAACGCCTATCTGGCGCATCTGGTCGTTCCGCAAATCGAGCGGCGTACCGGCGCCAAATTCGAGTATGTGCCGATCCTGCTCGGCGGTGTTTTCAAAATGACCAACAACCGTTCGCCGGCGGAGAAGATGGCCGGCATCAAGAACCGCCTGCAATACGAGCAACTGGAGATGCAGCGTTTCATCCGCCGCCACGGAATCAAGCAGTTCACGTGGAATCCGTTTTTCCCGGTCAACACGCTGTTGGTGATGCGCGGCGCGATCGTGGCGCAGCTGGCCGGCGTATTTCCACGTTATGTCGACGAAGTGTTCCGCCACATGTGGGCCGAACCGAAAGACATGGACGATCCCGAGGTGGTGCGCGCGGCTCTCGAGGAATCGGGCTTTGACGCTGACGCTCTGCTCACCCGCACCCAGGAACAGGTGGTCAAAGACCGGCTGCTGCAGAACACAGAAGCCAGTGTCGCGCGCGGCACGTTCGGCAGTCCTACCTTCTTCGTCGGCAGCGAGATTTTCTTCGGCAAGGACCGGCTGCCCGATTTCGAGGAGGAAATCGTCCGCGCCAAATAGATTACCAGTTACGGCACATCCGCCGCAGCGATGGCGTGGAAAAAAGTGCCGGTGACGCGGCCGCGTCGTCCGCCGGTCTTTTCCACGGCACGGCCCTCGCTGTCGGTGACGTCCGCGAAGGGCTCGTCGGACCCGGCCGAAGTTAGCGACGCGTAATGGAATTCGTGGCCGCGCACGGTCACTCCGCCACGGCCAAGCGCGCCGTCGGCAAGAAGCCGCGCGGTACGGTAGCCGAGATGCAGCTTGCGCTTTAAGAAGCTCGTTGTGTGCCCGAGCAATCCGGTCATGGGATGGCGCCCGCCGGCCGCGTCTTCGAGTCTCTCGCCCAAAAGCATGTAGCCGCCACACTCGCCGTGGACCGGCCGCGGTTGCGCAAAGCGCCGCAAGCCAGCGCAAAATTCTCGGGCGTTGGCGAGCCCTTCCGCATGCAGTTCGGGATAACCGCCCGGGAGCCAGCAGCTGTCAGCGCGTTCCGGCGGCGGCTCGTCGGCGAGCGGCGAGAATGGCAGGATTTCGGCGCCGGCGTTGCGCCATGCGTCGATCAGGTGCGGATAGACGAAGGTGAAAGCGCGGTCGCTCGCCAGCGCGACGCGCTGGCCCGGCGGCGGCAACGGCAAAGCGGCGGAAGACGTTGCCGCGAGCCTGATCGGCGCGGCGGTGGCGGCGATGGCGTCGAGATCGAAATAACGCTCTGCCATATCGGCGAGGCGCGCGACCAGCGCGGCGAGGTCGGGATGCTCGCTTGCCTGGACGAGGCCGAGATGCCGCTCCGGCAGCGTGAGCGCCGCGTCGCGCGGAAGCGCGCCGAGGACCGGCATGGCGAGTGCGGCGATAGCGCCGGCCACAAGCGCGCGGTGCCGTTCGCTGCCGACGCGATTGAGGATGACGCCGGCAATGCGGACAGCGGGATCGTGCGCCGCAAAGCCGCGCAGCAAAGCGGCGGCGGATTGCGCCTAGCGAGCGACATCGATGACAAGCACGACCGGCAAGTCGAAGAGGTCGGCGGTCGCGCCGCGCCGGCCCGAAATTCCCGGTGCGCCGTCGAATAAGCCCACGACCCCTTCGATGACGAGGACATCGGCGCCGCGAGCCGCTTGCGAAGCGAGCGCATCAAGAAGCGTCCCCGGCATGGCCCAGGAATCGAGATTCACTCCGGTCGAACCGGTAACCGCGGAATGGAAGGCGGGATCGATGTAATCCGGCCCGGTCTTCGCCGCGCGCACCACATCGCCGCGCCGCGCCAGGGCGGCAAGAAGCGCGAGCGTCACCGTCGTCTTGCCGGCCCCGGAATGCGGCGCGGCGATGATCAGCCCGCGCGTGGTCACTTGTGCTCCTTGCGGGGTTTTCCCGCCGTGACGTTCTTTCCGCGCAGGCGAGAGCGAAAATCCACGATCTCGCCGATCGCCACGATCGCCGGCGGCTCGAATTTCTGCTCCTGCGCGTCGGCAAAAAGTTTTTCTAGCGTGGTGACGAGTACGCGCTCTTTCGGCGTTGCCGCCGCGGCGATAATGGCGGCGGGAGTTCGCGGCGCGAGCCCGCCCGCCATCAAGTCGGCGGCGATCCGTTCGAGATTGTGCATCACCATGTAGAGCACGATCGGCTGCCCGGCGCGGGCGAGCGGCGCCCAATCGAAGTTCTCCTCGGCGCCATGGCCGGCGGCGAAGATGACGGCGCGGTTGACGCCGCGCAAAGTCGCCGGGATCGATGCCGCCGCCAATGCCGCCAATCCGGCGGTGACGCCGGGAATCACGCGGAAGGGAATGCCCGCGGCCGCGAGCGTCATCGCCTCTTCGCCGCCGCGGCCGAAGACGAAGGGATCGCCGCCCTTGAGCCGCAGCACGCGTTGTCCGGCGCGCGCCAGTGCCACCAGCCGCTGGCTGATATCGACCTGCGTTGCCGACGGCTTGCCGCCGCGTTTGCCGGCAAATTCGAGGCGCGCTTGCTTGCCGGCAAGCGCCAGCACGCCTTGATCGACCAGCGCGTCGTGAACCACTACATCGGCTTGCTGGAGGCCGGCGAGTGCGTCGAGCGTCAGCAAACCAGGATCGCCCGGTCCCGCGCCCGCAAGCCAGACATGGCCCGGCGCCAGGACCGGAACGCCGGTGCGTTGCGCGGATAACGTATCCGAGGCCGTCACGGCGTGCTCCCGTGGTGACGGCCGCGGCGCGCGGGATTCAGCATGGCGACGAGTGCAAGCGCGACAGACATGATCCTTACCGGCGGCGCAGATGAACCGCTTGTGCATGGCGGCGACCTTGGCGCCGCCCGGCGCCTATTCCCGGGCGCAGTCGAACCTTTCATCGACCTCTCGACCGGGATCAATCCCAATCCCTATCCGCTGCCGCGTTTTTCGCCCGCTCTTTATGCCCGCTTGCCTGATCCCGACGCCCTTGACGCGCTTTCGGCCGCTGCCGCGCGCGCCTACGGCGCGCCATCGGCGGCGCATGTCGTAGCGGCTCCGGGAACGCAGATTCTGCTGCCGCTCGTCGCGGGACTGGTACGCAACGGTCGCGCCGCCATTCTCACGCCCAGCTATCCCGAGCATGCTCGCGCCGCGGCACTGGCCGGGCACAGCGTCCATCCGGTGCGCGAGATCGGCGATTGCGGCAGTGCTGGGCTCGTCATTGATGCCAACCCGAACAATCCCGACGGCAGGGTCTTTACCCGGACCGCCTTGCTCGCGCTGGCCAAGGATTTGTGCCGTCGCGGCGGCATGCTTGTGGTCGACGAGGCGTTCATGGATGTCGGGCCGCCCGGTGCCAGCCTCACCGCCGATGTGGCGGCCAGCAATATCGTCGTGCTGCGCTCCTTCGGCAAATTTTTTGGACTGGCCGGTACGCGATTGGGCTTTGCGATCGCGGCGCCGGTGCTGGCCACGCGACTTCGCGCGGCGCTCGGCCCGTGGGCTGTGTCGGGACCGGCGCTTGCCGTCGGCGTAAAGGCGCTGGCGGATTCGACCTGGATCGAACGAACGCGAAGGCGATTGGAGAAAGACGCAAGCCGGCTCGACGCGATACTTGTCGACTCGGGCCTCGACGTTGTCGGCGGCACGAGCCTGTTCCGGCTAGCGCGAACCGAGCCTGCGCAGTCGCTGTTCAATCATCTTCGCGAACCGAGCCTGCGCAGTCGCTGTTCAATCATCTTCGCGAACCGAGCCTGCGCAGTCGCTGTTCAATCATCTGGGGCGCGCTGGTATTTGGGTGCGCGCTTTCCCGGATCGTGCGGACTGGCTGCGCTTCGGTCTTCCGGCGAATAAGGCATCTTGGCGACGTCTCGAAGGCGCCATGGCCTCCTTCCGGGGATGATGGGAAAGGCGAAAATCGTGGCACCAGCATCGATCACCTTCGATGAGGCTTTCCGCACGCGGCTGCGCGACCTGTTGGTCTGGCGCCGCGACGTCCGGCGATTCAGGCGCGATCCGTTGCCGGCAGGTGTCGTTGATGGCCTTATCGAGCTCGCGTGTCTCGCACCCTCGGTGGGCCTGAGCCAGCCTTGGCGTTTCGTCGTCGTGGACGACGAAGCCATCCGCGCCGCGATCCGGGGGAATTTCGCCGCCTGCAATGCGCAGGCGCTTGCCGCACAGGACAGCGAGCGGGCGGGACTCTATGCCCGGCTCAAGCTCGCCGGATTGGAGGAGGCGCCGGCGCACCTCGCCGTCTTTGCCGACCGCTCGACCGCTCAAGGTCACGGCCTCGGCCGCCACACGATGCCGGAGATGATCGAATACTCCGCCGTGACCGCCGTCCATACAGTCTGGCTGGCGGCGCGCGCTCAGGGCATCGGCGTGGGCTGGGTCTCCATCCTCGATCCAACAAAGGTCGCGGAGTTGCTCCGTGTGCCCGCGGAGTGGAAGTTCATCGGCTACTTCTGTCTCGGTTATCCGCTGCTCGACGACACCGTGCCCGAACTGGAGCAGATGGGTTGGGAAGAGCGGCGCGTGCCTTCGTCCGTCACCCTCAAACGTTAACGGCCTGACGTTTCGGCGGTTCTGCCTGTGCCAAAACAGGGCAGAATCTGTGGCCCCGGCCTTGCTCACTCACGATCGGCGCTTGGCGCCTGTTCCGGAAGCGGGAATCCGCGGCCGAAAACGATGCGCCACGTCGAAAACGAGAGCGGAGCCCGGTTGAATCCAATCGGCACGCTTTCGCAGGGAGAGAGCGGTGTTAACCAATCGACCTGCCGAACGGTCTTCGGCTTCATGGTCGCTCGCGCGCATCGGCGCGGCGATGATCCTGTCGGTCGTCACCTTGACGTCGGCGTATGCCGGCAGCGTTATCAATCTGAGCTGCGTCGGCGGAGGTAGGAGCTTCAATTGCGTGGCGCAGGTAGCCACCGCCGGCGATCCGTATATTCGCGCCGTGCCCGAGGCTCTTGGTGAGGCGCAAAAGGCGCAAATCGCGGCACGCGATCGCAAGTGGGTGGCGCGGTGCCACCCGGTTGCCGAGCGCGATACCTTCGGCGTCGCGCGCTATCACTATTCTGCGCCCGGCTGCGAATTCGGTCTCGGCGCGGAATAACGGGTGACGCGGACCGCGCTGCGGACCGCGTCCCTCTTTAGTGGACTTCAGCGGACCTGATTGGTCGATTTTCCCGGCCGCCGCATTGCCGACGTCGTCACAACTTGCCCTGGCAGGTATTTGGTGACTAACGTCGGATCGAGCTCTTTGACCGCCTCGTCCGGCAGGCGATACCAGATCTCGTTACGTCCGAGAAACTCGAAACCCAAATATCCGCGAACGGTCAGTGTCTGACCGTCGGGGCTCAGCGTCATCGTCGCGTTATAGATGTTGCCGTCCCGAGGATCGAGAATCGTGCCGTTCTCGTATTTCAAGCCGGCCCGCCTCATGTCGCGGATGATCGGCAGTCCGAGCATGGGCGCATCTTTGCGGTCGTCGCGGCAGCGCGCACAAAAGGAATCACGCGGGTCATCGTTCGGCCGCGGGAACAGTTTCGCGGCAACGCCCTCATAAACCCCGGCATTTTCGACGAACAGGAACCACACGACCGACTTGCCCGTCGTGGCGTCGATCTTCTGCCACAACCCGGCCACTGATTGTTCCGCCGCGGCGAGCGGCGAAACGGCCGCGAACAGCGCCAAGAACCCCATTAAGAGCCCCGCCAAGAGCCCGACTGTACGCGGCCTTGTCCATTGCACTACCAAGGGCTTCTCCAATCTTTCGCAACCGGCGGTTTCGGCGAATCACCATTGATGGCGCGAGAGTATTCCTTCCACAATGCGGTGATTTAACGACGCAGATTACGCCACCGCCCCTAAAAAAGGGGTGAAGGGTTGCCCACCGAGGCGCATTTTCCCGCTTGCATTGGCAGTGGCGGGTTCCAATGATTGTCCCAGCCAGTGGATTAAAATCGGCTGGCCGGCATTTAGCGTTGCTGGGCCCGGGATTTGAAATCGATGTCACGTCAAATGTCCAAACGTCCACCATCCATGTCGCGCTCCAGCTTGGCTCTCGACAATCTGCGCGCCGGCGTGATCCTCATCGTGCTCGCCTTCCATTCGGCGCTCGCTTACGTCCAATGGGTTCCATTGCGAACGTCCGGCTTCGACGATCCGCCCTATGGATGGCGTGCCTTTCCGATCGTCGACAGCCACCGCTGGTTTGGCTTCGACCTGTTTTGCGCCTGGCAAGACGTCTATCTGATGTCGCTTATGTTCTTGCTCTCCGGCCTGTTCGTCTGGCCGAGCCTCGAGCGCAAGCAAAGCCTGGGTTTCGTGCGCGATCGGCTCTCAAGGCTGGGCATTCCCTATGTGTTCGGCGTCGTCGTTCTTATTCCGGTGGCGATCTATCCGGCGTATCTGGCCTCGACTTCAGACCCGAGCGTCTCCGATTACCTGCAACGCTATTTTGCTTTGCCGTTCTTGCCCAATGGGCAGTTATGGTTCCTCTGGCAGCTTCTGGCGCTCAATTTCGTGGCCGCCTTACTGCACCGGATCGCCCCCGACGCGCTGCGCGGCTTGGGCCGCCGGTCGGCCGCGGCGGGACGACGTCCCAGCCTCTACTTCGCCGCGCTCGTCGCCGCTTCCGCTGTGGCCTACGTCCCCCTGGCGCTCGTCTTCACGCCGTGGGCGTGGTCCGATTCCGGTTTCCTCGCCGTGCAATGGTGCCGGCCGCTGCTTTACGGCGTCTACTTCTTCGCCGGAATGGGCATCGGCACTGCCGGCATCGACGCCGGCTTGGTCGCGGCGGATGGCGCCTTGGCCCGGCGCTGGGCGCTATGGCTCGCCGTGGCAATCGTGTCGTTCGTGGTCTGGATGGGCATGACCTCGCTGACCATGAACGGTCCGGCGCCCATCGCCATCGACATTGCCGCCGATTTTTGTTTCGTCGTCGCCTGCGCCGGCGGCTGCTTCTTCCTTATCGCGGCGAGCTTGCGCTTCGCGGCAAAGCGTTCATCGGTCCTCGCCAGTCTTTCCGCCAACGCCTACAGCCTTTACCTCGTGCACTATGACTTTGTGGTTTGGCTGCATTACGCGCTGCTCGGTTCCACGTTGTTCGCGGTCATCAAGGGAGCGATCGTTTTCGGCGCCACGCTCGTACTGAGCTGGATAACGGTGCTGGCCGCTCAGCGCATTCCTTTCGGCGTGCGTCTGATCGCGGCGCCGCCGCGCGAGGTGCCCGCGGCCGACTCTGCCGCGCGATCCGCGGCCGGCTTTTATGCCCGGCTTCGGCAAATCGTTTCGCTCTAGCGCGGGTTAAGCCAACGCCAGCCGCGCTGCCTTGCCGATTGCGGCAAGGCCCGCGTCCACGTCGTGATCGATGTGCGCGTGCAGGACCCGACGCCCACGTTCGGCTAGGATCCGGAAGTCGCCGCGCGCCTGCGCTGCTTCGATCACCCCGAAGCTTGCCTTGCGTTCCGGGATTGCGAGGTCGGGCGCCGGCCGCGCGGTAATCTGGAGAAATACGCCGGAGTTGGGTCCGCCTTTGTACGCCTGTCCGGTCGAATGCAGGAAACGTGGTCCAAATTGCAGGCAGGTCGCGACGCGCTTGCGGTCGCGTAAAGCGGCGCGCAAGCCTTGCAGCGCCTGGAGCCGTGCCTCGGTGGCATCGACGTAAGCGAGCAGCGCAAAATAGTCTCCGCCTTCGAGCGTCGCAAAAAGCGCCTTCAGCCAACTCCCGAGCGTGGCGTTTGCCCCTAATTTCCGCAGCGATTCGGCGTTGCGCGTGTCGGTGTAGAGCGTAATGCCGCTCGCCTCGAACACCGGCGGCTCGACCGGCAGCGCGCCGGTTTTCTCGAAAGCTTGCGTTATTTTGCGGGCCGCGACCTTGCTCGCCTCGACGTCCGGCTGGTCGAACGGATTGATGCCGAGCACCGCTCCGGCAACGGCAGTCGCGATCTCGAAGCGGAAGAATTCCTGCGCCAAAAGTATCGGCGAACCGACGGTGATGCGCACCACGGGATGCCCGCCACGCGCCAGCGCATCGATCAATCGGTCTTGCGCCGGATCCGCACGCGCCGGGTCGCGCAGATAAACGAACAGCCGATCCTCGCCGTAGGCGGAAGGCTCGCTGAGCGGCTCACCGGCGACGGGGATCACGCCTTTGCCGTTTTTGCCGGTCGATTCGGCCAACAATTGCTCGGCCCAAAGACCAAAAGCGCCGATCGAGGGTGAGGCGAAGATGGTGAGCTTGTTGCATCCGGCAGCGGCAAGAACGCCGATGGCAAGGCCCAGTGCGACGCCGGGATTTTGCGCGGGCGGTAAATTGGGACCGCAGGCTTGCGCCATCGCGCCGGCCGCTTCAAGAAAAGCGCGCGGATCATGGCCGATGGCGGCCAGCGGCACCATGCCGAAATGCGAGAGCACGGAATAGCGCCCGCCGATATTGGGGACGCCGTGGAATACGCGGCGGAAGCCCTTCGCCTCGGCGGTTTTTTGCAGCTGCGATCCGGGATCGGTGATGGCGACGAACTGGCACGTGGCCGCGTTGCCCGCGCTCGCCGGCGCCTTGGCCAGAAAATAATCCATCAGCACGTTGGGTTCGAGCGTCGTTCCCGACTTGCTGGACACGATGTAGAGCGTGCGTGCGGCGTCGATGCCGCGCTCGAAGCGGCCCACCTGCTGCGGATCGGTGGAATCGAGCATGTGCCATTTGGGATAACCCGGTGCCGACCCGAGGCTCGTTGCCAGCACTTCCGGGCCAAGGCTCGAGCCGCCCATGCCCAGGAGCAGCACGTCGGTGAAATTTTCGGCCCGGAGCTGCCGGCCAAATTCCTGAAGCGCACCGGCCTCGCGCAGTTCCTTGCCGACGATATCGAGCCAGCCGAGCCACGCGCCTTCGTCGCGGCCGGTCCACAGCGTCGCATCCGCCTCCCAAAGGCGGCGCGTGTTTTCCTTTGAATGCCAAGTTTCCTGCGCCTTGGCGACCTCGCGCATGAGTGCGGGCGGCAGGGTGATGGTCTGTTCGTTCAGCGTTTGCACCAAGGCGAACTCGCTCTCCACCGAAGTTCCTGACGCTCGGCGCGGTCCCGCGGGGAAATAGGACACTCCTTACCTGCCGTAAAGGCGCCCCGCCTTGAGCGGCGCGCGGCGGCCGGATATCGCGCGTAATAATCTTTGAATGACGCCACGCCGATGTTATGTGATCGCGTCAAGCTCGCGGCCGCTGATGGGGGATCGAGGCCGCGATTTTCATGACTGCCGTGTGACACCTTCAACCTGGATCGGGTATCGCGGACATGCGGCTCAACGTGCCAATTTCCGTCGGCTGGGGCCGTTTCTTCACCCGCTGGGACGTGCTGGCGGTGCTATTGATCCTCGGGCTTCTGGTATTCCTTTCCGAAGCGAGCCGGCATCTCCTTCAGCCTTTGGCGGAATTGCAGCGCCAGCCAGTTTCGCTCAATCCCGCCAATCTGCCCGAATACGCCGCGCGCACCACCCTGCGCATGCTGATCGCCATGGCGCTGTCGCTGCTTTTTACGTTCACTTATGCGACGCTGGCGGCCAAGAGCCATCGCGCCGAGCGGTTGCTGGTGCCGCTGCTCGATATCCTGCAGTCGGTGCCGATCCTCGGCTTCATCTCGATCACCGTCGTCTTCTTCATGGCGCTCGCCCCGGGACGCGTCTTGGGCGCCGAATTTGCTGCGATTTTCGCGATTTTCACCAGCCAGGCCTGGAACATGGCGTTCAGCTTCTATCAGTCGCTGCGCACGGTGCCGACCGAACTGGTCGAGGCGTCGCGAAACTTCCGGCTGAGTCCGTGGATGAGCTTTTGGCGCGTGGATGTGCCGTTCGCGATGCCGCAGCTGATCTGGAACATGATGATGTCCATGTCGGGTAGCTGGTTTTTCGTGGTCGCCTCCGAAGCGATCAGCGTCGGCAACACGACCATCACGCTTCCCGGTGTCGGCTCCTACATCGCGCTTGCCATCGAGCATCGCGATCTTGCGGCGGTCGGCTATGCGATCGTCACCATGCTCATCGTGATTCTGATCTACGACCAGCTCTTGTTCCGGCCGTTGGTGGCGTGGGCGGATCGCTTCCGCTTCGAGCAGGAGCCGGGCGTTCTGGCGCCGCATTCCTGGGTGCTTAATGTCCTGCGCCGCTCGCGGCTGGTCGACCGGCTCGTCCGGCCGTTCGCCTCGTTTTGGCGGCGTCTGCTGCTGGCGCGCTGGTCCAAGCGCGCCGAGCCGGTCGTCCGCGAACCGGACCGCCAGCACGGTTGGGTCACCTTCCAATGGGCCGCCATCGTCTGCGCGCTCGCCGCGGTGGCGCTATGGCAGGTTGCGCGTTTCGTCACCGAGTACATTAGCCTCTCCGACGTGGCGATCGCGTTGCTTCTGGGGCTCGCTACATTGAGCCGTATCGTCGTGTTGATTGCGCTCGCGACCATTATCTGGGTGCCGATCGGCGTATGGGTCGGCACACGCCCGCACGTCGCCGAAAAGGTTCAGCCGGTGGCGCAGTTCCTCGCCGCCTTTCCGGCCAATCTTCTGTTCCCCATCGCCGTCTCGGCGATCGTCGTGTGGAGGCTCGATCCCAATATCTGGCTAAGCCCGCTGATGATCCTCGGCACGCAATGGTACATCCTCTTCAACGTCGTTGCCGGGGCCTCGGCGATTCCCGCCGAGCTGCGCGCAGCCGGCGTCAACTTCCGCGTCCGCGGCTGGTTGTGGTGGCGGCGGATCGCGCTTCCCGCGGTGTTGCCCTATTATGTCACCGGCGCCATCACCGCTTCCGGCGGCTCGTGGAACGCCAGCATCGTCGCCGAGGTCGCAAGCTGGGGCGACGAGCGGCTGCAGGCCTACGGACTCGGGGCCTATATTGCCCGGCAGACCGAGGCCGGCGATTTCCATCGCATCGTGCTCGGTATCGCGGTGATGAGCTTTTACGTCGTTCTGATCAATCGCACGTTCTGGCGTCCGCTCTATCTTTACGCCGAACGCAAGTTCCGGCTTGGTTGAGGCACGCTCATGAGCACAGCCCTTCTCGACATCCATGCGCTGCGTCAGACTTTTCCGAAAGCCGACGGCGGCGAGCTTCTCGTGCTCGACGGCATCGAGCTGCAACTGGTGCAGGGCCAGATCGTCGGGCTTCTTGGCCGTACCGGATCCGGCAAGTCGACGCTGCTGCGCGCCATCGCCGGCCTGATGCGGCCGTCGGGCGGCACCATCACCTATCTCGGCCAGCCGGTGCTCGCGCCGGCGCCCGGTATCGCCATGGTGTTCCAGGGCTTTGCGCTCTTCCCCTGGCTGACGGTCCTGGAAAACGTCCAGCTCGGGCTCGAGGCGCTCGGCCTTCCCGAAACCGAGATCCGCCAGCGCGCGCTCGCGGCGATCGATCTCATCGGCCTCGACGGCTACGAATCCGCGTATCCGCGCGAACTATCCGGCGGCATGCGCCAGCGCGTCGGCTTTGCCCGCGCGCTTGTGGTCCATCCGAACATCCTCTTGATGGACGAACCGTTCTCCGCGCTCGACGTGCTGACGGCGGAAACCCTGCGCACGGATTTCCTCGAACTTTGGAGCGACGGCAAGCTGCCGATCAAGGGCGTCCTCCTGGTGACTCACAACATCGAGGAAGCGGTGCTGATGTGCGACCGCATCCTGTTGTTCTCGTCCAACCCGGGCCGGATCATTCGCGAGATCGCGGTCGAACTCAAACAGCCGCGCAACCGCCTCGATCCGCACTTCCGCGACCTGGTCGAGAAAATCTACGTGGCGATGACCGCGCGCACCGCGACCCCGCCCCGGGTCGGGGCGGTGGCGACGAGCATCGACACCATCCTGCCGCGCGTTTCCGCCAATCTGCTTTCCGGATTTATCGAAACGTTGGCCGCCGAGCCCTACAGCGGCAAAGCCGACCTTCCCGTCATCGCCGAACTCCTGCACATGGAGGCGGACGACCTCTTTCCGGTCTCGGATGCGCTACAGATGCTAAATCTCGTGGAGGTCGAAGGCGGCGACATCAAGATTACCGAGACCGGCAAGCAATTCGTCGAAGCCGGCACGGACGATCGCAAGAAAATCTTCCAACGTCAGCTGCTCTCCTACGTGCCGCTCGCCGCCCACATCCGCCGAGTCCTGCAGGAGCGCGCCAACCACGTGGCGCCGAAGAGCCGCTTCTTCGACGAGCTGGAAGACCACATGGGCCACGACGATGTTGAGCAGACCTTGCGGTCGGTCACCGCCTGGGCGCGCTACGCCGAAGTCTTCGCCTATGACGACGATTCGCAGACTTTCAGTCTGGAGAATCCGACGTAACCTGTCAGGCGACGCTGCGTCGCGCCTTCACCGCGATCGAGAGTAATGCGCGCTCGGCGATCGTCCCGGCCAGCGCCGAAGTGCGGCGCGAAGCCAGGACCGCGTCGGCCAGTTCCGCCATGGCGGAAGCGAGCCGGGCGGCGTTCCACTGCTTGAGCGCGGTTTCCACGAGGTCCTTACGGCGGAAGTGCAGTGGTGGCTGCACGCCGTCGAGCGAAAATGACGCGCCGGATTCGATCGTTGTCCGCCATTTATGCAACTGCGCGAGCTGGCGCTGCGCGGCGAAAAAAATCGACCCGACCGGGCTGCCGGCGGCGCGCACTTTGGCCAGCTGTGCTTCGAGGTCGGCGGGACGGCCGGCGAACGCCGTATCGACAAGCTCATCGAGCGCCAGCGTCGAGGCGTCGGAAACCACGGCGGTGATGTCGTCGACATCGACTTCGCCGCGGCCGAGCGCATAGAGCGCGAGCTTGCGCAATTCGTTGCGCGAGGCCACGCGGTCGCCGCCAAGGAGCGGGACGAGCATGGCGCGCGCCTCGGGCTTGACGGCAAGGCCGGCGGCGCGCAACTCGCTGTCGATCAGTCGCGCCAGATCCTTCTCGGTATCGGGGTAGCAGGGCAAAGCCGCCGCGTTCTTGGCCCGCTCGCACAGGCTGCGCAGCGGCGAATTGCGGCGCAGGTCGCCCGCCTCGATCACGATGCGGCACTCGCTCCCCGGCAGCGCAAGCACCGCCTCGACCGCCGGCGCGATGTTTCGGCTCCCGGCCTTGACCCAGACCGCGCGGCGTCCGCCGAACAGCGGAATGGTCTGCGCTTCTTCCGCAAGCCGCGCCGGTTCGGCGGAAAGCTCCTCGCCTTCGAGCCGCACCAGCGAGAACGGATCGTTCGGGTCGTCGACCGACGCCTTGATCAAAGCGTTGACGCGCTCACTGACCAGCCCGGCATCCGGACCGAAGACGAGGACGACCGGCCGCGCCGGATCGGGGCGGGCGAGGAAGGAATCGACGTCCCGGGCTTTTACGGCGACCATGTCAGGTGCCGGCGACGAAATATGAAGCCAGCCGGTTCCTGATCGTCTGCGCGGCGACTTGGATCGCGCGGTCCTCGGCATCGCGCCGCCCGCGTTGCCCGGCAAAGCGCTGCTGCGAACCGGGATTATCGTAATCGACCTGCGCGAAACAATTGTCGGTCACGACGACCTTGCCGGTGGCGAGCTCGATCAAGTCGTACTTCGCGCTGATCGTCTCGACCTGCGTATTCGGCCGACCGGTGGTCGGATCGAGCTCGGCGGTGAATTGCTGGGTCTTGATTATGATCTTGAGCGCATAGGTCGGCGCGAGCGCGTTGGCGCCGTTGTGCAGGTCGTACTGCAGCGCATTGCGCATGCCCAGCGCGACGCGCTCGGTGAGAGTGCCCCTGGGCGCATCGATCGGCGGGATGTCGACCGCGGCAAATTTGTCCTGCACGCTTTCGGCGTTGACCCCCGGACGCGTGCCGTAGAGCGGCTCCCAGCAGCCGGCGGTCAGTCCGGCGGCTGCGAGCACCAACGCGAGCCGGGCGAGCCGGCGCGGGCGCTGAGGTTCACGCCACCACATTGACGATCCGTTGCGGCACGATGATCACCTTCTTCGGCGGCTTGCCGTCGAGCACTCTTTTTACCGCATCGAGCGCCAGCACGGCAGTCTCGATTTCGGCGTTCCCCGCGTTGCGCGCCACGGTGACATCGGCGCGCTTCTTGCCGTTGATCTGCACCGGCAGGGTCAGCGTCTCCTCGATCAAGAGATCGCGCTCGACCTGCGGCCAGGGCGCTTGCGCAACCAGCGTGTCATGGCCAAGCGCGGCCCAGCATTCCTCGGCGAGATGCGGCATCATCGGAGCGAATAATTGCACGAGAATGTTAACCGCTTCGTTCATGGCCCAACGGAGATCTGGGGTGAGGGTAGGGCCGCTCCCGCCGTCTGCCCCGTCGTCTGATCCGATGTCGCCGATCGCCGAGCCGAGCGCATTGGCGAATTCGTAAATATGCGCCACGCAAACATTGAAGTGTAGCTTTTCGATGTCATCGGTGACCTTGGCCAAGGCTTGATGCGCTGCTTTACGCAATGCCGCCGCCGCTGGCGAGAAGCTGCGCGGCCGCTCGGCGGGCGCCTTGCCGGCGACCTCCGCCGCTTCGCCGACCAGCCGCCACAGCCGCTGCACGAAACGCCAGGCGCCCTGCACGCCCTTTTCCGTCCAGTTGACGTCGCGCTCGGGCGGCGAGTCGGACAGCATGAACCAGCGCGCGACATCGGCGCCGTACCCGCCGATGATGTCGTCGGGATCGACCGTGTTTCGTTTCGACTTCGACATTTTCTCGATCGGGCCGATCTCGACCGCCTCGCTGGTGGTGACGAGCGTGGCGCGCCGCGCGCCCCCGTCGGCCTCGACCTTGACCTCCGCCGGCGCCGCCCATTCGCCGTTGGCGCGGCGATAGGTTTCGTGCACGACCATGCCTTGGGTGAACAGGCCGGCAAACGGCTCGTCGAGGCCGACATGGCCGGTCGCCTTCATCGCGCGGGTGAAAAAGCGGCTGTAAAGCAGATGCAGGATCGCGTGCTCGATGCCGCCGATATATTGATCGACCGGCATCCAGGCATCGACCATCGGCCGATCGGTCGGCGCGGTCTCGATCCACGGATCGGTGAAGCGCTCGAAATACCAGGACGAGTCGACGAAGGTGTCCATCGTGTCGGTCTCGCGCACCGCTTCCTTGCCGCAGCGCGGGCATTTGACGTGCTTCCAGGTCGGATGGCGGTCGAGCGGATTGCCGGGCCGGTCGAAGGTGACGTCCTCTGGCAGCGTCACTGGCAGGTCCATTTCCGGCACCGGCACGACGCCGCAGGCTTGGCAATGGATCACTGGGATCGGGCAGCCCCAGTAACGCTGTCGCGAAATGCCCCAATCGCGCAGGCGGAAATTCACCTGGCGCAGGGCGACCGCACCCACCCTTCCATCCCCCGCAAGCGGGGGAGGATTAGGGAGGGGGCGCGTTTCTCTTTCCAGCCTGCGCGCCACCTGCTCTTTCGCTTCGGCGATGGTCATGCCGTCGAGGAAGCGCGAATTGATCATGCGGCCCTCACCGTCATAGGCGGTGTCGGTGATGACAAAGGATTTCGGGTCCTGGCCCGGCGGGCAGACCACGGGTGTGTTGCCTAGCCCGTATTTGTTGACGAAATCGAGGTCGCGCTGATCGTGCGCCGGGCAGCCGAAGATGGCGCCGGTGCCGTATTCCATGAGAATGAAGTTGGCCACATAGACCGGCAGCTTCCACGCCGAATCGAACGGATGCACGGCGCGCATGCCGGTGTCGAAACCCATTTTCTCGGCGGTGTCGATCTCGGCCTGAGCGGTGCCGCGCCGCCCGCACTCCTCGATGAATTCGGCAAGCGCCGGATTTTTCTTCGCCGCAGCCGCGGCCAGCGGATGATCCGGCGCCAGCGCCATGAATTTCGCGCCGAACAAAGTATCGGGCCGCGTGGTGAAGACTTCGAGTTCGCTTTCGCCGCTCGGCGTCGTCGCGCGATCGAGCGCGAAGCGGATCAGCAGACCCTCACTCCGACCGATCCAGTTTTTCTGCATCAGCCGGACTTTCTCCGGCCAGCGGTCGAGGGTGTCGAGGGCGTCGAGGAGCGGTTGCGCGAACGCCGTGATCTTGAAGAACCATTGCGTCAGCTCGCGCTGTTCGACGATCGCGCCGGAGCGCCAGCCGCGGCCGTCGATCACCTGCTCGTTGGCGAGCACGGTCTGGTCGACCGGGTCCCAGTTCACTTTCGATTTTCGGCGCTCGACCAGGCCGGCGCGCATGAAATCGAGGAACATTTTCTGCTGGTGCTTGTAATAGGCCGGATCGCAGGTGGCGATCTCGCGGCTCCAATCGAGCGACAGCCCCATGGATTTTAGCTGCGCCTTCATTACCGCGATGTTCTCGTAGGTCCACGCTTTGGGGTGGACCTTGCGCTCGATGGCGGCGTTCTCCGCCGGCATGCCGAAGGCGTCCCAGCCCATCGGGTGCAGGACGGAGAAGCCCATCGCCCGCTTCACCCGCGCCACCACGTCGCCCATGGTGTAGTTGCGCACGTGGCCCATATGGATGCGCCCCGACGGATAGGGGAACATCTCCAGCACGTAGTATTT
>Ga0116224_10000224_pt1 | contig 47925 bp, 46 predicted proteins | sample Sb_taG_9_FD_89699 | JGI IMG/M metagenome (GOLD analysis project Ga0116224, IMG submission 89699) | Peat soil microbial communities from Weissenstadt, Germany - Sb_50d_b_LC metaG | ecosystem: Environmental > Terrestrial > Soil > Wetlands > Peat | place: Germany: Weissenstadt | collected 2010-09-21 | reverse complement strand
AGCCCCAGGCGGGGGCTGCCTCCGTCTCGCGACGGGCCTAGTCATTGGATTTATTGGCTCCCCGGGCCGGACTCGAACCAGCGACCCAGCGGTTAACAGCCGGTGGCTCCCCAACCTCCACGCGATTGATGGTGCCGCAGGAGGGATTCGAACCCCCGACCCCCGCATTACGAATGCGATGCTCTACCAACTGAGCTACTGCGGCTCTTTAGGCTTCCGACTTGCAGCCAGCTTGCAGCCGGCGCCATGCAAAGTGACTCTTCGGGGTCGGTTTTTCAACTCTCTCCGGCTTCCTGAGGTAGTTGATTTACTGCTTACGAATGATGTGCTCTACCGACTGAGTTATTGCGGCACGAGCCTAAAAAGACGTGGCTCGGATCGACGAAATTCGAGCCCGTGCTTACTGCCAATGCCCCCGCGTTGCAAGGTTGGGGGCGCGGCCTCTTTGCCTCAGCGGATTTGCGCCGCGCGCAGGCGCTCCAAGGACGCCGGACTCTCGTCGGCATCCGTTGGTGCGATGCCCGGATCGTCTGGAGCATGGGGCGGGACGAAGAGTTCCGGCTTCGGCCTGCCCTGGCCCAGCTCCTGGCGAGGGGTGCCGGCTGGGGCACCGCCTCGTCCGGGCTCCGGCTCGGTCGCCGGCGGCCGAAGGACAGGGCCGTCTCCAGATGGCGCGCTGGATGATGCGGCAGGGGGCAGATCGGGCTGATCCAGGATTTCCGCCGGGCTCGTTGCCGCCGGCTGGGAAGGTTCGGGCGACTCGATTCTTTCTTCGATCAGCAGCGTCGCGTCGCCCCGTCCGATTGCGTCCACTGGGGCCTTCCATTCGAAGGCATCGACGGTACCGCTGACCGGTGAGACCGGCAGCCAGCGGTCGGAGATATAGCCGTCGGCGATCCAGGCACGGTCGCGGGGAGCGCGCACGGCACGTGCGAGCCATTCGCGCTCGCGTCCCTTGTTGCCCTCGCCAGCCTCGATTCGCGCCATCAGCGCGCAGATGCGCGCGGGCGGGCGGTCATCGAGGTAGGGGGCAATCGCGGCTTCGGCCTCCCGCCATTCATGGGCCTCGATCGCGGCCATAGCGGTCGCGATCTGGCCTTCGATGTCGCCGGGGGTCAGGCTCGCAAGATGCCGCACCCGCTTCAACCGCTCGCGCGGGGGCTCCCCAGCCTTGGCGAAGGCATAGACCAGCGCAAGGTCCGGGTGCGGGGCGAGCTTCCAGGTCCGGGCAATGAGACGGCTCGCCAGCCGGTTCTCGCCCCTGGACGCAAGGATGCGGCCCGCGATCTCGGCCGCTGGCACGAGCGATGGGGCAAGCCGCAAAGCTTCCGTGGCACGCGCAACCGCCTTCTCCGGGGCGGCCGCCTCCAGGTCGCGGGCTTCGGCGGTGAGCAGCGCGGCGCGACGCCTGAGCGCCACGTTCGTTTCGATATTGCCGTGCTGGCGCGCCACGGCGAGGGTATTGAGCGCACCCGCCCAGTCTCCGGAGCGCGCCTGCATGTCGAACAGGGCGTTGACGCTCCAGCCAAGTTGCGGGTCGCGGCGCACGGCCTGCTCGGCAAGGGCGCGCGCCGCCTCATTGTTGTCGGCGCGCTTCGCTTCCAAGAACAGCCCACGCAAGCCCAGCAGCTCGGTTTCGGGCCGATCGAGCATGGCCTCGAAAGCGCGCCGGGCCGATGCGCGATCCCCCTTGAGCTGGGCCGCCTGGGCTTTGAGCAATGCGGTCAACGGCTCGTTGGGAAGGTTGCGGCGCGCGACGCCCGCATATCTCTGCGAAAGCTGGCGGTCGCCGACGCCGATGGCAAGAAGCCCGCGGGTGAGCGCATCGAAGCCCTGACGGCGCCGGCGTTCTTGGAGATAGGAGGCCATGGCGGCGGGCCGGGTGAGCAAGAAGCGCAACAGCGCCCAAGCCAAGATCAGGGCGGTGACCACGGCAGCGAGGGCGAGGGCGCCGACAAAAGCGCTGGTTTTGACCTCATAGCCGAGCCACTCGATGGTGATCGAGCCAGGCCGGTCGGCGAACCAGGCAAGTCCCAAAGCCGCGGCGATGACGCCAAAGATGAAGAGTAGGACGCGGATCATGGGTTCAAGGCTTCGCTATGCCCGTCGCGCCGCCCATCGACGCGAGCACGGCGCTTTCGAGCTTGCTCAGCGTCTCGTCGGCGGAGATGCGCGCGCCTGCGTCGTCGAGCCAGCTCGCAAAGGCTTCGCGCGAAGGTGACGGGAGCGCCTCGACCGCCTTCACGGCAGCGGCAAGATCGCCCTGCTTGAGTTGCGCCTCGGCGGTGGCCAGCAGGTCACCAGGCTCATCGCCGCTCGACGCGGCGTCGATGCGGCGGATCTGGACCGCAGATTTCGCGCTCGCAATCACGCTGTCGAGGAAAGATTCGTGAGCGGGCGTGGGCGGTGCGAGACTTGCCTCTGCGAGTTTCTGCAGGGACCGGGCGAGCTCGGGAATGGTCGGGAGTCCCGTGTCGGCATGTGCGGGAAGCACGCCGAGGTCACCTGTTTCTGGAGCCAGAGCGCGGATGGCCGCGAGCTCGGTCGCGTAGGGACGCCCCGCGCTCACCGCGTCACGCAGATGGGCGAAGGCGATCGCGGCGGCGCCGGATTTCGCGGTCGCCGCACCCCGGTCGACAGCGCTGGAAAGAGCGGGAAGCGCCGCTTCGAGCTTGCCGATCCGCTGGTCAAGGGCCGCGAGCTCGGGGGCGAGATCGGAGTCGTCCGGAACCAATTTCGCCTCCGCTAGCGCGCCGAGCTTTGCCTTGAGTGCGGCAAGCTCTCCCTGAAGCGCTTCAAGGCCCCCGGTATTTGCGGTCTCCTGCGCGGCAAGCGCCGCATCGATCTTGGTCTGCAGTCGCTGCTCGATTTCGCCTACTTTAGCGTCGAGGGCGGCCGCGTCCGCGACGGAGCCGCCATCCTTGGCGGTTTTGGCGAGAGCATCCAGGGTCGCTTCGAGGCGCGCCACGCGGGAGGTTAAGCCGGAGAGGTCCGGCGGCGCCTCGACGTTGCGCGCCTCGAGGGTCTTGATGCGTGCGTCGAGCAGGCCGAGCGCTTCGGTGTCGCCGGCGGGTGCCGGCGCGGCTTCGAGCTTGTCCAAGCGTCGCTGAAGCGCCGACATGTCTGGCACGGCGGCGGTGCGAATCGGGATCTTGTTCCAAGCAAGCGCCAAGGCCAGGACGCCGACAAGGCCGCCGAGAAGCCCAGCGGCAAGATGGGTCACGAAGCTCTTGAGCTCTGACGGGCTCGTTCGAGGGGGCAGCATCCGAGCACCTGGCTTTGCCTCCGGGGCTCCCAGATCGGCCTCAGGCTCGTTTGCCGCTGGGTCGGCGGTGGCATCGTCGCCGGAGGCGGGCTCGACCGCGACCTCGGTCGCAGTTCCCTCGATGGTCGGGGCCGGCCGCTTGCCCGAACCCTCGTTCTTGTCATGGTCGCTAAAGGACTCTGCCATCACGTGTTACCTTAACTGCTCGGGGTAGATTCACGAGGATGCCGCGTCGGAGTCGATCAGCGCAAGGATATCTTCGTCGCGCGGGCGCAGGGCCACGGACACCCTGGCTTTGAGCGGCTCCACGCCTCGTGCTACCGCCACCGACAGGCAATAGCAACGCAGTCGCGCAACTTGCGTTAGCGTCTCGTTCTGAAGGACGAGACGGGTGAAGATCGCCGCCGTGCGGGGCGACATGAGGATAACGCCATCAAGCCTGCCGGACCTGAGCAGCGACAGGGCCTGCTCTGGCAGCTCGGGTGCGGGAACCGCCCTGTAGAGGACCGACTGCCGCAGGCTGAATCCCTCCTTCGCCAAGGCGGATTTGAGGTCGAAGGCGACCGTCTCGCCGGACAGATGCACGAGCGGCCCGGCATCCGGTGAAAACCTTCTTCTTATCAATTCAACGAGGGCAGCTCCCGTCCCTGGACCCGTCACCGCCACGGTAAAGCCAAGCTCGGCGGCGGTGCTGGCCGTGGCTTCGCCCACGGCAATGAGCGGGAGCCGCAAGGCACGGGACAGCTCCGGATGCGAGGCAGCCGCGCGCAGCGCGTTGCGGCTCGTGACGATGAGGGCCCGTGCTCCCTTAAGGTCGAGGGGCACGTCCTCGGCGAACTCGATCGTGAGCAGTGGAGCTAGGACCGGTTCATGGCCCCGGGCAGCGAGCGCCTCCGCTTGCGCTTCGGCATCGGGCTCGGGTCTCGTGACGAGAAGGCGCATCAGCCTAGCTTGGTCCGAAGCTTGCCAGGAAGTTGGGGCCGGCGCGGGCAAGCAGCTCTTGGCCCGCCTCCCGCCCGATCCTTGCCGCATCGATTGGCGCGCCGGTGAGCTCGATCGCGTGCCACTCGGTTCCGTCCGGCTTAAGGACCAGGCCGCGAAAGCGCAAACCGGCATCCGCGATCTCGGCGTGCCCTGCGATCGGCGTCCTGCACGATCCGTCGAGCTCGGCCAGGAACGCCCGCTCGCAGGCAACAGCCGTCGCCGAGGCCTGATCATTGAGCGCCTGCAAGAACCCGCGCGTCTCGGCATCGTTGCCGCGGCAGGCGACGCCGATCGCCCCTTGCGCAACGGCCGGCAGCATCTCCTCCGTCGAAAGCACCGAAGTGACGTGACCGGCGAGGCCCAGCCTTTCGAGTCCCGCAAGCGCGAGAAGCGTGGCGTCGGCGGAGCCCCGCTCAAGTTTCGCGAGCCGCGTCTCGACATTGCCGCGGAAGTCGATGACCTCAAGGTCCGGGCGCAGGCGCCGGACCTGCGCTTGGCGCCGCAGCGACGAGCTGCCGACGACCGCCCCCCGCGGCAACGCCGCAAGCGACTCTCCCTCGCGGCTGATGAAGGCATCGCGGACGTCGGCCCGCGGGAGAACCGCCGCGATTGAGATGCCCGACGGCAGCTCCGTCGGCAGATCCTTCATGGAATGCACGGCGAGGTCCACCTCGCTCCCGAGCAGGGCCTCGTCGATCTCCTTGGTGAACAAGCCTTTGCCGCCAAAGTCGCGCAAAGGCTTGTCGCTGATGCGATCGCCCGAGGTGGTGATGACGCGGAACTCGATGTCGGCCTCTTCGAAGCCATGAGCGGCGATCAGGAGCGCTCGCACATGCCGAGCCTGCCAGAGCGCAAGCGGACTGCCCCTTGTGCCAATCAGGAGCGGGCGTTTTGGCAAGCTATGGACTCCTTGGGCTCGATCCGCTTCACGCTGGTCGCCGGCCGGCGCTTCCTTTAGCGGTAACCGCATTAATGGCCTGATCCGGCTCCCCCTTCAATCGGCCCGGTCTTACCCTGTAAAGAGGCATCATGACGAATGGCCCGATTGAGCGTTCCCTCCTCGTTCTCGGCATCGAGACGAGCTGCGATGAGACCGCGGCTGCCGTGGTGCGCCGCGACGGTCTCGGCAAGGGAACGATCCTTGGCAATGTGGTGCGCTCGCAGCACTTCTTGCATGCGCGCTTTGGCGGCGTGGTACCGGAGATTGCCGCCCGCGCCCATGTCGAGCTGCTCGATACCGCTATCGTCAAGGCGCTCGCCGACGCTGGCCTCGGGTGGGGCGCGATCGATGGCGTTGCCGCGACTGCGGGTCCCGGCCTGATCGGCGGGCTCATCGTCGGCTTGACGACGGCCAAGGCCATCGCGCTCGCCCGCGGGCTTCCCTTTGTCGCGGTGAACCATCTCGAGGCCCATGCCTTGACCGCCGGCCTGACCCATGGGCTCGGCTTCCCCTATCTGCTGCTCCTCGTCTCGGGCGGGCACACGCAGCTTCTCATCGTCAAGGAGGTGGGCTCCTATAAGAGGCTCGGAACAACCTTGGACGATGCGCTGGGTGAGGCCTTCGACAAATGCGCCAAACTTCTCGGGCTTGGTTATCCTGGCGGGCCCGCGGTCGAGACTTGCGCCTCACGCGGCCACGCCTCAATTCCCCTCCCCAGGCCCATGCTCGGAAGGCCCGAGCCGCATTTCTCGTTCGCGGGGCTCAAGACGGCGCTCCGGCACGAAGCTACGGCGCGTGCGCCTTTGAGCGAAGAGGACGTTGCCGATCTCTGCGCGAGCTTCCAGGAGGTGGCGGCCGATATCGTGAGCGACCGGACGAGGCGGGCTATGGAGATCTATGTCGGTCTGCTCGTTCCCAACGCGCAACGAGCCCTCGTTGTTGCCGGTGGCGTGGCTGCCAATCAGCGGCTCCGCGCCGCGCTGGACGGTGTGGCGGCGGAGCAAGGCTTCCGCCTTGTCCTGCCGCCGCCCGAGCTTTGCACGGACAATGCGGCCATGATCGCCTGGGCCGGAGCGGAGCGTCTCGCCCGCGGCTTGACCGACGACCTTGCCACTCCGGCGCGGGCCCGCTGGCCCCTCGACCCGGAAGCGCCGCCTGCGCTCGGTGCCGGCGTGAAGGCGTAAGCTACACGCCATTGAACAACGGCCACTAACAAAAAATAGCACTTGTCACCCCATCAAGCCCTTATATCCCCATAATTAGCTAACTAAGGGGTCACAATATGTAACGGGCCAAACTGGCCAAGCGTGTTACATATCATCACATAAACCAAGGGGGACCGCAGCATGACCAAGCAACTAGATGCCGACCAGCTCGACCGCCTCACCGACATCAAAGAGGAGATACTGGGTCTGCTGCTGGAGGCCCTGGGCCTCGTGCGGGGCACATCGGAGGAGCAGCGCGCCAACCACTGGTACGCGACCTTCCGCACAGCGCTGGACAAGGACCACACTCAAGGTAGCGACTCCACGTGCACCATGCAGGAGACCATCGACGCACTCAGCGGGCGCGCAGGTGAGGAAGCGTAGGTGGCGTGATGGCAAAGCGCGCTCTTACTCAGGCTTGGGTTCACCGGGCAAAGACACCGGTCGCGGGTCAGATCGAGGTCTTCGACGCCGGGTGGCCTGGACTAGTCCTAGCGATGAGCTACGGCGGCGCAAAGTCCTGGCGCCTCTACTACCGCATCGGCGGAAAGCAGCGTCATGCGACCATCGGCACCTATCCGGCGATGACGCTTATTGAGGCGCGCGACGCGTGGCGCAAGGCCCGCGTAGACGTTGCCCACGGTATTGATCCCCATCCCAAGCATGCGGCCGCCCTGCCGGCCTCGATGGCCTTTGAGTCGGTCATCGCCGATTGGCTCAAGCGAGACCAGGGCAGCAAGCGCTCGCTTTACCAGACCACACGCCTCGTGGAGCACGACCTGATGCCAAAGTGGCGGGGTCGCCGAATTGATACCATCGGCAAGCGGGACGTGCTCGATCTGATCGACGGAATCAATGACCGAGGCGCTCCGGTCAAGGCGAGGAACGTCTACGGCGCCTTGCACCGATTCTTTAAGTGGTCCGTGTCCCGCGAGATAATTCAGGCGCACCCCATGGCGGGACTTGCTAGGCCAAAGGCCAAGAAAAGCCGCGAGCGCGTCTTGACCGACGCCGAGCTAGTAGAAGTCTGGCGCGGCGCCGAAGGGCTAGGTCCCTTTGGCACCGTCGTTCGCATGCTGATCCTTACCGGCGCCAGGAAAGAGGAAATAGGTCAGCTCGCGTGGAACGAGGTGCACGGCGACGCCATCCACCTTGAGGGCAGCAGAACCAAGAACGGCAACGCGCACATCATCCCGCTGAGCACCCCCGCCAAGGCGCTGCTCGCCGCCGTGCCCCGCGTGGCTGGCTGCGATTACCTCTTCACTGTCGATGGTAAGAAGACGATCACGGGCTGGAGTAGGGCCAAGGCCAAGCTGGACGCCGCGTGCGGTGTGCAGGACTGGCGAATCCATGACCTCCGGCGCTCGACGGCCACCGGAATGCAGAAGCTCAAGGTGCCGCTGCCCGTCACGGAGGCGATTCTCGGTCACACGGGCGGATCGCGTGCCGGAATCGTGAAGGTCTACCAAGTTCACGACTACTGCGACGAAAAGCGGGGCGCGCTTGAGGCATGGGGCGCCCACGTCCAAGACCTCCTTGCTGGCCACGAGCCCGGCAAGGTGCTGCCGATGCGCGGCGCGCGCTGATGCCCGGCGAGCGAATGACGGCTGGCGATCGAGCACTTCTGGCCTTTTTGCGCAAGCGCTACACGTCCGCCACTATCTCTCGTGAAAGCGAAGCACTTCCTGGCCGGCGCATATCAAAACGCGGACGGCCGAAAGACGATTTGGGAGGATTTCTAAGGGCCATCGATATTTTTTGGACGGTAGAACTTAAGCGCAACCTTCGATCTCGCTTTCTCACCCAATCCTGCAAGCTGGTGGCAGCCGAAATGCAGGCGGCGGGCGAGAATATGCAATGGGAAACCGTCCGGAAGATTCATCGGAAGATGGTCAGGTATTACAAATTTGAAGCTGCGTTCCCTCTTGAGGAGAGCCTGGCTGCCGTCCGCAAACGCCGCGGCGGCGACATGACCTATCGTAAGAGCTTCCACAAAGCGCCACCTGGGTTCAGGCCACCCAGGGTCCCACCGAGCCCTCCGCAAAAATAAATATGGGCGATAATTATTGCCCCTATTTTTGCCCCGTTTTGTTCCGGCATAGCTGCTTGCAACACCAAATAGCGATGGAGTTGCAGTATGGACGCGACCAGCGCGGGACTTCCGGACACCGACCCCACCATCATAGACCCCGCCAACGAGCGCCTGATTAGCAATCCAGCGCTTGAGACGAGGTGGAGTGTCTCTTCAATGACGCTATGGCGCATGAAGAAGCGCGACCCAGACCTCCCGCGCGAGCTTGATATAGCGGGTCGGTCCGTTGAAGAGCGCCGCTTTCTCCGCCAGCTTCTCCGGCAATCACGCGAGGCACTCCCCGGCATCCGATGTGATGGCGATCATGAGCATCGAATGCGTAGCCAGCTGAGGGAAAGATGACGTAACCCGCCCAGCTCACGCGTGCTGGCTACGCTCAGGTGACTCAGGGCGAGTCATGGACGGCTGGAAGGCGGCGCGGGTGTCTCCCCCCCCAGGGAGCCTGACAAGCGAAAGGCCGCTCAGGTGACTCCCGGAGCGGCCTAGCGTGATTGCCACAGGCTAGTTAAACCCATATGCGCGCTGCTAGTCTCGGAGAAACGTAAGCTCCAGGCGGGGGCGACCTTGTCGCGCAAGTTAGTTCTATGCGGGCTGCTAATTCTCACCGGATGTGGCCTATCGCGTCACGCTCAAAGGGAGACTGCAATCGAAAACAAAGAGCCCCCAATCGCCAAGCAGAATAATGAAGCAATCGATCAATGCCAGAAACTATATCCAGACCCCCATCGGAAGCCGATTTTACCAAGGATCAAATGTTTCAACGATGCCACGCTCGCCTACTACACAGCTTTCGCCGGCAATCCGTGGTCTGATCTGGTAAGAGTGTTCACGGCCAGAATGGTGGTGATTGCTGAAAAGTACGACGTTGGTCAAATTTCCGAAACACAGTTCGATTCTGAAAAGGCGCAAGCAGTCGCGAATTACACCGTTCAGATCATGCAGCGGCCCTATTCTACCGCGAAGGTCGATGCGGCGCCGACGCAAGCCGCAGCAGCGAGCAAACAGGCTGTCGCGACAGTCCTGCCAAAACAAATGACCTGTGCCCCAACATTCAATAGTGTGAGCTGCTATTAGTTAAAGCCAAGCCACCACAGCGGACTGAAAGCTCGGCACGACCACCGGCCCACCCGCTTGCCGTCACCATCGCGCACCACGCCGGTTGCGTGGGCTTCGATCTCATAGGCGGCTGCGTGGAGCGCGCGCGAGCGCGTGCAGCTCCTTGGCGTCAAGGCACGCATTTCCGGTTCGGATTTTCAGGATGAACATCGCCGGCTCCATGCTGAGCAGCGTCGCGCGCGTCATCCGGAGATTTCAAATTCGCAGAACTCCCCGAATTTGCCTCACCGCTGGACGACCTCTATGAGCTGAGCAAGGTGACTTGAAACCCACGTCCAGGACGCCCGCCTTGAGGCCGCTCCGAAGTCACCGGTGCGGCCTTGCATCGGTTCTTTGCTTCAGTAGCTGTCGGTTTCTCGCACCTGACTGCCATCCATTTTCATTAGGCTCCGACACCCTAGACCACGGCCGGTCGGCTTCGACCGGCGCCAGCAGACTGGCCCAGACTACGCCAGATCAGCGATGATCTTCCGATAGGATTCCTCGGAAAAGGCCTTCAGCGTGACGGTGCGCAAATTGCCGCCCGCGCCGAGGGTCAGCACGTGCTTGGCGAGGGTTTCGTCGTCGGGCGCCTCGATCACTGCAATCATGTCGAAGCTGCCCATGGTCATGAAGATATTCTCGTAGACGCAGCCCTGCTGCTTGGCCAGCGCCCGGCCGGCGTCAAGACGCTTCGCCGACTCCTTGATGTTGCGGATGCCCTGGTCGGTCCAGCTCACTAGCAGAATGTACTTGGCCATCGCTTGGCTCCTTTCGATGCATTCGGCGATTCCGGCCTTTAGACACTATCAAAAAGCGTCAGCTATCGGAGACCCCCCTTTCGGGTTCCGCAATAGAGGGCGTCGGCTTCGGCCCGCGCCCTTAGTTTCCGCAGAGCCCAGCCCAGCAAACATCACATCCGGGGCCCCCCGTGCAATCAGACTTGTCCTGGCAATAGTGCGGCACGCACCACCTAGGCCCCATCCCCATTGCCTTCGGGACGCACTCGTGGGTGAAGCTGTCAAGAGCGAGTCCGGTTAGCTTTTTGTCCAAAGCCTGTTCCTCGCAAGTCGCATATGCATCGGTTTCACACTTCTTTACGAAGCTAAAAAGGGCTTCACCGGCAAGCCTCTGCCAAGTGGCTACTGCCTTACAGGTTAGATCGGCCGCCGCTGTTCCGCTGATAACTAAGCTGCAGCAGAGTACCGGCACAAGAACGAGACGTTTCATTTGATCCTCACTAGCCACGCACGACACGCTGCCGAGGATTGACCCGGAGATGCGCCCAAGGCGTCGGCTTCGGCCGGCGTCTCTTTTTTGTTAGTCGCGTCGCAGTTTATGAAGCGCGCGCAGGTCCTCTTCTGGTAACCGTACTTTGGCACCGTCGAGCGACCACCAAATGTTGCAAGTCATGCAGCCCGTCAGACGTTTGCCGTAGTTGTCTATCGCCGTGAGGGGTCCCTTGCATTCAAAGCAATAACTGACAGTGCTTTCCTCGGTCATTCTGGCCGTTTGAAGTGAGGCGGCGTCGGCTTCGGTCGGCGCCCTTCATGCCCTTGGTCCGACCCGGGTCACACTGAATGGCCTCAACTTAGCTGCAGGTCCGCCCGATTCACGGCCCACCGTATCTGACCCCGGATCGAGGGACCGGGGCCTCTCTCGGGGAGGCTGTCCTATTCTCGACACGGGGGGATGGGGCGGCCTCTCTCACGTGACCCGCGCGGTCCAGTGCTAGTTCTCCCGCCTATTTGATCTCCCCAACTCCCTCGCCTCGTCATTGGCGAGCTTCCAGGCGCGAGCGTGAAACTCGGCTCGCGTCGCTGGTGCGTTTTGCCTCGCTATTGGTTGTGCCCGGCAAGGTAACGACGATGCTGCCGCCTTGCACTTACGCGGAGATCAGAATCGGCAGTCACCGCGCTTTAGGCCCGACCCGCCATCAGCACGCGCTCGGGAATGCTGCAGACCTCGATTCCACGCGCTAAGCACATCTCTTTCCAAATAGCATGAGGCGCCTTGCCTTCCTTCTCGGAAAGCTCTTCAAGCGATCGAACGTCATTGGCGCCTATGCGTTCAATGAGGTCGAAGAGAAGCTCGCACTGCTTCCAATCATCGAGCTCATAGAAGTCTTTCACTTCACCCGTGGCCGGTCTCCTTGGCGAAGGGGGGCCAGCGCGAGGCCGGGCCCATCCCTTAGTCTCTCGGCGTCAAAGTCGAAACATTGACCTTCAATTTAGAGGATGGGCGCGGGACCTGCATTCTTGGCGGTCTTGAACCTCTGCATCCAGCACGATGCGGTAGCAAGTTTTGCCCACCGTGGCGCTTGTCGCCTGGCCAAGCATCACTCTTCGTCCGGGTAAGACTTCAGGAGGCGCAATTCGTCCAGATAGCGCCTCACCAATGCGTTGAAGGCCATTGGCCGCGCACCTCGCGCTCGATTCTCGGCGCCCACGAGATAAAGGCACTTCAGATGCGTAAGGAGGCCGGCGTACGTCTCGATGGTGCTCGTGCGTGGATCCCAGATATGCGTAGGCTCCCCGCCCGCGCCATTGTACTCGACGATTGTAAAGCCCTCGCCGCGCTTCATCTCTTCGAGACTGGTATACCGCACGTCGAAACGGCCGATAAAGAATCCCGGCACCTCTCTCGCAATTGTATCCAATACCTGCTCCAACGCCGGGGTGATGTGCGCTGAACCGTCTTCGAAGGCTGCGCCGCGGACGTGGTTGCCGACGGAGACGATCCGATGACTCTCACCGAATGGGATCACACGATCGAGATTCTTTTGGTTGCGCTTGAAATAGACGTCCGCCAACGCGCGCGCGCGCGTATCCAACAAGATGAGTTCCCGCAAGGTCGACGTCCCATCCCCGATTACTTCAGGAAAGTGCTTGATCGTGAGGGAGAGAATGCGTCCACGATCTTCGGAGGGCATGCGCAAGTAGAAGAGGCCTGCCTCGCCGGGACCCTCTGCATAGCGCTGGATCAAGAGGCGCACGCCTTCAGGAAACTTGCAAAGATGCTCGGCGAGTTCCTGCTCTGTCTGCACTATCCTAACGCCGAATCCGCGTCTGCCTATGTCCGGCTTAACCACGACCGGAAAGGAAAGGCCTGATGTCTCGATCGCTCGGCGGGCCTCTTCAAGCATGGAGAATCCGGTGCATATCGTGACGAACGGAGCCAGATGCGCCCGGCCGACAGATCCGAGCAGGTTAAAAAGGTCGGTCTTGGATTCTTTCGTGAGGCCGCTCCCTTCAAGGCCGGGATTGGCCACCGTCGGGAGCGTGATGCCCCGATAGCGGAGCATGAGATAGAGGGAATATGGCCCATGAAGCGCATAAATGACAAATTGTGGCACTCGTTCCATGAGCGAGAGGGCTCGAGTTTTGGGCGATGCCCCAACGCGTCTGAACCGAGGCGCGAGTTGGTCCATCATGACGGGTAGCTCGGGGCGAATGTCAGTCGGCGTTTAGATGAGACTGACGGTCTGGCGTGGGCGGCACTATCGTCCAATTCGTGGGCATGATGCACTGAACCCTCACTGCTCCAGACCTTGTCGGCTGTGAAGACACACAGACTCTCATGCATCTTTCCCTTGCCGCTTTTCCTTGGTTTGCGATTCCCTCGGGGGGAGATCAATGGCTCCTGGTACTCGCAATCATCGGCGGAACCTTCATTCACGAGGACGTTGCGACCGTGACCACCGGCATGTTGGTCGCTGACGGTGTGACCGGCGTCGGCGTGGCGCTTCCTTCGCTCTATATCGGCATCGTGGCTGGCGATCTGTGTCTTTACGGGATTGGTCGGCTGGTCGCGCTCAATTTCCTCTCTGAAGGCCTCACGGGTGGCAGGCGCTTCTTGGCCCTTAAGATGTGGCTCGACGAACGACTCGTCGCAGGGGTCCTTATGGTACGCTTTCTTCCAGGCCTGCGGATGCCAGCTTACACAACCTATGGCTTCTTCGCCATGCCGTTCCGCCGCTTCGTCGTTTCCGTCATCTTTGCGGCGAGCATCTGGACTACCGGGCTGTTCTACCTCTCGTATGAATTTGGGGCCTTGACCGCGGACTGGCTTGGTGTCTTGCGGTGGCCCGTCATTATCATCGCGGCGATCGTTCCGCTCCTTGCGATAGAACGCATCGTACGGGGCCGTGTCCCGGTAGACGTGGAGGATAAGTAGGACGAGCCTTAAGGAGGCGGAAAGGATGAGCGACTGAGCCATCAGGTGGCAGCTATACGTTGCATCGCGTCGACGTGGTGAAGCGCCGAACGCACGACTGCTACAATATAGGCAAGATGTACTTCCTGCAGCCTCGAGGACAGTCGCATATCGCATGTGTTCTCGATTGCCTTCCTCGTCCGCGGCAGGTTGGGCATGTCCTCTCCGAGATAGCGCCAGTTATAGAATGCCCTGGCGTTATGTCTTTCGACGAAGCCCGCAATCGGAAGTCCGCTTTCTCGGACCCGCTCGATGAAAGTCTGCATCTGCACGGCGTCGTATCCCGGCACCTTGAACTGGATAGAGTCGGGGATCCGCGTCTCCTGCGGATACTCCTGCGGGAACTCGATACGATTCGTTGCAATGAGTTCACGCTTGAGACACGTGTACATTTGCCTAAACCGCTGCCCTTTCTCTTCCAGGAGTCCGATCTGAGGACGCGCAACGGCGGCGGTAAGGTTTGACATTCGGGCGTTGCGCACGGGAAGCCTGTCGGCAAATTCCTCGAATAGAGGACTTCGCGTGACATGCTTCATATAGTTCAGCTCGTACGCCCCTGAGAGATATGTCGCCTTGACGATTATTTCGTCATCGTCGGTCGTGAGTATGCCTCCCTCGCCCGCGTTGATTACCTTGTTGGACTGGAACGAAAAACAGCCGGCCTCGCCGAAGGAGCCGATCTGCTGGCCTCGCCACCGTGCGCCAAGCGCGTGGGCCGCATCCTCGATGAGAGTGATGCCGTGTACCGCGCAGAGCTGCGCGATCGCATCCATTTCAGAAATATGGCCGCGCATATGCGACAGCAGCAGGACCCTCGTCTCTGGCGTTATCTTGCGCCGGAGGTCGTCGATATCCAGCCGGTAGTCTTCAGTGCACTCCACCAAGACGGGGGTCGCACGCAACATGACGATCACACTCGGCACTGCGGTGAAGGTGAAGCCTGGCACTAGGACCTTGCTACCAGGCACCACACCGCAGGCGAGGAGTGCCAGTTCGATCGCCGTGCTACAGGAATTGACCGCGAGCGCATGCCGCACGCCGAGATATTCAGCTAAATCGCGTTCAAGCAAGGCCACTTCCGAGTCTTCGGGCTGGCTGTCGCTGTATCTGAACAGTTTGCCGGTCTGCATGATGACTACAGCCCGCTCAACTCCCTCGGGCGGAATAGGCTCGAGGTGAGTGAAGTCCGCAGGGTCGATCCCTCTATCCTTCCAGTCATTCATTGCGACGATGAGTGGCGAGTGCGAACTTGGCAAAGCGAACGGGTGTGTCGGCGTTCTATCCGATGCTGATACCATCATTCTGGCCGGTTTCGAACTCGGACGGTTTGCGTACCCACTTCGGGCGAAGGTTACCACAAGTACCTACTTGTAAGCCGACGGAGCGACAAGATGGCAATAGCGCAGCCGCAAGCTGCTGAATCTGACGTGCCGGGGCTGCGAGCAACTGGTTGCGCAGCTCGCCTCACGTTGAGATTGCGCGCTTTGGAGACTACCGCCCATCATGATTGGCTGTCGTCGGACCAACCGAGGTCTGCTCTGGGTCAGAAGCTGACGCAGTGCCTCGTGTCGAATTGATCCGCTTTGACGGTGTAAGCAGACATCAACTCGTGAGGAGAGTTTGCAAACCAAATTGCAAACCACCCACGCGGTCCAGGACGATATCGGGGATCACAGGCCGACATCGTCAGGGCAAAATTGGCCAACTGGAGCGCACACTTAGCTACAGGGCAACACGCGCTAGCATGAGAATCTTCAAACTCGAAAACCGTTGTACGTGTAAGCGTACCGGGGGGTCGAATCCCACCCTCTCCGCCAGCTAGTCTGCTGTTTTTGCAAGAGAATTCTGCTCTCTGGAATTACCGCGAACTATCCGAGGGTTAGCCTCCGGAAACTCGGCACAACCGAACCCAGAGAGCCTAATTTGCGGCTCTCCCAGGGTCCGTTCAACGCAATTTTCTCAGGTGCCCGCCTTCGCGGTTCGGTTCTTTCCAATGAGGAATCGTGGACTCAGTTGGCGCATCTTGCTTTGGCGAAGGTTCTTCTTAGAAAATCGCGGGGCAGCCGCGCCATTCAATCGCCGAAAACGTCGGGAAACAGCGCAGAGGCGCCGTCCATGGCGCCGGTTTCTCGATAGGCCATGGGCTCGGCTTTGGAATCCAACAGCTTTCCATCGATCACCTTTCCCAGCACCAGCACGTGGTCGCCGGCCGGGCGTTCGCCAACCACCTGGCACTCGAACCAGGCCAGGCACTCAAGCAGCAAGGGTACCCCGATGCGGCCCGTCGTCCACTCCACCAAAGCCAATTTGTCGGGGCCGGCCGGCCGACCGTAGTGGGCGGCCAGCTCCAACTGGCCCTTCTTCAGCACGTTGACGCTGAACGCCCGGCCCTCCTTCAGCAGCCCATAGGACGAATGGTGCGGATTGATGCTCAAGGCCAGCAGCAAGGGATCGAAAGACACCTGCATCACCCAGGCGGCGGTGAAAGCATTGCGCATCTCCCCGTGGGCCACGCCCACCACGTAAACGCCTTGCGTCAGGCGTTGAAACAAGGCCGCGACGGAACTGCTCATGCGTCTCTCCCTATTTCCATGTGTCGGTTGTCATAACAGCTGACGACCATGCTGCCGCCAACATCTCGGTGAGCGGCGGGAAGTCTCGGAAGCACTGGGAACTCGCCTAAGCTGCTCCCCTGCGGGTCTTACCGTAGTCAAATTTGGTCGATACAATTACGCTTGGCTAACGTGGGGGTCGCCCTTGACGAAGGGTCCATGCCTCCAGGGCTGATCCTCTGAACTCGTAATCTGCATACGCTTTAGAGCCGTTCTGCTGGCAGGCCCGAGGAGGCGAGATGGCACTCCCGAGGATTGTCGTGCGCGGCAAAGAGATCATTCTTCTGAGCGGCTTCAAGGATGAAGCCAAAGAGACCAACGAATCCGTCTGCGGCGTAGTCGTGGACGACGAGGTCAAGCTGCAGCAAGCCGCCAAGCGGAATCCTGACGCCGTTGCCTTCGGCTATGTGGCGGGCGAATGGATCGCCGCTGCTTAAGCCCCCTGCGATGTTGCCACGTCACCTCTCGCGAGAGAGGACCGTTAGTCTCTGACAAGGAGGAAACCATGTGTGACTTTTCGCTGGAACTGTATCGCAGCCGGCCTGCGCGGGTCGGCGAGCGATACGAGACTCCTCGTTTTCCAAGCGGTACCGTCGGCTTTATTGCCCCGGGCGATGTCTCGACCGCCGTGTGCATGGCCTATGATACGCACCTCAGGCTTGAGGGAATCTCTCAGGTAGTGCAGAACGCCTGCGGGGTGATGGCAGACGAGGACGTCACGCTCACGCGCCTAGAGATCGGCCAATTCCACGACGGAGTGCGCTTCGCAAACGGAGCGCAGGTGACACTGCAGCGGCTTGGTCCGGGCGTGAAGGGCTCCGTCATCGACGCGCTCCTGTCGCCCCTCTGGGCGCCAGAGATGGCAGAGGTACTTTGACATCGGCTATTTGATGCACACTCACCGCAACCTTGTCGCCGCCGAGTTCCGGCGGCGATTTTTTTGCCATAGCGTCGGACCAACCGGCTGGTCGCGGCTGGCTTGGGAGAACGCAACTTTGTTCGAGATGTGCCAATAATTGCTGCCACTGGCCGCGATCGTTGCAAGGCGCGGCCTGCTGGGCAAGCTGATAACATGATTGTGCTGTTTACGGATTTCGGGTTGCACGGCCCCTATACCGGTCAGATGAAGGCGGTGCTGCACCAGATGGCGCCTGGCATACCTTCTATCGACCTGTTCGCCGACGCGCCGGTCGGTGATCCCAAGGCATCGGCCTACCTATTGGCAGCCTATGCCGCATGGTTTCCGGCGGGAACCGTCTTTCTCTGCGTCATCGATCCTGGCGTCGGCGGGACGCGGCCGGCCATTATTCTCGAGGCTGACGGCCGGTGGTATGTCGGCCCCGGCAACGGTTTGTTCGAGCTGGTCCAGCGCCGTGCCAAAGAGACGCGCAGCTGGGACATCGAGTGGAAGCCGGAGCGTCTCTCGGCCAGCTTCCACGGGCGCGACCTCTTCGCACCGGTCGCAGCCATGCTTGCGCGCGGCGAGCCGCCACCCGGCGGGCCACGCAAGGATAGCGCGGATCGCCGGGCAGATTGGCCGGACGACCTCTGCGAGATCGTTTACGTCGATCATTTCGGCAATGCCATGACCGGGCTGAGGGCGGCCAGGCTGCCGCCCAATGCAAGGCTTGCCGCGGCGGGTCGGGTGTTGGAGCGTGCGGGGACGTTCAGCGATCGGCAGCCGGGCACGGCTTTCTGGTATGAGAATTCGAACGGACTTGCCGAAATCGCCGTCAATCAGGCGCGCGCCGACCGCGAGCTTGGACTCGCGATCGGCACTCAGGTTGAGATCGTCTCTTGAATGAAGGCGGGGTCCTTCACAGCTTTGAACTGCGATGCGCGAACCAACGAAACAGAGCCCGGGCAGGGATCGGCCGAAGCCGCAAAAGCGCCGTGACAAGCCGCAGGCGACCGGTAACAGGCGCCGTGCCGAGCAGATCCGCAAGATTCTCGGCAAGCACTACGCGAGCAAATATCGGGTGCGGTGAATCGCGATCGCTGCGCCTGAGGGGGCGATCGAAACGCGCGAATCCCCCTGCCTGTCGGCTGAAGACGTGCACGGCGCGATGGTTAGCATGATTGAAGTCAAGTGCATTAGCGACGGCGACCCTCTCGAGTTCAAGGTGGTCGTCCGCGACGGAGAGGGCGAGAGCCGGCACCACGTGACGATGGCACGAAAGACGTACGAGCAGTTGACCGCCGGCAAGCACACGCCGGAGCGCTGTCTTGAGGCGGCGTTCCGATTCCTCCTTGACCGCGAGCCGAAGGAGTCGATCCTCGGACGCTTCGATGTGACCGTGATTCTCGGGCGCCGCGCTGACGGAGGATGATGTGGCCGACAAGTTCCGGGCGTTGCTCGTAACCAACGATGGCGATCGGCAAAGCGTCGCGCCCACCGAGTTGACGGATGCTGATCTCATGGAGGGCGATGTCACCGTGGCGGTCGAGCACTCAACGGTGAACTATAAGGACGGCCTCGCGATAACGGGCAGGGCGCCGATCATCCGCAAATTCCCGCTCATCCCCGGCATCGACTTGGCCGGCAGGGTGCTGCGCTCGGAGGAACCGCGCTTCCAAGTGGGGGATCGCGTCGTGCTGAAAGGTTATGGTCTGGGTGAGGTGCACCACGGCGGCTACGCCGAGCGGGCCCGTGTCAAGGGCGACTGGCTTATCCGGCTCCCTGAGAACATTTCGACTGCCGAAGCCATGGCGATTGGCACCGCCGGCTACACCGCGATGCTTTGCGTGCTGGCCTTGGAAAAGGCAGGCATCACGCCGGACAGGGGCGATGTGCTCGTGACCGGTGCTGCCGGTGGGGTGGGGTCGGTCGCGATTGCGCTCCTCGACAAGCTCGGCTATCGCGTCGTCGCCTCCTCCCGCCGGGCTGAGCAGGAACGCGACTATCTGCGAGGGCTCGGCGCGGATGAAATCATCAATGCTCGCGAACTTTCCGGAGCTGGGGTCCCATTGGACAAGGAGCGCTGGGCGGGCGCGGTGGACTCGCTTGGCAGCCGAACCCTCGCCAATGTGCTCTCGCAGATCCAATACGACGGCGCCGTAGCCGCCTGCGGCTTGGCGCAAGGGGCCGACCTGCCCGCGAGTGTCCTGCCGTTCATACTGCGCGACGTGACGCTTGCGGGCGTGAACTCGGTCTTGACCCCGCGCGAGAAGCGCGAAGAGGCCTGGGGTCGTCTAGCGAGGGACCTCGACCTCGCAAAGCTCAACAGCATGACGTCACGTGCGAGACTCGACGACGTGCCGGCTTTGGCGGTCGAAGTCCTCGCGGGAAAAACGCGAGGGCGGGTGGTCATCGATCTCTGAACACCGATCAGTGAGGTGCGCGAGTGCCAATATAGGTCGGTACTACCTCCTCGACCGTTTTCGGTTGGATATTGAGCTCCCGGAGACCCGGCAGTGTCCTGCTCGCAAGATTATCCGCTTTGAGAAAATCGACCTGGCCGGTGGTGAGCGGGGGGTTTGGCAGGAGCTCGAACAGCCGCGCCTGGATCTCGGCCACCGTAAAGGGCACCGGTATGAGCAGTCGCCTTTTGCCCGTGAGGCGTAGCGTCATGCTGACCAGCTCGCGCAGCGTGTAGACTCCGGGACCCGCAAGCTCGTAGGTCCGGCCCACAGTTCCGGGGTCGGTGAGTATGCGGGCGATAGCCTCCGCCACGTCTTCCACAAAGACTGGCTGCAGCCGGGTATCGCCGCTGCCGATCAGCGGCAGTACTGGCAGCAATCGGACGAGCTCGGCGAGCGTGCTGAACAATGCGTCGCCCGGGCCGAACATGGCGCCCGGGCGGACGATCGTAGCCTCCGGAAACGTTTGTTGGACCACCTGTTCACCGCGACCTCGAGCACGGATGTAAGGAGACCGTGAATCTGGATCGGCGCCGATGCCAGACACAAGCACGAGGCGGGCAACGCCGGCCGCAACAGCCTCCCGTGCTACCGTCTCGGCGCCTTGTACGTGCACGGCCTCGAAGGTCACGCCACCCTTCTCGACAGGTCTGTGTGCCAGGAAAACGTGCCGTGCTCCATCACTGCCTTACTTCCTTCGGCCCGAGCTATCACCATCGGCTTCCCCTTGGCCTTGTCCGGTTCGGCCTGCCAGAGACGAACTGTTTCCTCAATGCGTTCCCGGTTCATTTGCTGACCTACCTTCTGCATAGGTGCGCGCCGCTCCTGCCGGATTAATGCCAGGAACGGCTGGCCTGACGCTCGAAACGTCGATCCTTTGCGCTATATTAAGTAAGCACCGGATTGAATGACATGCAGATCAGTCTTGCAGGCAAAGTGGCCATCGTAACGGGCGTGAGCGGCGACGGACAGGTTGGCCAAGCCGTCGCCAAAGCGCTGGCAGAAAACGGCGCTCAGCTGGCGATTTGTGCGCGCAAGCAAAACAACGTTGACGCCCGGGCCAAAGAGCTGCGAGACGCTGGTGCCCGCGTGTTCGCCATGGCTGGGTCTTTGACCGATGAGGGCCAGGTCCAGCGGCTGATTGACGGCACCGTAAGTGAATACGGCCGGATCGACGTTCTGGTGAACCTGGCAGGAGGCCTCAGCCGCTATAAGACTGCGGTCGAGCACACTCTCGATGATTGGCGTGCGGAGGTCGACAACAACCTGTTGAGTGCGTTTTTGACCTCGCGCGCAGCTTTCCCGCATCTGCAAGCGGCCGGGGATGGTGTCATCATCAACTTCGCACGGGCTGGCCAGCCTCAGGCCAACATGGTCGCCTATAACTGCGCCAAGGCGGGAATTGAGGCACTTACCCGCACGCTCGCGCTCGAGGGAAGAGATCTCGGTATCCGCGTGAACGCGATTGCGCCAGGGCTGGTAGACACGGCCTCCAACATTGCCGCGATGAAACCGAAAGATCTGAAGCGTTGGACCAAGCGCGAAGATATCGCCGAGACCGTGCTCTTCCTTGCCTCGCCAGCCGCCTCCGGCATCACCGGCCAAGTCATTGCAGTCACCGGCTGGGGATTGTGACGCGCAGGCCTGCGTTGTGCAGGATTGTGGGTCTCGTCCGTCAATCAGCAGGTCGAATGAAACAAGCCCCCGACCGCAACGCTTTCGCGCAACTCGTTGAAACGCTTAACAGCAGCCTCGGTCTGCAGGACCTCGACAGCAATGTCTTTGTTGGCCAACACTTCGAGTGTCTCTGGACAGACCTGGAGCCGCTCCCAGATCCCTCTCGAAAGCACCACGGCCTTTGCGCCGTGCTCGATTAATTCCTGAACGTCAGCAGGCTGAATGCCGGGCACATGGCGCGTGCCCGTTTCACGCCAGTCCCACTCCCGCGCGCCGCCGGGAAACACCTTGGTGTCTTTGAAGGGCGGATGACCTTCGACCTCCACATGACCCCATGAAAGGTGCGAGATACGCGGGGATTTGATCTCCTGGTTCATGTCTCCACCCCGAAAGAGCTTAGCGCTTAGCCGCAATGAACGCCAAGCCAGGGCACGCCAGTTATCATCTCGAGTCGCAAGGCGATTTGCGAATTGCAGGAGACAGTGCCAAGGAGTCAACGTTGAAGCTGCGCGGCTGATGTCCGCTCTGGGTCACTACGCCACCACACGTGACATCCACCTAAGTTTTGGTCATCGCTCCAGAACGGACAAGGTAAAGAACCGCACTTCTGAGACTGGTGAACCAGTCGCAAGAAGCACCTTGGGCGGGAAATTTCTCAGAGGCCCAATTTGGCGACCGAAGCGCGAAATTCTGTCGAGTTTTCAAAGGCAAAATTTCTCTGACCGAACCGCGAGTGGCGAAGCTCAACACCGCCACCTTCTATCTGGTGGCTCCGTCTCCGGCGCGATCCAATCGGGGTTGAAGACGATGGTCTCCATATCGGCGGAGAAGACCGGCGTGGCGTAGCCGATCGTGCCGACGAGAGTCTCCTGTCTTGCAAAAAGACTGGAAAAGCGCGAATATTCATGCCGGTTTGGGATTCATCTGGAGAAACCCAGTTTATACCTTTATTTCATGCATTACCTTGTCCGATGACTCTCGATTTCGCGATCATCATCTAAAGCGGCCCGATTCACGATTCGCCCTTTCGTAATGGCTTTGAGCATTGCGCTCATGGCGCCGTTTACCTTTGCCGCATCGAGCCAAAATATCCTTGCGCAGCAAGCCGCGTCGCCCGAGGAGGGCTTGAAACAGGACGCGCTCACCGATAAACAGATCGACGCCTTCCTCGCCGCGCAGAAGGATGTCGAGGCGATCATCGCCAAGGCGCCCGAGGGGGACCAACCGGATCCCAAGGTGATGGAGCAGCTCGAAGCTGTGGCCAAGAAATACAAGTTCGCGAATTATGCCGAATACGATGATGTTGCCGGCAACATCGGTCTGGTAATGAGCGGAATCGATCCGGATACCAAAAAATATGTTGGCGCAGAAGCCGTTATCAAAAAAGCGATCGCCTCGGTAGAGGGCGACAAGACCGTGGCGCCGAACGACAAGAAGGAACAGCTCGAACAATTGCGGGCGGAACTGAAATCGCCCCCCGAGCCGGTGAAAATCCCCGCCAATATCGAGCTCGTGACGAAAAATTACGACAAGCTCACCGCCGCCATGTCGCAAAACTAATAGCCGGGGCTGGGCGGCTCCCTGGACAGGCGCGTTGCGCTGATGGAGCAATGGGCGCTTAAAGCTCTCCGGCCTCGGCGTCACCAATTGGCGACTGAGGATCCGCTTGCGCGCAGAGCGCCGGGCTGGCGAACTGTTGAGGCAGATGGCCGACAGCGGAGAGCGGGCAGTTCGCGGCCGGGCTCAAAAGTCGCGCGGTGACACTTTTCAACCGAAGCAGCTCGCTGATCTGCACGTGACGAATACCCAGTCGAGCCGAGCGTAGAGCTAGCGAGCAACTCGCCCGGTAACCAGCAGATAGGCAATGAGGAAGGCACCCACACTGGCCCGAACCGGGGCGTCACGCCGGAAAGCGACACGAGCAAAGTTGATCAGCCGGCTCGCAGAAATATCCCGGGTAACAGCTCTGACGACAAGGGTGCGCCCGGGCAGTAGCCCCACCGTGCGGGCGCAGCCTCTTCCAAATCGAGAAGGGCGCCGGGCCGAAACCGACGCGTCTCTCTGTTATTTGGAAAGCCAGCCCTTTATTTCGGACGACAGCCAAGCTAGGCCGACGGCAACCATTAAGATCGCGGTGGCCAAAATCTTTCCAGAAACAAGGCCATGCGCATGTGGCCTCGCAAACTCGAGGTAGCACAAGACTGCGCCCGCCACTGTCAAACCCACGGCGCAAATTAGAGAGAAGATCCATCTCATCGCTGGGTCCACCCTGGCCCGTCATGCTCGCCCTAGTTTGCCACTCAACCTCCTCCGACGCTATGACGCAGACCAATGCCCACGTGCGAGGCTCCGTGGAGGACGCCTGCGCGTTTCATCAATTCACCGGACAGAGCTTTAGCTGGCCAAGCCGACGCTATCTGCGAAACCTAAGAATTGGATTGCTCTGTCAAGGGCGCCGGTCGAAGCCGACTTGAGCAGGATGCAAAGAAAAGCCCCCGCTGGCGGGGTAGCTAGCGGGGCCTCCAGAGTAAAGGACACCTGTAACCTTATGGAAACCAGATAGCAAACAGCGTTCCTTGGTGTAGGATGCTCATTATGGGCATCCTTGGCATCGTTGTCGTTGTATTGGTTGCTCTCATTCTTGCCGAGGAGGAACATGGCCGGTTGAAGGTGTTAGCCTTCATTGCTTTCATACTCATCAACAGATTTTCTGGCATTGGAGTCCCGCTCTTCGTCGCTATCGTTTTCGGCTATTTAGCAGCCATGTTAGTAGCCAAGTCGTTGTCCGCGTTGTGCGAGAGCGTACGGGAGCGAAACCGCCTTTACCCTTACGGCAAGCACCATCGATAGCAACCCCAGCTCGGTGGCACCGCGGGTCTGATAACCAGTTCGCGCCCCGCTTGCACCAGCCGAAAGGTGACAGCGGTAAGGCACGCGGAAGCGAAACCCGCCATCCGCCCATCATTGAAAGGGCCCCGGGCGAAGCCGACGCCGTTGTGACTTAGGCTCAGCCCGCAACTACCATCGGCCTCTCCAACTCGGCTTTCGGGTGAGAACTACGGGCCGCAGCCCGCTCCCGACGGACGCTCAGAGCGGGGCGTTGGCATCAACCATCTGCCGGCGCCCCTGCCATGGGTCTCGGTGGCAATATGGCGCTTGGTGCCGGTGCCGTTCGCTTACTATCTGCGGAATCAATGACGGGCGGGCCTACCCAGAAACATGGAGGACGTCCAATGAATAAGTATCTCATGACCAGCTTGTTGATCATTGGGCTCGCCAGCCCCGCCCTTGCAGCCGATCATAAGACTGCCCAAACTCACCTCGCGTACGTCGGGAATGGCCACCCAGACCCCTGCTGGTCGCTGCGACTCCAAAGACACCGCAATGCCCAAGCGTGGTCTCGTTTTGAAAGCTGCATCGCGCGTCACAATTACAACAACTGACATTGGATCTAAAGGAGCGCGAGCCGCGGCTGGGTCGTTGGTTGACCCGCCACGCCGCCCTCTAGCCGCTCAGTAGCGACGCCGAAGCTAACCTCCTCAGGCGCCCCGAGGTCCAGGATGAGAGAGGCCGCCCTATCCCCCCGTGTAGAATAGGACAGCCTCCCCAAGAGATGCCCCGGTCCCTGGATCCGGGGTGAGATACGGCAGGCGGACCTACAGCTAAGTTGAGGCCATTCAGTGTGACGTGAGCGCGTTTGCGAGCTGGGGCGCGGCCGGCTGTTGTAACTTTTTTAATTCCTTTGCGCTTCGATTCGCAGGTTATCGGACGGGCTATATGAGAAGCACGGGCGCCCCCCTTTCGAGGTGCTCGTGCTTCTCGATCAGCTAGGCAAAGCCCAACGCTAGGAGGGGGAGCAAATGCGTCGTGTTCTGTTCAGCATCGGGGTCATTTCAGGCGTGCTCTGGGCCGGCATAGTGTCCGCCAGCGCGGCCCCTGGGCTGGCGTTGGGGATGAGCGCCTTAAAGAATCAGGTCACGCCCGTTCAGAAGGTCACCTATTGGCGTCACTATTACCGGCGCTATGGGTACCCGGTGCCGGCGCCCTACCCCTACTATCCGCCTGCCGCCTACTATCCGCTTCAGGGGTGGGGTTATTCACCTCCATACGGCTACTACTCCTCGTACCCGACCTACACACCCTATGCGTACCGCCAGCCCTACTACGCACCTTATTAGGTCCACGCCGCCGAAGCCGAAGCCCTTCCGCAAACAAGAAGCCCCGCACGGGGGGAGCGGGGCTTCTTAGGTTCCTTTGGGGGGAACAGTGATGGAGGGAAGCCGTCACGAGTCGTGTCATAGCATTTCAGAAGTTTAGGGCAATCCCACGAACCATGAACAATTCGTGATGAGTTAAATAAAAAGCCCCGGCCAAGATGGATTGACCAGGGCTTCCCAACCAAAGGGGTGGTCGCAGGAGGGGTGCGGGCAGCGCCACCCGGTCAAGACCTGACCGGCGGTCATAGTAGGATCAGGTCGACGCGGCTGTGCGCCGCGGTGACGTCGCCGCGCGGACGCCCGGAACGCCTCTCCCTGCTATGATGGCTGCTGCGTCACTCCTTCCGCCGCCTGTCAGCACGAGATCGGGCGGCCAAGGATGGCTCTCAGGGCCTTGGACTTTTCCCGTACCTTAGGGTTGCTAAAGTCGAGCGCTGAGGGGGCTGAGTCGAAGTTGATTAAGGCGGTTCCCCTGTTCTTTGCCGTGCATTGTCAAAACTCCGTATTGTTTAATACAATGCAGCAACATTGGACCGATTCACAATATTATTGAAGCAAATTCTTAGGGCGCGTTCTATCCTCACGCCTCGCTGCGCGTGAGTCCTTGCGGTGAGGCTAGCGACGTTGCCCCGTGGCGCTCTCACCGGCCATCTAGTTTATCGAGGATATACCGTGTTAGCTCAGCGTCGTCCGGAGAAGCGGTCCGGAACGCGGCCGCAAGTTCGGCCCTCGCCTCGGCCACCTTCGCCGGGAACTGCATGAGGTAGATGCAGGCAACGATTTGTTGTCGGGCGTTGACGTTGGGCGACCTAGCCAGTTTGTGAAGGTAGCTCGCGCAGTCCTCTAAATCTGACATGGCCTAAAGGTCGCTAGCCGGGACGCTCGTGTCAATCCCCGCCCGATTTGGCGCGGTTGTTCCTGTGGCTTGCCAGGCTGATAGAGCGGCCCGTGCGCCGATAAAATCCCAATTATTTGGATTTGCCCCACGCCCCGCCATCCTCTGGCGGGGCTTTTTTTGTTACGTACCTGTTACATACGGCGCGAAAATACCCCTGAGATTGGCTGATTTACATAGCTGCGCGTAAGGGCGTAAGTTTCTGGCCCTTGGGGTTCCCTCATCTCACCTCCCCTCTTGAGGGGGAGGTCGACCGGCCGTAGACCGGTCGGGAGGGGGGTCGGCCGAAAACTCGGCCTGCCAACCACCTCCCTCCCTAGCCCTCCCCCTCAAGGGGGGAGGGGAAAAGTCGGGGAGACCATGGCTCTGCAAACGGTCGGCATTGTCGGGGCGGGCGCCTGGGGCACCGCGCTCGGCCTGAGCGCGCGGCGCGCAGGCCGCGACGTGCTCATTTGGGCCTACGAGCCGGAGACCATCACCGAGATCAATGAGACGCATCGGAATTCGCTCTATCTGCCGGGCGTCGCTCTCGACCCGGCCATCGAGGCGACGGCCAGGTTCAACGAGGTCGCCACCTGCGACCTGTTGCTGATGGTCACGCCGGCACAACATGTTCGCGCCATCGCCGGTGAGCTTGCGCCCTACATGCGGCCCGATCAGCCGCTGGTGATCGGCGCCAAGGGTCTCGAGCAATCGACCGGCCAGCTCCTGTCGGAGGTTGCCGGCGAGGCGCTTCCCCAAGCCGCGGTCGGCGTGCTGTCCGGGCCGAGCTTCGCCGCCGAGATTGCGCGCGGGCTCCCCGCTGCCCTGACGCTCGCGACGGCAAAGGAGGCTCAGGGGCGCGCCTTGTCGCATGCGCTCAGCCACGCCTCCTTCCGCTGCTATTGGAGCGACGACGTGGTGGGCGCCGAGATCGGCGGCGCGCTCAAGAATGTGTATGCCATCGCGGCCGGCATCGTCGTCGGCAAGAAGCTCGGCGCGAGCGCGCATGCGGCCCTCGTCACGCGAGGTTTCGCCGAGATCGCCCGCTTCGGCATGGCCCATGGCGCTCGCCGGGAGACCTTGACCGGGCTGTCCGGCCTCGGCGACCTGATCCTGACCTGCGGGAGTCCGCAGTCGCGCAACATGTCGCTTGGCATTGCGCTTGGGCAGGGCCGCGCCTTGGGCGAGGTGCTGAAGGCGCGGCTCGGCGTCACCGAAGGCATCTATACGGCTGGCGCCGTGGTGGAGAGCGCAGCAGCGCGCGGCATCGACATGCCGATCGCGAAAGCCGTGCATGCGGTGATCTCCGGGCTCTCTACCGTGGACGAGGCGATCGAGGCGCTGCTAGCGCGGCCGCTCAGGTCCGAGGCGTGATCCGCCCTACAACCCTCCCTTGTCATCCTCGCGAAGGCGGCCGTCACTTTCCGTAGACAGCCATGCGGGCGCGCAATAGCTTTCAAGAGGGGGGGAAGCGATGCTTTACGCGTTGATCTGCACCGACAAGCCGAACAGCCTCGCCATCCGCAAGGCGAAGCGCCCCGAGCACGTCGAATATCTCGAAAGCCTTGGCGACACGCTCGTGATCGCCGGGCCCTTCACCGAGGCGGACGGTGAAACCATGAATGGCAGCCTGATCGTGATCGAGGCAGCTTCACTGCAGGCCGCGGAGAAGATTGCCGCGGGTGACCCCTTCGCCAAAGCGGGCCTCTTCGCCTCGGTCGAGATCCGCCCCTGGCTCTGGACGTTCAACAGTCCGGCCGACGAGGACGAGTGAGCAATACGAAATGGCCTATTGGCTGTTCAAATCCGAGCCTGATGCCTGGTCCTGGGAGCAGCAGAAAAAAGAAGGCGCCAAGGGCGCCGAGTGGGACGGCGTGCGCAATTACCAGGCACGCAACACCATGCGCGCGATGAAAAAGGGCGATCTCGGCTTCTTCTACCATTCGGGCGAGGAGAAACGCATCGTCGGCGTGGTCAAGGTGGTGGCCGAAGCTCACCCGGATTCGACCGACGCAACCGGCGCTTGGGAGTGCGTCGACGTCGCGGTGGTCAGCGACGTGCCGCGCCCGGTAACGCTCGCGGAGATCAAGGCCCATAAGGGACTTGAGGACATGGTGCTGGTCAAGAACTCACGCCTCTCCGTGCAGCCCGTTTCCGCGGAGCAATGGGGTATTATCAGCCGCCTTGCTGGAGTCGAAAAGAAAGCGCGAAGCTGAAGCATGGGGAAACCTGAAGCATGGGGGTGGAAGCATGCAGACTGTTCCCGTCAATTATCTCGCCATCGTGGTCGCGGCGATTGCAGTCTTCCTGACCGGCTGGGGTTGGTACACGATCTTCGGCAAAGCCGGGATGGCCGGCTTGGGCAAGACGAAGGCCGATATGGAGCCTACGCCCTTGCCCTTCATCCTCGCCATACTCTCCAATTTGCTGATGGTGTGGGTGCTGGCAGGGCTCGTCGGACATTTGCACGACGTCACGATCCGGGGCGCCGTCATCAGAGCGTTGTTCGTTTGGGCTGGATTTGTCGCCACCACGACGCTCGTCAATCAACAGTTTCCGGGCCAGAGCCCTCTGGTGACGGCGATTGATGCCGGACATTGGCTCGCCGTGCTTGTTGTCATGGGCGCGATCATCGGGGCATTTGGAGCCTAGCCAAAAAGATATAAGAATCGGCGCGCGGCCAGGCGCATGATTGTCGCTCGGCGCGCCACTGTTCATAATGCGAGTGTGGGCTTCGCATCGCGTAGGGAGGAGCGGGCCAATGTCGGAGGAAACTGTCTACAAGATCGCGAAGCGCTGGAAGAACCAGGCTTTCATCAACCAGAGCGCCTATGAGAAGCGCTACGCAAAGAGCATCGACAAGCCGGACAAGTTCTGGGGTAACGAGGGCGAGCGCGTCGACTGGATCAAGCGCTACACGCGCGTCAAGAATACGAGCTTCGAGTACCCCGACGTGTCGATCAAATGGTTCGAGGACGGCACCCTCAATGTCAGCGCCAATTGCATCGACCGTCACCTGAAGAAGCGGCGGCACCAGGTCGCCATCATCTGGGAGCCCGACGATCCAGCGGAGGCGCCCCGTCATATCACTTATGGCGAGCTTCACCGCGAGGTGAGCATCTTTGCCAATGTGCTCCTGTCCATGGGCGTCGGGCGCGGCGATCGCGTCACCATCTACTTGCCGATGATCCCAGAGGCGGCCTACGCCATGCTCGCCTGCGCACGCATCGGCGCCATCCACTCCGTCGTGTTCGGCGGCTTCTCGGCGGATTCACTGTCCGGCCGCATCACCGACTGCAAGTCGAAGCTCGTCATCACCTCCGACGAGGGCCTGCGCGGCGGCAAGAAGATCAAGCTGAAGCACAATACCGACGAGGCCCTGACCAAATCTCTCGGTGACGAGAAGGTGATCGTCATCCGTCGGACGGGCGGCCAATGCAGCATGCATGCCGGGCGCGACTTCTGGTATCACGAGCTCGCCGCCAAAGTGTCGAAAGACTGCCCACCAGTGGAAATGGGCGCGGAGGACCCGCTTTTCATCCTCTATACCTCGGGCTCGACGGGAACGCCGAAAGGGGTGCTGCACACCTCAGGCGGCTATCTGGTTTATGTCGCCATGACGCATCAATATGTCTTCGACTATCATGACGGCGACACCTATTGGTGCACGGCGGATGTGGGCTGGGTCACCGGCCACTCCTATATCGTCTATGGCCCCCTCGCCAACGGCGCCACCACGCTGATGTTCGAGGGCGTGCCGAACTACCCCGACGCCTCGCGCTTCTGGCAGGTGGTCGACAAGCACGGGGTCAATATCCTCTATACCGCGCCCACCGCGATCAGGGCGCTAATGGGCGCCGGCGACGGTTACGTCACGCGCACAAGCCGGGAATCGCTCAGGCTGCTCGGCAGTGTTGGCGAGCCGATCAACCCCGAGGCCTGGGAATGGTACTACCGCGTGGTCGGCGACGAGCGCTGCCCGATCGTCGATACCTGGTGGCAGACGGAGACCGGAGGCATCCTGATCACGCCGCTGCCCGGCGCCACCAAGCTCAAGCCGGGCTCCGCCACGCTTCCGTTTTTCGGCGTGCAACCCGCGGTCGTCGACAGCGAGGGGAACGTGCTTGAGGGGGCCGCCTCCGGCAGTCTCGTGATCCTCGATGCATGGCCGGGAATGGCGCGCACCGTCTATGGCGACCATAAGCGCTTCGCCGACACCTATTTCTCGACCTACAAAGGAAAATATTTCACCGGCGACGGCTGCCGCCGTGACACCGACGGCTATTACTGGATCACCGGCCGGGTCGACGACGTCATCAATGTCGCCGGTCACCGCATGGGCACCGCCGAGGTCGAGTCGGCGCTTGTCTCCCATCCCAAGGTCTCGGAGGCTGCAGTGGTCGGCTATCCCCATGCCGTCAAGGGTCAGGGCATCTATTGCTACGTCACGCTGATGGCAGGCGAGACCGAGTCGGACGCCCTCAAGATCGAGCTGCGCGATTGGGTGCGCAAGGAGATCGGCCCGATCGCCTCTCCGGATCTGATCCAGTTCGCGCCGGGATTGCCAAAGACCCGGTCCGGCAAGATCATGCGGCGAATCTTGCGCAAGATCGCCGAGGACGATTTCTCAAATCTCGGAGACATCTCGACGCTGGCCGATCCCGCCGTGGTCGACGATCTCGTCGAGAAGCGTCAGAACCGCGAGACCGCCTAGTCGACGATACCGGGGTCGAGAGTTCGGCCCGCGAACCAAGGGGGGAGACATCTTCATGACATGGCTCAAGGGGGTACTGATCGCTGTCGGCATCGTCGTCGTGCTCGTGATCGGCATCCTCGCCGCGCTCGGACTATTGACATCCGGCGGTGGGCACGAAGTCCGGCACATTTCCGTAGGTCAGCGGACGCTCACCGTCTCGCACTACAAGGACATGACCCAGGAGTCGATCGCGGACGGCGTGAAGATCGTCGCTGATGGCCACGTCATCTCCGCAACCCCCGACTCGCTCACCATCGACGGCAAGGAGCAAAGCTTCGATCCCAGCCAGGACGTGGAGATCGCGATCGATGAAAAGGGCGCCATCGAGGCCAAGGCGCTGAGCCCGGATGCCCGGGCCCCCGATGCGGCAAGCCCAGACGACGATGGATCCGACACCCCTCCGCAATGAGGGGAAGCGCCTGCTCAGGACGCCGTGGCGCGGGTCATCTGAGTAAGCAGCGACGTCCAGGCCTCCTTCGCCTCGCGCGAAAAGCGAGCCTCGAGCGACTGCTCCAAGGTCCACACCCAAGCGCGCCGGAAGGCCCCGTAGTGGCTGGGTTTGACGCCCTCTTGGCGCTGGCGGGCGCCCAGCAGCTTGAGAATGGGCTGTAGCGCCTGGAGCCGATCGAGCGAGACGACGGCGATCTTCATCGCGGCCATGAACTTGCGCCTCTGAGCACGGGTCGGGTCCTTGAACATGGCCCGCAAGGAGGGATCGAGATCGATCGACTTGAGGTAGAACAGCCTCGCCACGAGGTCGGCGGCGGGCTCGATGCGGGTGAAGCTCTCGCGGATCAGGCGCTTTTGCTCGCCGGTGAGCGAGGTGCAGGCGGAAACGACGGGCTCTGGGGGCGGAGCTAGGAGGGTCAAGGACATGGGCGTGACTCGCGTGACTGAAGCTGCCGCCAGGATGCCGGAGCAGCCTTGACGAACCGTTAAGGTAACCGCCGGGATAACCAATCGTCTCGTGCCGGGTCGGCGCTGGCCGGCTGGGCCGCCCCGGGGCGGGCGCTTGAGAGCCATCCACGCCTTGTCGCGAGGGTCGCGACGCCCAACATATTCGCCGTCGGCGTGGGCGGTCCGATGATCGCCGCGCCCGTGAGGAGGCCGGGTCCATGAGTTACTTCCGCACAGCCATCCTGCTCGCCGCCCTGACCGCCCTGTTCATGGGAATCGGGTACCTGATCGGCGGCCAGTCGGGCATGGTCATAGCATTTCTCGTCGCGGCGGCGACGAACCTGTTCGCCTATTGGAACTCGGACAAGATGGTGCTCTCCATGTATAGCGCGCGGGAGGTGGACGAGCGCGCGGCTCCCGAGCTCTACGGGCTCGTGCGGCAACTGGTGCGAGACGCGGAGCTGCCGATGCCGCGGGTCTACATCATGGACAATCCGCAGCCGAATGCCTTCGCCACGGGGCGGAACCCCGAGCATGCCGCCGTCGCGGTTACGACCGGGCTGTTGCAGAGGCTGAACAAGGATGAGCTCGCGGGCGTGCTCGCCCACGAGCTCGGACATGTCAAGCATCACGATACGCTAACCATGACCATCACGGCGACGCTCGCTGGCGCCATTTCCATGCTCGCCAATTTCGGCTTCTATTTCGGCGGCAATCGCAACAACAACGGCGTAGGACCGATCGGCGGCCTGCTTCTTCTCATTCTTGGGCCGCTTGCCGCCGGCCTTGTGCAGATGGGCATCAGCCGCGGGCGCGAATATGAGGCGGACCGCATCGGCGCCGAGATCAGCAGGCGCCCGCTCTCGCTTGCCTCCGCCTTGCGCAAAATCTCAGGCGCCGCGGAGCAAATTCCCAATCCGACCGCCGAACGCAATCCGGCATCCGCCCATCTCTTCATCGTCAACCCGCTCTCGGGCGCGCGATTGGACAATCTGTTTTCCACTCACCCCGACGTGGAGAACCGCATCGCGCGGCTGAACGAGATGGCAAGGCAGATGGGTCAGAGCGCGGGGGCGGAAGACCTCACGCAAACCTCTCGCGCGTCCGGGCCTTGGTCGTCGCCGCAAGCCTCGGGCTTGCGTCGGCGTGGCCCCTGGGATGCAAGCTAGAGTCCGGCAGCACTCCCGATGACCCCTGATGAAGGAACGCGCGCAGCGGCCAGCGCACGCGCGGCCCAGGCCGGACTTTCGGCGCGGCGCGCGGCGGTGGAGCTGCTCGTCGCCGTCCTCGACAAAAAGCAATCCCTTGACGAACTCTTGAGCCGCTCGCTTGCCACTGGCTGGATGCTCGATCTGCCGCAGCGCGACCGCGCGCTCACCCGCGCCATCGTGGCAACGAGCTTGAGGCGGCGCGGGCAAATCGATCATTTGCTCGGCACGTTTCTCGAGCGGGGGCTGCCGGAGAAGGCCGGGACGCTTTATCCCATCCTGCTCTCGGCCGCCGCGCAGCTCATCTTCCTGAAGACGCCGCCCCATGCGGCGATCGACCTTGCCGTGAGGCTTGCCCAATACGACGCTCGCGCCAAGCGCTACGACAAGCTCGTCAATGCCGTGCTCCGCCGTGTCGCCAGGGATGGCGAGACCATCGCTTTGAGCCTTGATGCGGCGCGGGTGAACACGCCGGACTGGCTCTGGTCGCGATGGGTCGCGCATTATGGCGCGGCTCGCGCCCATGCCATCGCTGCGGCCAATCTGGTCGAGCCGCCGCTCGACCTGACCGTCAAAAGCGACCCGGAAGGCTGGGCCATGCAGCTCTCCGGCCGCGTGCTCCCCACGGCAGGCGTGCGGCTTCTGCCCAAGGGCCGCATCGAGGCGTTTCCCGGATATGCAGAGGGCGCCTGGTGGGTGCAGGACGCCGCCGCATCGCTGCCGGCGCGGCTGCTCGGAAACGTGGCTGGAAAGCGCGTGGCCGACCTCTGCGCGGCGCCAGGGGGCAAGACGGCGCAGCTTGCGCGAGCAGGCGCCTCGGTGGTTGCCGTCGACATCTCGGCGGCGCGGTTGCGCGTGTTGAGCGCAAACCTTGTGAGGCTCGGGCTTGACGCCACAGCTGTCGTCGCCGACGCCGTCACCTGGTCGCCGGACGAACGCTTCGATGCGGTCCTGCTCGATGCCCCTTGTTCATCGACCGGCACCATTCGCCGGCATCCGGATATTCCCTATCTGAAGTCGCCGAAGGAAATCGAGTCTCTGGCGGCGCTACAGGCGCGGCTCCTCGACAATGCCGCGGCATTGCTCAAGCCGGGCGGCAGCCTCGTCTATTCCACCTGCTCGCTCGAGCCCGAAGAAGGCGAGGCCCAGATCGCCGCCCTGACCGTGCGGAACCAAGAGCTTCGCCTGGATGACATCGCGCCGGACGACGTCTTCGGGCAACGCGATTGGATAGAGTCTCCGGTCTGCCTGCGAACCTTTCCCTACCAGCTCGATCTCGGGTCACCCGAATGGAGTGGCATGGACGGCTTCTTCGCCGCGCGCCTCATGCAGAATAAATAGCGCCTCTGGGCAGCCTTGTGCCCCCATTCCACTTGATACTCTTCGGCTCCGGTCCGAAAATGCCCAGGAGTTGTGCGGGGAGGCCCCGAGGCGCCCGAGCGCAGGCGGGGCTCAGAGCTTAGAGATGACTGAGTAGCATGGCGACTGACCCCCTTGCCGGCCAGGATTTGTCACGCGCTCACGCACCGCGCGGGCCTGGCGCGCTTCGGCGCTTCATGCTCATGCGCATGGCCAGCCTTAGCTATCCAGGCACCCAGGCCGAGCAACTTCTGCTCGCCCCCCAAGACCTGCGCACCGCGGACCCGAGCTTCGCCACCGAGATCTATAACGGGCATTTCGGCCTCGCCGGCAGCCTCGTCGAGCTTGGCTCACAGTCGCCCTTCGAGATCGCGCCGCCGTCGGACGGCTGGGCCAGGGAGCTTCATGGCTTTGGCTGGCTGCGGCATTTGCGTGTCGCGGGCAGCGAGCTTTCCCGTGAGCAGGCCAGGGCGCTGCTCCGCGATTTCCTCAGGCTGCACAAGACCGTTCGCGGCCTCGCCTGGCAACCCGAGGTGGTGGGGCGCAGGATCATCTCCTGGCTGTCGAACTCGGTGGTCGTGCTCGATGCGAGCGATGCCCGCTCCTATGAGACCTTCTTGCGCGCGCTCACGGCACAGCTCCGTTACCTGTCGGCGAGCTATCGCGACGCGCCCGACGGAGCGCCGCGCCTCGTCGCGCTCATGGCCCTCGTCTATGCCGGGCTCTGCATTGCCGAGCAGCAGGCGGTGGTCGACCGTTACCTGAAGCCATTCTGCAAGGAGATCGACCGCCAGATCCTGCCCGACGGCGGTCACATCTCCCGCAATCCGGCGGCGCTTGTCGACCTTCTGCTCGACCTCCTTCCGCTCAGGCAGTGCTTCATGGCGCGGGACCGCCTGCCGCCAAAGCAGCTTTCCGATGCGATCGACCGCGCCATGCCTATGGTCCGTTTTTTCCGCCTAGGCGACGGCACGCTGGCGCGCTTCAACGGCGCCGGCGCCACGGTCACGGACGCGCTGGCCACGGTGCTCGCCTATGACGACACCGGCGGCGCGCCGCTCCGCGCGGCGCCGAATTCGGGCTACGCGCGCATGGAGCGTGGGGCGACGCTCATCATCTCCGACGTGGCGCCCGCCCCGGCGCCGTCCTTGAGCACGACCGCGCATGCGGGCTGTCTCTCCTTCGAGATGAGCTCGGGCGAGCATCTCGTCATCGTCAATTGCGGGGCACCCTCGGCCGATCACGACGATTGGCGGATGGTCACCCGCTCGACCGCCGCCCATTCGGCGCTCACCTTCGAGGACGCATCCTCGGCGAGCTTTGCCGGCGGCGCGAATGGAAGCGAGCCCGGCGCAGACGCGGCATTGATGGGTCCTCCCAATGTGCAGGCATCGCTCAGCGATGGCAGCGAGGGGCTGGAGCTCAAGGCCTCCCATGACGGCTATGTCTCTCGTTACGGCGTCACTCATGCGCGCCTCATCCTGCTGTCGCCGACCGGGTTGCTGATCGGCGGCGAGGACAGGCTTACCGCGCCAAGGGGTCTCAAGAGCGAGGCCCAAGCGAGCGGCGGCGGCTACACCATCCGCTTCCATCTGCATCCGAGCGTCAGCGCCGAGATGGCGCCTGACGAAAGGAGCGTGGCGCTCGTGCTTCCCAACCGCGAAGGCTGGACGATGAGCTCCAACACGCCGACGATCGCGCTCGAGGAGAGCGTGTTCCTCGCCGATGAGCGAGGGCCCCGGCGGTGCTTGCAGATCGTGCTCGCCGGTGGCCTCGAGGAAGAGAGAGAGGTCCGCATCGTGTGGACCTTCGAGCGGACCGCCGAGCCCGGAGAGGCGAGCCTGGCCGATCCGAGCGACGCGCCCGAGGCCGCTTAGTCTCAAGGCGTTCGTCACGCCGGTTTTGCCGAACGCGGCAAATCGTGATACCGGGCCCGTTGCCACTCACGCCTAGAGTCATTCGCCATGGAGAAGATTGCCCGCGCGCTCCTGTCGGTCAGCGACAAGACGGGCCTGATCGATTTTGCGTGTGGCTTGAGCGCGCACGGGGTGGAGCTGGTTTCGACCGGCGGCACCGCCAAGCTGTTGCGAGAGGCGGGGCTCAAAGTGATCGACGTCGCCGAGATCACGCGCGTGCCAGAGATGATGGATGGGCGGGTGAAGACGCTCCACCCGAAGATCCATGGCGGACTGCTTGCGGTGCGTGGGCTGAAGGAACACGAGCAGGCTCTCCAAGACCACGCGATCCCCAGGATCGACCTTGTCGCCGTCAATCTCTATCCCTTCGAGACCACGGCGCTGAGCGGGGCCGATTTCTCGACGTGCATCGAGGACATCGATATCGGCGGGCCGGCGCTGATCCGGGCGGGCGCCAAGAATCACGCGAGCGTCACCGTCGTCGTCGATCCCGCGGACTATCCAAGCGTGCTTGCCGAGATGGCGCGCAATGACGGGGCGACCGCTCCTGATTTTCGCAAATCGCTCGCGGCCAAGGCCTTTGCGCGAACCGCCGCCTATGATGCGGCCATCGCCGCTTGGTTCGCCGAGACCGCGGGCGATCGCACGCCCGCCACGCGCGTCCTCGCCGGCATGCTGGCGCAAGCGCTGCGCTACGGCGAGAACCCGCATCAATGGGCGGGCTTCTACCGCACAGGCGAGACGCGCTTCGGCGTTGCCACCGCCGCGCAAGTGCAGGGCAAGGAGCTCTCCTACAATAATCTCAATGATGCCGATGCGGCGTACGAGCTCGTGGCCGAGTTCGATCCAGCCAAGCATGCGGCTGTCGCCATTATCAAGCACGCCAATCCTTGCGGCGTGGCGGTGGGCGCCACGCTGAAGCAGGCTTACGCCAAGGCGCTTGCGTGCGACCCGGAAAGTGCCTTTGGCGGCGTGGTGGCTCTCAACCGTCCCCTCGATGCGGATGCCGCGAAGGAAATCGTGGAGATTTTCACCGAGGTCATCATCGCTCCCGATGCGAGCGATGCGGCGAAGGCCGTGCTTGCCGAGAAGAAGAATCTGCGGCTCCTGCTCGCGGGCGGCCTGCCCGACCCCAAAGTGCCCGGCCTCGTCTTCCGCTCGCTCGCGGGCGGCTTTCTGGTACAGGCCCGCGACAATGGCGTGGTTGCCAATGCCGATCTGAAGGTGGTGACCAAACGGCAGCCCACCAAGGAGGAAATGGCGGATCTGATCTTCGCTTTCACCGTCGCGAAACATGTGAAGTCGAACGCCATCGTCTACGCGAAGGACGGTGCGACCGTTGGCATCGGTGCCGGTCAGATGGCGCGGGTCGATGCGGCCCGCATGGCGGCATGGAAGGGCGAGCAAGTGGCCAAGGCCGCGGGGCTAGGCTCGCGGCTCACGCAAGGATCGGTGGCCGCCTCAGACGCGTTCTTCCCCTTCGCCGACGGCCTAGAGGTGATTGCCGAAGCCGGCGCCAGTGGGGTGATCCAGCCCGGCGGCTCGGTGCGCGACGAAGAGGTGATCGCCGCGGCCGACGAAGCAGGCCTCGCCATGGTGTTTACCGGCATGCGCCACTTCCGGCACTAGCGCATTAGCCTGCCGGCGGCTTCACGCGTTGCAGCAGAGCCAAGCCGGCAAGCAGAAAAACGAGGCTGGTGGCAATGCCGAGTCGCTGACTTCCCGTCGCCGCGGTGATGGCCCCGATCGCGAGTGGTGCGGCGAAGGCAGTGATCTTGCCGGAGAACGAGAAGAAGCCGAAGAACTCGGTGGTCTTGTCGGCTGGACAAAGCCGCGCCAACAGCGTGCGGCTCGACGATTGGATCGGTCCCGAGGCGACCCCAATTAGTATGGCGAAGGCGAGATAGACCTGCTCGCCCGGCGAGGCGAAAGGCCCGGAGCCTGGAAGTCTGGGCTCAACGGGCAGCAGGAACAGGACGTGGTCCCCGTCGACCGAGAGCACGCCGATCGCCGCAAGGATGAACAAGCAAAGCGTCCAGACGATCACGCGCTTGGAGCCGAGGCGATCGTCGAGCACGCCGCCAAAGCTCGCGCCGACCGTGCCGGCAATGGTGAGGATGATGCCGAACAGGCCAAGCTCGGAGGCGCGCCAGCCGAACACACTCGCGGCATAGATGCCGCCAAAGGCGAAGACGGCGCCGAGCCCGTCGGCATAGAGCACGCGCGCGAGCAGGAAGAGCGCGATCTGCCGGTGATGGCGATAGAGGTCCTTCGCGCCGCGCGCAAGTTGTGCGAGCCCGGCCTTAACCGGCGCGCTGGGTCGGGACTTGGCAGGCCGGTCGGACGTGAACAGGAAGAGCGGTAAGACGAAGATCAGGTACCAGAGGGCGGAGAAGGGGCCAATCAGCCGGTCACCCTCGCGCGTCGCCGGATCGAGCGGGATGATCGGCTGCAGCCCAAGCAGGGTCTTGCCGGTACTTGGGTCGGCGACGATCAGTCCCGCGATCAGGGCGAGGCTCACGAGGCCGCCCACATAACCCGTCGCCCAGCCGATGCCCGACAGCGTGCCGAGGCGCCGAGCGGAGACAAGCCCGGGCATCAGCGCGTTGTTGAAGACGGTGGCAAGCTCCGCCCCGATGGTCGCGAGCCCAAAGGAGATAAGCACGAGCGGCGCGAGATCCGTGCGGCCGGGAATGGCAAGCCAGAGCCCGCAAAGGCCGAGCACGAGCAGCACCGAGAAGCCCGCGATCCAAGGCTTGCGCGCGAGCCCGGCATCGGCGATGGCGCCGAGCACGGGCGCTAAGAGCGCGGCGATCAGCTCGGCCGCGCCCGTGGCATAGGCCCAGAGCGTGGAGCCCAGCGCAGGATCGCCTATGAAGCCGTTCACGAAATAGGGCGCGAACAGGAAGGTGACGACAAGCGTGTAGAAGGGCTGTGTGGCCCAATCGAACAGCACCCAGCCGAAAAGCGCGAGCGGGCCGGCGTCGGGCTCCGCTCCACGCCCCGCCGCGCGCCGCCGCTTGCTCGCGGTCTCAGCGGGCATCGAGCACGATCAAATGATTGGCAAGCTCGTCGGTGTCGTGGCGCCTCGGTGGGAAATGGGCAGCGAGGATCTTGCCGCAGGCGTCGATGGCCGAGATGAGACCTTCCTTGCGCGCGCCGCGGCCAAGATGATGGGTGAGCTCGCGCACGACTTGCTCCCAAGTCTCCGGCGGTACCTTCTTATAGATGCCGTCATCGGCGATCACCTCGGCGAAGCGCTCGGCGAAGGAGACATAGATGAGCGCGCCCGTGCGTCCCTTGGTGGTGTGCAGGTTCTGCACCAGAAACTGCTCGACGGCCCGTTCATGGGCGCGGGCGCGCTGCACGCCCTTCGGCACGAGCGCCAGGCGAAGCGGCTCCCACTGGATGAGGAGGACGCCGACGGTAAACACGGCAAGCTGAACGAGATAGATGTGCTCGACCGGCCATTTGGTGAGCCAGATGAGCGGCAGCGGTACGGTCAGCGCGAGCAGCGCGGCCCACATCACCCCGATGGAGAAGTAACGGCCCGACGCGCTCGCCACGACCACGACGATCTCGCCGCTCGTCTTCGACTCGGCACGCGAGATAGCGTCGGCGATCGCCGCCCGCTCTTCCCTGCTCAAGGGTTGCATCGGCCTCGCCTACCAGCCGCCCGAGGCGCCGCCGCCGCCGAAGCTGCCACCGCCGCCGGAGAAGCCGCCACCCCCGCCACCGCCGTCGCCGCCTGAGCTGCCCCCCCATCCAGGGCCCGGAATGAATATCGGACCCCTGCCCTGGCGCCCGCGCAGACCCGGCTGCTGCGCGCTCCGCCACATCACCCAGATGAACCACAGGATGATGAGGCTCCAGAAGATAACCATCATCCAGTCGATGGCGGGATTGTCGGCATCGTGGCGCGCCTTCGCCCGCTCCTCCACCTCGGCCGCGTCGCCGGTCAGCGCGAGCGTGATGTCGCGCACGCCGTCCTTAATGCCGGCGGCAAAGTCGCCCGCGCGGAAGTGCGGCAGGATCGCATTCTCGATGATGATCTTCGACCGCGCGTCGGTGAGGATCGGTTCGAGCCCGCGCCCGACCTCGATGCGCACCTTGCGCTCGTTCGGCGCGACGATGAGAAGCACGCCATTGTTCAATTGCTTGGTGCCGATGCCCCAATGGCGGCCGAGCTGATAGCCGTAGTCCTCGATGGCATAGCCTTGCAGCGAAGGGAGCGTGACGACGACAAGCTGGTCGGAGCTTTTGTCCTCTAGCGCCTTCAGGTCGGCGGTGAGCGCCTGCTCATCGACCTCGCTCAGCAGCTTCGCGTCATCGACGACGCGGCCTGTGAGTGACGGAAATGTGGGCTCGGCGATTGCGGGCGCAAGCCAAAGCGTGAGCGCTAGGCTGAGAATAATGCCGCCGATGCCCTGCGGCGTCCGGGCCATGCCGCCCTCGCTTATGCTCGTTAGCGCCCGTCCGCGCTTTATCAGAACTTGACTTCCGGTACCTTGGTCGTCTCCTCCGACACGGTAAAGTTCTGCATGGGCTCGGCGTCAGGATAGAGCAGCGCGCGCCACCAGCGGCCGGGGATCGTCCTGATCTCGGTATTATAGTCCTTCACCGCGGTGATGTAGTCGCGCCGCGCAATGGCGATGCGGTTCTCGGTGCCTTCGAGCTGCGATTGCAGCGCGAGGAAGTTCTGGTTCGACTTCAGGTCCGGATAGTTCTCGGTGATGGCGAGCAGCTTGCTCAAGGCACCCGTGAGCTGGCCCTGCGCTTCCTGGAATTTCTGGAACGCCTCGGGATTGGTGAGGATGTCCGGCGGAATTTGCACTTGCGTCGCCTTGGCGCGGGCCTCCGTCACCTCCGTGAGCACCTTGCTCTCCTGGGCGGCGTAACCCTTCACCGTCTCGACGAGATTGGGGATCAGGTCGGCGCGGCGCTGATACTGGTTCAGCACCTCGCTCCAGCTCGCCTTGGCGCGCTCCTGCAGCGTCGGAATGGTGTTGATGCCGCAGCCAGCGAGCAGCGTAGTTGCGATCAGTAGGCAAACCGCGCGGGACACATCGCTTGGCCGCATCCGCGTCAAAGCCAACATGAGAACCTCCCTGAGCAGCTCGAACCGTCCGGCACCCCGTGTATTGAGCGCCTGCGTCATAGGCAAGAGCTTTCGCGGGGCTGCTCCCGCGTCGACCTTACCGGCCGCGAATTGCCGGATCATGCCGCTTGCCTATTCTCGCGCCTCTAGCCACCCTCCCCTTTGGCCGCATAGGAACCCCGGCCGTTCGCCCATAGGCAGGGGGGCGGCTGGGCCCTATAAGTTCGAGCATGACTCCAGCCCTCGGAGGCGCCTTCGTGCCTCCAGTCACGCGCAGATAGAGAGGACGGATGGGAAGGCTCGCAACTGGGTTAGGAGGCCTGCTGCTGGCGGCCGTCATGCTCTGGGGGGTGGCTCCCGCAGCGGCGGCCTCTTGCGGCGGCACTTTCAACACATGGCTCCAGAGTTTCGCTCAAGAGGCTGCGGCGCAGGGCGTGTCGCAACGGACCATAAGCACCGCGCTTACCGGGCTTTCGCCGGACCCCCGCGTGCTCTCGCTCGACCGCAATCAGCACGCGACCTTCCACAAAAGCTTCGAGGAGTTCTCCTCGACGCGGGTGACCCCCTTCGCCATCAGCAAGGGCCGGAGCCTGATGGCGCGCTACAGCGGCGTGCTTGCCCGCATCGAGCAGCAATATGGCGTTCCGCGCCAGGTCGTGGTCGCGATTTGGGGCTTGGAATCTGGGTTCGGCGCCGTCACCGGCAAGTTTCCCACCGTCCGCTCGCTCGCGACCCTCGCCCATGATTGCCGACGGTCTGAAAAGTTCACGCAAGAGCTGATTGCCGCGCTGAAGATCATCGATCGCGGCGACCTGTCGCCAAGGCAGATGCGGGGGGCTTGGGCGGGCGAGCTCGGTCAGACGCAGTTTTTGCCCTCATCCTACCTTAAGTTTGCGGTTGACTATGACGGCAATGGACGGCGTGACCTGATCCGAAGCGCCCCGGATGTGCTCGCTTCGACGGCCAACTACCTCAAGGGCTATGGCTGGCGGAAGGGCCAGCCCTGGAGCCAAGGCTCGGCCAATTTCCAGGTGTTGCTAGAATGGAACAAGAGCCAAGTTTATTCCGAGACGGTGGCCTACTTCGCGAATCAGCTTGGCGGCGCCTAGCACGGATTCTTGTAAGCGACACTTGGAGTTGTCGGAGATCTGGCGCGGAACCGGAGCCCCATCCGAAATCTTTGACTGAGATGCGCAAATGTTAGGTAATCGGAAGTCTTTGCTGTCCAAATTTGCTAGCCTCGGCTCTCGTGATTCGCAGGCCAGCGGCACGCCGGGAGAGGGGACGAATTCCTGGCATGAGGGTTAAATCAGCTACGGGGACGAGAGTTGAAAGCGCAGCGTGTGAGTAGGGACGGGGCGATCGAGGTCGCCAAGAGGGCAACACGGACTTCGGCAACATGGCTTGGAATTTCGGCGCTCGCGCTTTTGGTCGCAGCGGCACCGGCTGAAGCAGCGCAGAAGCAGAAAAAGGCGCCGGACGCGGAGCCGATCACGAAAATCGACAATAGCGAGCCTATGACACTCGTCGTCTCAGTCGGCGCGCAAAAGGTCGATATCTATCGGGGCACAAATTTGCTCACGACGTCCGCGGTGTCGACCGGGACTGCGGAACATCCCACCATGATCGGCGCCTTCAGCATCATCGAAAAGCAGCGGTGGCACCATTCGAATATCTATAGCGGCGCGCCGATGCCCTGGATGAACCGGATAACCTGGTCGGGCACTGCGGTGCATGCGGGTGTGGTACCAGGCTACCCTGCGTCCCATGGCTGCATTCGTGTGCCTTATTCCTTCGCGCCCCAGCTGTTCCAAATGACAACGCTGGGCGACAATGTGATCGTCTCGCGCAGCCGGCCGAAGCCGACCCTGATCGAACATCCCAATCTGTTCCAGCCGTCGCCCCCCCCGGCGCCGCCGGAGATTGCGACCGAGGACCCCGTCACGCGGCCCCGATCTGAAAGTTCGCCACTGCCGGAGCTGGCCGCGGCCGCCGCAAGCCCGGTGATTTTGGCGAAGGCCGAATCGTCGTCGACGGTCGACAGCGAAGCGCAAGACCCGACGGAGCCGGCCAGCGGCCATTTGCAAGCTGACCCGCCAGCCACGGGCCTCGACAAGCATGCGCTCCCCGATGCCGTGTCCGATCCCAACCGAATCCATGCGATCACACCGGACACAGGCGACGCCAAAGCGCATGTCGTCCCGGATCCCACCGCGAGCGCTGTCGGGGTCGTCCAGGAAAAGCAGATCGCCGGCGCCGTGGTGCCTGTCGCGGCGGCCACGGTCGCGCAGGCAGCGCCCGCAAGGGTTCCGCCGGCCGCAGCCAATGTCGAAGCCGGCGCTGCGGCGGCGGCGGTGCAAGCCGCCGAGCCCAGGTCGGAGGCGCCCTTGCGCATCCTGCTGACGCGGCGCACCCAGCGCGACCGCATCATCGGCGTGCAGCAGATCTTGGCCTCGATGGGCTATCTGCCAGCGCAGAATTTCGACGGCACCGTGGGCAAACCCTCGATTGGCGCAATCAAGGCGTTCCAGAAAGCGAATGGAATGCGTGAGACTGGAGCCTTCACCGACGAACTCGTGAAGAAGGTGTACGGGGCCGCCGGCAAAGGCGAGCCTCCGGACGGCCATCTCTTCGTCCGGCAGGAATTTTCCCGTGTCTTCGACACGCCGGTCAGCTTCCGCGATCCCGACCAGCTGCTCGGCACCCACGTCTATACCGCTTTGAAGTTCGCTCAAGGGGACCGCAAGACGCGGTGGATGACGATCGACGTGCAGGACAGCGGCGGTACGAGTCCGCTCGACCGCATCGAGATCCCCGACGACGTGCGTCAGAAGATTTCGGAGCGGCTGACGCCGGGGTCCACCTTCATCATCGCCGATACGAGCATCAATTCGACGAACTTGCCGAAGGGCGGGGATTTCGTGGTCCTCGCCCACGCGAGCGGCAGCGCCAAGGTCAGTCAATCGGACAACGACGCGCCGGTGGCAAAACCCAAGCCCCGCCGCAGCACCAGCCCTGTTGCCAAGCGATATTATTACAATTCCCCATGGGGCAACGGGCGCTGGTATGCGCGGCCCTGGTAAGCTCGGGCTGGCTTTCAAGCCAACGTTAGAACGGTCGTGGCGTTGTGGCCATGATCACCGCGTCGCCGGCTCCCGCTCGAACCCGCCGCCCAGACGCGACCTTTATTTGTCCAGGCTGGGGCGCCCCGCGCGCGGTGCGACTGTCAAAACCACGACTACGATTGATTAATCTCGCAATGTCATCGTGATCCCGCGCCGCTCCCGGGGGGATTCCGGATCGGATCCATGCATCAGTCCGGAAAGATTGTCGCCTGCTGCTCGACGGCCCTCACGGTTGCCGCGATTCTTGGCCTCGCTTCGCTTGTTGCGCGGCAGCACCCCTTCTGGTCTCGCGCGGCAAGCGCTTCTGTGACGACGGCCACGGAGGCAAGCCCGCGGCCGGACGCCGCGTCCGGAACAGAACGGACCGAAACGGGCGGCTCGGACCCTTCGCCCACACCCCAGGCATCGTCGACTAGCGCTTCCGACGCCACGCCGGCGAATTCCCATCCGTCCGATGAGAGCGTCCCTCCGCCCCCCCTCCAATGGTCGGACAGGGAGATCGAGGCGGCGCTCATGGAGTGTATGCACCTCCTGGCGCCAGTGACCGCCGAAGTCGTGCCGCTCGCGCCCATCCGCAACGGCGATTGCGGCACGCCGGCCCCGGTGCTTTTGCGCAGCATCGGCAGCAAGGAAAAGGTCACCGTCGACCCGCCCTTCCTCGTCAATTGTCCCATGATCGTCGCGCTCAATCGCTGGTTGGAGAAGACCGTGCAGCCGGCGGCCACAGCCGCCTTCGGGTCACCGGTCGCCCGCCTGATCGGCTCATCCTATGCATGCCGGAACCGCTATAATTTGCCAAACGATCGCCTCAGCCAGCACGCTTTCGCCAACGCGATCGACCTTCCGGTGTTCATTCTTGCCGATGGGCGACGAGTCGATCTCGCGACGGGCTGGGGTCCGACCCGCCGCGACCTGGTGGCGGCGGCAAAAGCGAAGCTCGTGCCCATCGTTGCCAAGGAGACGCAGTCAGACCCCCAGGCGGAGAAAGTCGCGCCCGCCGACAAGGATGCCGGGGAAGCCAAGGGAGGTCATGCGGCGCTGACGGTTGTGGTCAAGGCGTCCGCCTCGCAGGAAGCGGTTCCGGTGAAAGCTTCCCCCTCACCGGAGGCGGACCCTGCCCCGCCTGAGCCCAAGGCCAAGGCACCGGTCCCAGATCCCTTATCGACACCCGAAGCCAAATTCCTGCGTCGCGTGCATCAGGGTGCGTGCCAGGTGTTCTCTACCGTGCTCGGTCCGGAAGTCAACGACGTGCACCGCACGCATCTGCATCTCGACCTGCAAGACCGGAACGCCCTCAACGTCTGTGAGTGACGATCAATTCTCCTCGACGTGATGAAGCGAGAGCCTGCCGCAGTTTGCTCAGGGATGGTTGCGCTGTGCATCGACAACAGGATCGCTCGGATCAAAATATCGGTGACCAAAAAGACTGAGGCCCTTATAAGAACTGGCTACCCCTGCCGGAAACGCAAATGACTGACTCATCCGATCGCGTCGCCCATCCGTCACGCCGCGCTCTGCTCGGCGCAAGTGTGTTGCCGGAGGTGATCCTAGCCGGCACGATCGCCACAGCTCCCGCGCAACAGTGATCCCCTCCAGACACACCGCTTGGGGGGTACAACATCCTGTTCATTCTGGTCGACCAGGAGCACTTCTTTGATGCCTGGCCGTTTCCGGTGCCGGGGCGCGAGTGGAAAAGACGAACGGAATCACGTTTACCAATCATTAGGCGGCGTCTTGCGTCTGCTCTCCTGCCCGCTCGACCATCTATACCGGGCAGCACATCCAGTCGGTCTCTCACCGGAGAGTTCGGCCCACGCCTTCCGGCTTTCGAGGGAATCTCCGGGATAGGGATGCCACCCATATTCCGGCCCAAAGCAGCGATATGAAATGCCGCGACGCCCGAAGACAGGTCCGACGTAATAGCCATACACGCTGTCCCACCCCCCAGCCGTAGCGATGGGCCCATCTTGAGACCTGACCATGATACACGGGTTTCAGTGGAAAACATCAATAATTTCAATTACACGTCCAGCAGGGTAACGCACAGGGTAACAATTTTCTTGCGGGGAGGTTGAAGGGGGCGCATTCTAAATGCGCAGCGGCCGGGGCCTGACCAGTCCCGGCCGCCACTTGCCAACGCAAACCTTTGGGGGTTCGCGATGACCAATTCCCGACATAGCACCAATCACGGCCATTGGGCACGCGCGTCCTCCCGCAACCATAGGAGGGCTATCAATGACGCAAACTGCTAAGAAAAACGTGGTGAAGCTGGTCCGCGATACACGGCCCGTTGACCTCGTGTATCGCCTGGAAGGCATCGCTCACGACGTGAGCGTAATCCACTGGGCCTGTTACGGCTTGGCTGATGTCGGCAGCGACGACATTAAGGGCGTCGAGCGCCTAGCAATGAGGATCCAGCAAGACATCGAGGAACTAGCTGCGGAGGTGCAGCCATGAAGCCCGACATCCTCTTCAACAAAGCAATCGGCATAAGACTCGCTGCGCTGCGCCGCGGTCATGGTCTGGAGGCGAGCGAGGCCGCCGCCAAGGCGGGCGTCACCGCAAGAAGCTGGCGCAAGTGGGAGAGCGGAAGTCCACTTAACACGCCGTCGTTTCTGAAAATTTTGCGCGCCTTCGATTGCTCCGCTGACTGGTTGGCGCGTGGCGGCGGGGAAGAGCCATGAGCCTCGCCTCGGCGCTATCGGTGCGGCTTCGCTGTTGGGCTTGCCAACCGGCTGCTTGATATCGGGCTGATCGACGCGGCTAGATGGGTGACGCCCGCGAGGAGATAGTTAGGGCGGGTGCCCACCATAATTTAAAGGGGCGTCGGCTTCGGCCGGCGCCCTTTCTTCATTTGTGGACATCTAAATCAGGGACACAGCGGAAAGTGACGCTTTGGCCCCCGCCCGGTATGACCGAGAGTTTCAGCCCCTTTGCGTGGCAGTAGTCGCCCGCCTTATCGACGGCGTCGCTCGACGCCCTCTCCTCTTGCGATACGCCGCCAAAATTATGGGCGATACCAATGCT
>Ga0116224_10000222_pt1 | contig 48228 bp, 34 predicted proteins | sample Sb_taG_9_FD_89699 | JGI IMG/M metagenome (GOLD analysis project Ga0116224, IMG submission 89699) | Peat soil microbial communities from Weissenstadt, Germany - Sb_50d_b_LC metaG | ecosystem: Environmental > Terrestrial > Soil > Wetlands > Peat | place: Germany: Weissenstadt | collected 2010-09-21 | reverse complement strand
CTCCCCACCGCCACGCATGAGGACGACCCACGGCAGGATACACAGGGCCAACTCAGCCGACTCGATCAGCGCCAGGGTGCCGGCCGCTTCCTGGTCGGCGAGCCAGACCTCGATGGGCTGGACCAGCACGCCCGGGTGGCTCGCCGACCGGGTCAGGATCAACGGGCCGCCCTTCTTGCTCCCGGTCAGCCGAATGATCGCCCCGTAAACCGGAGGACCCTCGTCCAGCACGCCGCGCACCTCGATCGCCAACAGCAATTCGTAGATGCCCAGCCGCGCCAGGCCATCGGGGCGCGGCTCGGTCTCCGCCTCGACGATCAGGCGGGCCGGCCTGCCGTCGGCCCGGCGGCGCAGCACACAGACGACGTCATCGGTGCGTTCGGGACCGCCAGGCCAGGACGTGCGCCGGGCATCGTCCCAGGCGGCGAAGTCCGCGGCCATCGACTCCTCGGCAAAGTGGTCCAGCCACGGCGTCAGGCCCGCGCCGCTCACCTTGCACACTTGACGCGCCGCCTCGTCGAATGTGGGCATCCTCGCCTCCCGCGCTCATTTTACCTTCGCGCTTCGCTCCAGCGGTAGACCAACGGGTCAACTTGCCCAAGTTTCCGGGGCATTCTTGGGCAAGTTGACCGCGATCACAAGTTATTGTTATTATTACGCTTGCGCCGACTGATCCCTCAACTTGCCCATATTTCCCGGGAATAGGGATCAGTTGATCAGGTCACGGCGCTCTCGGGTCGAAACCGGATGTCTGCCACCCCACAAAGCCATCGACATTCCAGCCTTGAGCGGGTAGCGTAGGGGGAGGAGGACCACCGCCATGCTCACCTTCCCACTGCACAACGCCGCCCTGGACCTCAAGGGCAAGCCCCCCGAGGAACTGCCGCACGGGCTCATCATGCCGCCCCCCACCGTCCTCGAGATCGTCGAGCGGGAGCGGGCGAAGCACCCCCCGGAGACCGTCGCACGGTACGGCGTGCGGATGCTGAACCTTGAGACCATCGGCTGGTTCTTCGACGGCCTGCACCAGGAGGTCATCTACCGGGAGACGCCGCAAGGCCCCGAGGTCCTGGCGGTCGGGTACGACGAAGTTACGGCTTTCCGCAAGGCAACGTCGGCCGAGGAACAACGCAAGCTCTGTGGCTACCTGGGGTACTAATGTCGAGGCTCGCGATTCCCGTCAGTTCCCAGACGCTCTACGCCACGGGCGACGTCAAGCTCTGGGTCAACGTCGTCCTCGCCCTTCGAGACGGTGCCGGTAATTTCGTCAACACCAGGTTCTTCGTCGATAGCGGCACCGAGATCACCACCTTCCCGGCCTACGAAGCGAAGCAGCTGGGCCTCTTCGTCCCTGCCAACCCCGCCGCAGTCCGCCACGAGCAGACCGGCCTTGAAGTGCGTTCTGGGATGCTCGTCTTCCAGATCGACGGCATGGACCAGACGCTCTACGCCGTGTCGTGCCTGCTGCTCGGTGACCCCAACGCGCGACCGAGCCCGAACGCCCCGAAGGGCACGCTTCCCCGGAACCTCCTTCAGCCGCTGGCGCTTCTTGAGAAGCTCAACTTCTCGACGAAGAAGGAGCAGGGCGGGCCGCCGTACGGCGAGCTGGTCATCGAGAAGAAGTAGATGCCGTGATCGTCGCCGCACGGGATCAGCGTCAGAGGTCAGAGACAGGTCTCGTTTTTCCTTGCCGTTTCCCCACGACCCGCGATAATGCCGCTATTCCGTGGGATCCCCTCGCGACCGGTCTTCTCGAAAAAAACGCGCGCACGCGCGGTCAATGGCGGCGCGTTTCGCATCTGAAGGATAGGAGCGGTGCATGGCTGAGCAATCCGGCAGCTCCCACAAGCCCCTGGAGGAATACCGTGACTACCTGCACCCGCTCGCCCGACTCCAGATCGACCCGCGGTTGCGCAGCAAGCTGGATCCGTCCGATATTGTCCAGCAGACGCTGCTGATCGCCCACGAACGCAGGGACCAGTTCCGCGGCGGCACCGACGCCGACAAGGCCGCGTGGCTGCGGCGGAAGCGTACGGTAGAGCCCGTTCCTGGCCAGCGGCCTGGTGGGGCCTGGTTAGCGGCCCAGCGGACGGCTCGAATTAACGCCGGCGCAGCATGACACCAGGCGCGGTGGCCATCGACGTCGGGCTCCGCTCTTGCTTCTCAGCGTGACGATGGGTCTTCACAAGGAAACTTGCGGGCCGCCAGCCGGGCCAGGTCACACCCGGCGGTGAACGGCAACAAGGCCGCCGCGACTTCGGCCCCGGTGGGGTAGCGGTCCGCGGGGGCCTTCGCCAGCAGACGATGCACGACCGCGGCGAGTCCCTCCGGGACGTCGGACCGCCGGCCGCGAAGCGCAGGGCGTGGCATGTGCTTGTGCGCCATCATCGTATCGAACGCCGAGCGGCATTCAGGACCGGCGAACGGCGCCTGGCCGGTGAGCAGGTGGTAGAGCGTACATCCAAGCCCGTACAGATCGCTGCGGCCATCGACCAGCCGGGCGTCGGAAGCCTGCTCCGGGGCCAGGTAGCCCGCAGTCCCCAGCAGCTGGCCCGTCGCCGTCAGCCGCCCGCCGAACAGGTCCTCCCCGCGCAGCCGCGCCAGCCCAAGGTCCAGGACTTTCAGATGACCGCGCGGCGTGAGCAGAAGGTTGGAGGGCTTGACATCGCGATGCACCAGGCCGCAAGCGTGGATGTAGTGCAGGATGTAGGCCGCCTGCCGAGCCAGTTCGCAGGCGTCGGAGACCGGGAGCGGCCCAACGGTCCGGGACAGGCGGTCGAGGTCGGTGCCCTCGACGTACTTCATCACCAGGAAGTCGAACTCGCCCACCGCACCGCCATCGATGGCGCGGAGGACGTGAGGGTGGTAGAAGTCCCCGAGCAACGCCAGCTCCCGGTTAAAGCGCGCGCGAGCCTCCGGGTCATCCAGCCAGCGGGGGGCGAGCACCTTCAGGGCGACGACCCGGTTCCGGCCGGTGTCGAGCGCCTTGTACACCACCCCCATCCCACCCTGGCCGATTTGCTCCAGGAGCCGATACCGGCCCAGCCGCTCGGGCGGGAATAGCTCGTCCCTCGGAGTGCTGCCCGGTGCGCCACCCGGTCCCCCGAGCAGGGGGCGCGCGCCAGCGTGATCAACGCGAATTGTCCTGGCCCGTGCCCGCAACTCCCGGCACCCGGGCTCCCAGCCGTAAGGGTCCGGCGGGTCGCAGACGAAGGCGAGCGGCGCGCGGCCGGCCCGTTCCAGCCGGCCCAGGACGCTCAGGCACCTCGGGCAGGCGTCGATATGATCCGCGACCGCCTCCAGATGACCCGTGCGCAGCAGGCCCCGGGCGAAGGCCAGCAGCTCTTCAACGCCGGGGCATGCCCCCGGCGGCAGTGAGGAAGCGACGGTGCGCATGCGGAGCCTCATCGTGGGAAGGGCTGTTCCGCCCGGGCCGGCACCGCACCCCGGTCCAGCTCCACGAGCCCCACGAACTCTTCCCGGAGCCGGGCGAGGATCCGGGACCGGGCCACGTAAACGACGCTGACTTTAACGCCCAGGTCGGCGACCACGTCCTTTGACCTCACGCCATCGACAGCAACCCGCCAGAAAGCCGTCCAGGTCTTCGGCTCGAACTCGCCGCGGACCATTTCGAGCGCCCGCCGGTACAGGGATGCGACCTCCCGGGCGTCCTCCGTTTCGCCCGGTTCACCGGCGGGTTTGGCCGCCACCTCGAGGAAGCACTTGCGGGCATCGTTGCCCCCGGCCGCGCGAACCTCCCCCGCCCGTCGGCGCGCGAACTCGCGGGCCTTGTTCTCGGTGATAGTCCGCAGCCAGCCACGGAAGGTGCCTCGCTCCGGGTCGTGTCGGAAGCCGGCGACGGCCTGGGTGACGGCGAGGAACACCTCCTGGCTGACGTCCGCGGCATCAGCCGCCGGTGTCCCGGCCCGGCGGGACCAGGAGTAGATGAGGGGGGAATAGAGATCGACGAACCGCCCCCAGGCGAACTGGTCGTGGGCCTGGACCCGGCGGATCAAGCTCCAGGAGGTCGGCTCTGCCGCGTCGTTGTCAGGCTCCCTGGCCCTGGCCATGTCCCGGCCCTCATCCGTGGTCACCGGCCCGATGTGGTGCCCGGCATGGCGACGAATAGAGAGTATCCCAGCCGCGGATGCATAAGTCGAGACAAATCCGTGGCCGTCGGGTGAATAAATGGGGCGCCGGCTCCCGTGGGGACTTGGGGTGGCGGTCTGTACACGAACGGCGGGCAGGGCCGACACCCTCGCCGGGTCGTCGAAGCCGTAAGCCTTGTGGTGGCCTCCGCTTGCACCCGCGTGGATAGAAAGGGCTAATCGAGGGGGGAAAAAACGTGATAGATCCGCGCATTATATATAGGGTAGAGCTACACAAAGAGCGCGCCGGGTCGCGAGAGACGGTTGACATCCCTTTGCTGGTGCTCGCGCTGGAGGCGACGGGCTGCGAGGGTGGCCAACTCTTGCGTCGCCTGCATGAGCAGCTGGAGCACGACCGCCCCTGCTGGGTGCTGCGCCTGTTCCTCGGGGGGCGAAGGGTGAGGATCGTTCTCCCTTCCGCCGCCTGGGTTGTGGTTCGACGGAAGGAAGACGCAGTGCCCCGCGCCTCGGGGTTTCCGTTGACGGACAGGAACCGTCCCGTGCCCGGGGGCTTCGCCCCAGAGGCAGGAATGGCGGCCGCGTCTGGAAGGCGGCCGCAGCCAGGAACGTGTCGGGGACGGCCGGCTGCGTTGGACGCAGCGGACCGGTCCCCTCGCACCGAGGATGTACGCCAATGACGCCACGGCCTCCTTCTCCCGGCCCACGGCCCTCCTTGGTCTCCCGCGCTTCCCGCTGGTTGCGCCGCGTCTGGCTGGACACCCTCCCTGTCGCTGGCTGGATCCGCGCCTGGCGCGAGGACCGGCGGCAGAAGCGGGCTCTAGCGCGGCGGCCGCAGTTCGCCCGGCTGATGCCCGAGTTCGACCCCTTCGAGGATCGCTCATTTCTCGGTCTGGACATGATCAGCGGCGTGCAGGTCGCCCTGGCGGGGGCCGGCGTCGTCCTCCTGGCCGATATGTTCCGGCAGTCCGGCAACGCCCACTCCTTCGCCGTCCCAGCCCCGCAGGCGCCCAGTGCTGCCTCCCAGGCGAACGCCCACGCGGGGGATCTCACTCCGGCGACTCACGGCGGTGGGGGAGGCGGAGGTGGTGGTGGCGGTGGCGGCGGGGCCCAGCCTTCGCCGGGCCGTGTCCCCGAGGTGATGCTCACGCGCCTGACGTCGGACGACCTGGGCGGCGAGCCGCTGGCCCCGCTGGCCCCCGGCGGCGACCCCGGCTTCGGCGACGGCACGCCCGACGCGGATGGCAACCCGGGTGGCGGCGGGGGCGGGGGCGGGGCCCCCTTGTCGGGCGGCGGGGGCGGTGCCGGGGGGGGCGCAGCGCCCTCCAGCGGCACGGGTGGGGGCGGCGGCGTTTCGTCCCCGCCGGCGTCGTCACCGGCCGCCGGCACGGGCGCCGACCCGGCCTCCCTCACGCCCCCCAGCGGCAACGGCGCCAACTCGGGCGCCGCCCATCCGTTGCTGAACACCCCCAGCGGGTCAGGCAACTCCGGCGTCAGCGGTGCGGCCGCCGGGAGCACGGGCGGCACGACCTCCAACACGGGCGGCGCCGCCCAGGTGGCCCAGAATTACGGCGCCCTGCCGCTCCCCTTCGAGCTGAATCTGGGTCAGACCGCCGCCGCCGTGCAGTACGTGGCTCATGGCCCCGGCTTCGGCGTCTACCTCGCCGGGGACGGCAGCACCACCCTCGACCTCACCCGACCCGGCCAGGGCGACGCCCAGGGCGGCACCGTCACCCACGACGCCCTGCGCCTCTCCCTGGCCGGGGCCGCCTCCGCCCCGACACTGCTCGCGCAGGGCCAGCAGGCCGGCTACAGCAACTACTTCGGCGCCGGCACGACCCTGACCAACGTCCCGCAATACAGCCAGATCGTCGAGCAGAATGTCTACCCAGGCGTCAACCTGGTCTGGCACTCCGCCCCCGGAAGCCGCGCCCTGGAGTACGATTTCCAGGTCGCCCCGGGCGCCGATCCCTCCGTCATCGACCTGCACATCGCCGGCGCCACCTCGCTGAGCATCGACGGCCAGAGCGGCAACCTCCTGATCGGCACCGGCGGCGGCACCCTCGTCCAGGCCGCCCCCCAGATCACCCAACCCGGCGCCGCCGGCCAGGCCGACGCCGTCAGCGGCAGCGCCGTGCTGCTCGACAACGGCGACGTCGGTTTCCAGGTCGGAAGCTACGACGCCACCAAGCCTCTGACCATCGATCCTGTTCTGGAGTATAGCAGCTACCTCGGCGGCTCAGGAAATGATAAAGCCTACGCGATCGCTGCCGATGGCTCCGGCGACGTCTACGTGACGGGGACCACGACCTCGCTCAACTTCCCGACCACCACGGGGGCCTACGAAACGTCCTCGCCCGGGACGGCCGCCTTCCTGACCAAGGTGAATGCCGCCGGCAATGCCTATGTTTACTCGACTTATTTCTCGGCCTACGGCACCATCCAGCCCACGGGTGTCGCCGTCGATGCCGCGGGCAACGCCTACCTGACCGGCACGACCAGCGCCAGCAACTTCCCGGTCAGCAGCGCCGCCTTGCAGACCGCCTACCCTGGCTCCGGCAGCATCGGCTTCGTCACCAAGTTCGACGCCACCGGCGATGCCTTGCTCTATTCGAGCTACTTCGGTACGACGAACACCGCCCCCAACGCCATCGCCGTGGATAGCGCGGGCGACGCCTACCTGACCGGCAGCACGCCGCAAGGCGGCGGCTCCTTCCTCTTCCCGACGACGACCGGCGCCCTGCAGACGGCCTACGGCGGCGGCAGCAGCGACGCCTTCGTCTCGAAATTGAACGCGGCCGGCACAGCGCTGGCCTACTCGACCTTCCTGGGCGGGACCGGGGTCGATACCGGTTACGGCATCGCGGTGGACAGCGCCGGCGAGGCCTTCGTGACCGGCCAGGCGGGCTACCTGGGTGGCCCTGGAACCCCGTTCCCCACAACGGCGTCCGCCTTCCAAACGGGCTTCGCCGGCACCGTCCCCGAGCCGTTCGTGACCAAGGTGAATGCGGCCGGTTCGGCGCTGCTCTACTCGACGCTGCTCGACGGCAGCGGCGGCGGACTGAGCGGCGACCAGGGCAACGCCATCGCCATCGACGCCGCCGGGGATGCGTATGTTACCGGAGCGACTTCCTCCAGTCATTTCCCGACGACCAGCGGGGCCGCGCAGACGACCTCCGGCGGCGGGCAGGACGCCTTTGTCACGAAGGTCAACCCGTCGGGCAGCGGCTTGGTGTACTCGACGTACCTCGGGGGCTGGGGGACCGACTCCGGCAACGGCATCGCGGTGGATCCGGCCGGTTACGCCATCGTGGTCGGCACCACCAGCAGCAGCAACTTCCCGACGACGTCTGGCGCGGTGCAGACGGCCTTCGGCGGCGGCAGCAACGACGCCTTCGTGACGCGCCTGGCGACCGACGGCAAGTCGCTGACCTATTCGAGCTATTTAGGCGGCAGTGGCACCGACGTGGGCACCGCGGTGGCAACCGACGCCCTGGGCAATGCCTATATTACGGGCTATACAAACTCCACAAACTTCCCGACGCAGAACGCCTTCCAGGGCGGCCTGTCGGGCACGGGCACCTACGATGCGTTCGTCTCCAAGATATCGCCTGCCCCGGCGCCGCCGGTCTTCACGGGCGTAACCAGCGGCGTGACCACCTCCGCCGGCGTGGTCACCAAGTCGCAGAACCTGACGATCAGCGGCACCGCGAACGCCAGCGCCACCGTGACCGTCTCTCGCAGCGACCTGGGCGTGCTGGGCACGACCACGTCCAACGGGTCGGGGGCCTGGTCGTACAACTACTCCGGCACCACGCTGCCCGAGGGGAGCTACTCGTTCACGGCCACGGTGACCAGCGGCGGCGTCACCAGCGACCCCAGCCCCGCCTACGTGGTCACCGTGGACTTGACGGCGCCGGCCGTCACCCTCACGGCCCCGTCCTCGACCAGCAGCTACGCCCCGGTGGTGCAGGTGACGGCCACCGACCTGAACGGGTTGCCCGACGGCACGGCGGTGACCGTGCAGGCGCAGTTAGGCGGCAGCTGGAGCACCATCGCCACCGGTACGCTGACCGGGGGCACCGCCTCGATCACCCTGCCGAGCTTCGGGGCCACGGGCAGCTACCCGCTGCGCGCCCAGGTGAGCGACCAGGCCGGCAACCAGGCCACCAGCACTACCTCCACCCTGGTCGTGAACAGCGCCACCACCTGGTCGATGACGGCGCAGGTGCTGACGGCCGATCCGCAAGCCGGCGACGCCCTGGACCAACTGGGCGACGTGCAGTTGAGCGTGCCCCTCAACCTGGATCAGAGCGGCGGCACGATGTCGGCCCCCGCGTCGGACTGCGGCTGTTCGGCCAACAAGAGCGCGCTCGACTTCAACTCGGATAGCGTGTCCCAGCAACCGATCATCCAGGGGACGGTCCAGAGCCCCAACAACGCCAGCCTGCCGGGCACGGTCAGCGCCGTCCTGACCTGGAACGGGACGGCGGGGGCGACCTTGACGTACAGCACCAGCGGGCTGCACCCGGGCGACCCGCTGGTCATCGCCGCCCAGGTCCCCAGCGCCGTCACCACCACCGGCGCCTACTCCTGGAGCCTGCTGGTGCTGGTCTCGGGCCAGCCGAACATGACGGCCAGCGGCACCGCCTACGTCGTGGCCCAGGACAACAGCCCCTTCGGCGCCGGCTGGACCTTCGCGCCGGTCGATCAGATCGATTCGGTCACCGGCGGGGTGCTCCTGGCCTATGGGACGGGCGGTTGGCGCTACTACGCCAGCGCGGGCGGGGGCAGCTTCACCAGCCCGGCGGGCGACAACGGCACGCTCTCGCAGTCAGGAGGCACCTACACCTACTCGACGCCCGACGGCCAGACCTGGACCTTCAACAGCTCCGGCTACGAGACGAGTTGGGCCAGCGCCGACGGCCAATCGCTGCTGACCTATACGTACAGTAGCGGTAACCTGGCGACACAAACCGCCATCGACGGCACGACCACGACCTTCAACTACTCGGGCGGCAAGGTCTCGACGATCGTCACGGGCAACAGCCGGACAACGACGCTGGCCTACTCGGGGAGCAACCTGACGCAGGTCACCAACCCCGACGGCGGGGTGATGACCTTCAGCTACGACGGCAACCACCACGTCACCGGCGAGACCTTCGCCAACGTGCAGAGTTCGTGGGCGTACAGCAACGGGGCGCTGGCGACGATGACCTGGGGCAGCAGCGGCAGCCCGAGCGTGACGAGTTACCTCCCGGCGGCGGTGCAGGGGCTGAGTGGGGCAGTGCGCGCCGCGACGGCGCAGCAGACCGACGCGACGGGGGACCTGACGCAGTGGCAGCTGGACGCGCAGGGCCGGCCGTTGCAGGAGACAGCGTCCAACGGCGGCGTGACCACCTGGGCGCGTAACGGCAGCGGCTACGTTACCGCGACGACCGACCCGGACGGCCGCACGACGACCTACGCGCTGGACAGCGCCGGCTACACCACGCAGGTCACCAACCCCGACGGCACCACCGAGGAGTACCAGTACCAGAACGCCTTCCATGCCCTCATCAGCGTCACCAACCAGGACGGCGAAACCACGACCTACGCTTATGATTCCGAGGGGCACCAGACCAGCACGACCGATGCCCTCGCCGACATCACGACCTCGACCTACCTCAGCAACGGCCTGCTGCAAACGGTGACGGCCCCCAACGGCGGCGTCACGACCTACGCCTACGACACCTTGCGGCGGCTGACGGCGACGACCGCCCCGACCGGCGGCGTGACCTCGCTGACCTACGATGCCAACGGCTTCCAGCAGACGACCACCGATCCCCTGGGCCGGACCACGACGACCCTCAACGACGTCATGGGACGTGCGACGGGGACCATCGACCCGTCCGGGGCGCGGGCCACGATGACCTACAACGCCGCCGGGTTGGCGCTGACCTCTACGGACCCGCTCGGCCGGCAGACCAGTACGATCTACGACACTTACAACCGCGGGCTGGTAGCCGAGGCGATCCAGGCAGTGGGGACGGCGGCGCAGTCGGACACCCTGACCAGCTACGACGCCGACGGGCGGGTCAGCCAGACGCGCAACGCCGACGGCTGGGTCAGCACGGTCGGCTACGACCGCGCCGGCAACCAGACCCAATCCAACGACGCGCTGGGCGGGGTCAGCCCGGCGATGTACGACCTGGCCGGGCAGCAGACGGCCAACCGCAACGCCCTGGGCCAGCAGTCGGGCTCGGCGTACAACTTGGTGGGCGAGGTAACGCAGAGCAGCGACGCCCTGGGCAACCTGGCCACCACGGCCTATGACGCAGCAGGCCACCAGACCAGCACCACGGACGCGCTGGGTCACACGGCCACGACGCTGTACGATGCCGCCGGGCGCGCGACGACGAGCATCGACGCCCTGGGGAATCGCACGACGACGACGTATGACGCGGCCGGGAACGTGTCCACGGTAACTGATGCCTTGGGGCGCGTGACCTCCTACGCCTACGACGCGCAGGAGCGGCAGACGGCGGTGACGGTGGCGGTAGGGACGGCAGCGCAGGCAACCACGCGGACGGCCTACGACGCGGCCGGGCAGGTGACCAGCACGACGGACGCGCTGGGCGACGTGACCACCTATATCTATGATTCGCGGGGAAATCAGACGGCGGTCACGGACCCGCTGAATCACACCACCACCACGCTGTATGACGCCGCGGGGCAAGTGACGGAGACGATCGACGCGGCGGGGGACATCACAACATATGCTTATGATTCTGCGGGAAATCAGACGGCGGTGACGGACCCCAACGGTCATACATCGACGACACTGTACGACGCGGCCGGGCAAGTGGTCGAGACCATCGACCCGCTGGGCGACGTGACGCGCTCGGACTACAACGCGCTGGGGGAGTTGGTGGCGTCGGTGGACGGCAACGGCGCGGTGACCCAGTACGGCTACGACGCGGCGGGCAACCAGGTGAGCCTCATCGACCCCGACGGCAATACGACGAAGTGGGTCTACGACGCGGACGGCCGGCAGGTCAACGAAATCAGCCCGACCGGCGGCGTGACCACCTACGCCTACGACGCGGCCAGCCAACAGACCAGCGTGACCGACGCGCTCGGGCGCGTGATGACCTACGCCTACGACGCGGCAGGGCGCGAGACGGGCTCGACGTGGAAGTCGGCGTCGGGTACTGTTACCAACGTGCAGACGTTCACCTACGACGCGGTGGGCAACCAGCTGACGGCGGCCGATGACAACGGCACCTACACCAACAGCTACGACGCGCAGGATCGCCTGACGGCGCAAACCGACCCCTTCGGCGTGACGCTGACGTACATGTACGACGCCAACAGCAACCAGACGACGGTTCAGGACTCCCTGGGTGGCGTGACGACCTCGGTGTACGACGCGGCCGGCCGGTTGACGACGCGGGAGTTCGGCGGCGCCAGCCAGACGCCGCTGCGCATCGACCTGAATTACGATAATGCGAACCGGTTGACGGGGCTGATCCGCAACAGTAACTTGGCGGGGACCAGCCTGGTAGGGACGACGAGCTACAGTTACGACACGGCCAGCCGGATGACGAGCATCGTGAGCAAGAACGCCAGCCTGGCGACGGTGTCGTACTACGACTACCAGTACGACAATGCGGATCGCGTGATGGTAGAGTCGGGGACGGGGGCGACGGGGACGTACACCTACGACGCCGACAGCCAGGTGCTGAGCGACGGCACGACGACGTACAGCTACGACGCCAATGGCAACCGCACCATGAGTGGCTACTCGGTGGGGACCGGGAACCAGGTGACGACGGACGGCACGTGGACGTACACCTACGACGCCGCCGGCAACATGATCGAGAAGACGAACAGCAGCGCGACCTGGTTGTACGGCTACGACAACGAGAACCACCTGACGACCATCCAGGAGACGGTGAGCGGGACGACGACCCTGCTGGTGACCTACACCTACGACGTCTACGGGCAGCGCATCGAGGAGCAGGAGTGGCAATCGGGCACGGGGACGGTAACGACGGAATTCGTCTGGAGCAATGGCCAAGTGGTGATTGAGCTGAATGGCAGCAACGTGGTGCAGGAGCGTTACCTGTCGGGCAATACCGTGGGCCAGCTGTTCGCGCGGATCGATGGTAACGGGACAGCCTGGTGGTACTTGACGGACGAGTTGGGGTCGGTGCGTGATGTGCTGAACGCCAGCGGGTCGGTGGCGGACCACACGGATTATACGGCGTACGGCGTGATCATTACTCAGTCGAGCGCGTCGGCGCAGGGGGAGTATGGCTGGCAAGGCGAGAACTTCGACCCGCTGACGGGTTTGCAGTACCACGACGCCCGCTACTACTGCCCGGCGGCAGGGACGTGGACGAGTCAGGATCCGATTGGGTTCGGGGCGGGGAGTGCGAACCTGTACGAGTACGTCGGCAACGACCCGACGAATGCGACGGACCCGACTGGATTGGTGCGTGTTGTCATGGAACTATACTACGACGCATCGGCAGCCGAGGATCTCACGTTCCCGATCGGCCGGGCTGTGCAGGATGAGACGAACAGGATTGTGAATGATGCTGTTACTCGTAAGGCGGCAACGGGGTCAATACTCAAGATCCACTGGTTCGGTCAGAAGGCCGCTCAGTTTGCCAACGTGAAGGCCGGATGGGTAGAATCGAACGGCTTTACCGGACGAGAGAAGGCCGCGATAGCCACTCTCGAGGGCCTGTTGGGGCCCATCGGGGTCGGCATCTGCGCCGGGACGCTTCCTGAGAAACGTGAGAGAAACTGGACCGTGCGGCTGAAGATTCAACCGCTGGGGATGCGGGGCCCCGGTTCAATCGATACGTTTGGGCATGGGGAGAAATATAAGATCGAATTATATCGGGATGATATCGATGCCACAGTTACTACGGATGGATTAAATCAAGCGCAACGAGATCAATTTGTCGGGGACGTGATCGCACACGAGATTGTCCATGCCCTTGGAAAGTCGGGGCACCCCGGGGCGGGCTTTATCGACTCGTCTCCAATGACCCGCGGGGGTCTCTATTCTGACGATGGAGCTGAGTATGTCATCGACAAGCTCAAGCTTGACTGATGCGCTCGCTCTAGGGCTCGGTTTCGATCAGCGAGCCGAGCGGCCACCCTTGATCCCATTTTGTTCTGAGCAGTGGTCATGCCACGTAGCGGCACCCAGAAACGATGAAAATGGCCATTGCTTGTGAACCGGGGATTAGGTAGGCGGCTTCTTTTTTGGCTAGACTCATCTAGGATATCGTCTATGAGGTACTTGACGAGAAAGTCTGTGGTTATCGGTTGTGCCGGGCTAGCTTCATTGCTGGTCTGCCTGTCAATCATCTGGATCTTTCGGCCGCTTGTTTCCTCTGTCACCCCCGACAGGTTGCAGGTTGGGGTGACCACAGAAGCGGAGGTCGATGCCATGTTCGGCCCTCCGATCCAAGGGAAAACCAGAGTGCTGACCCCGGAGCAGGCTCGCAGCAGGGGCCTACCCGCCAGGCCAGACGGAGAACCGATTACAATTACGGAAAAACTTTGGTGGTACGATGATGATCATATCATAGAATTGGAGATCGACGAACGTGGAATTGTCATTTGTTGCCGTGGTCCTGGCGCCGGAGGACACTCGCCGTTGAACCAGCGGCGGAGGCGTCTCCGCGAGTTATTTGAGTAGGGGGAAAATCGGAGGAAGAGGGGAAAGAAAAGGAATGGGAGCCATGGGGACAGTTCACCGAGGTCCTTGAGTGACAGGGGTTTGCAGAATAATTACCCCTTTCGCTTGGGGGAGCGGCGCCGGCGGGAAGAGAAAAGAAGAGAAAAGGGGTTTGCGCCAAGTAAAGCTCGAAGGAAAAGAAGAAAAATGGTGACACTCTTCGTTACCCCTTTCAGCGCTTCGGCTTACGGAGTAATTCGTGCGCGGTGGCCCCGCCGACCGGCCGAGGCGGCTGTGCGCGGAGGCTTGGGTCGGTTTCTCCTTGCGTCCCGGCCAGTCGCGCGTACACTGGAGCCGTGAGCCGAGGGTGACACTGGGGACGCTTTACCGAGGTACTTGGCTGCAAAGGCTTTGCGGAATAATTCGCCCTTGCTCCCCGGCGCATCAGCCCCCGTGCGGCTGTAGAAACGTATAAAACAATCCTCCAACATCCGAAATTTGGCTATGGGCGCAAGAATCGAAGCGGGCCCCATGCCGGCGCAAGGCTGCCCCCGCCGGGCCGCCGAGCAAGCGCTGGCCGCGGCGCGGACCGCCGGCGACCGCCGCCGCGAGGCGTCCGCCCTGGCCGACCTGGGCATCATGCACCTCTACGAGGGCGAGGCCCCGCAGGCAGTCGCACTCCTCGATGACGCCCTGGCCATCACCCGTGAAATCGGCGACCGCTCCGCTGAAGGCGATGCGCTGGGCCACCTGGGACTCGCCGCCGCTGCCGCCGGACAACCACAGCGCGGCCTGACGCTCCTCGAACAGGAGTTGCGCTCCGCGCGCAACTCCGGCTTCCGTCTGGCGGAGAAGAGTGCCCTGGCCCACCTCGGCCTGACGCATTCCCGCCTGCGCGACCCGCCTCGTGCCATCGCACTCTTTGCCCAGGCATTGCCGATCGCGCGCGACGTCGGCGATTGGCAGCACGAAGCCGAGTTGCTCTGGTACCTGGCCATCCAGCACGCCGCCCTGGGGCAACGGGACGAGGCCATTGCTCGGGCGGATGCCGCCGTCGCCCTCCTGGAGAGAATGGGCAAGCCCCAGGCCGCCTGGTTCGCACGCCATCTCCAGGCTTACCGGTCGGCCGAATCCGGCGCAGGGATCGGCAGCGCAAGTGCGCAGGCATCGGTGCCACCAGAGACCCTCCAGGGCGGCGTGTTCCTCCCCGGTGCCTGGGAGAGGCAACTCGCCCCGCCGCGCTCGGCGGCACCGCCAGTCACTGGCCCCCGCCTGCTGGACATGGCACTCTCCGCCGCCACAGCGCTGGCGAAGTTCCTCGGTTCCGGGTTGAAGACCGTCGCCGCCGAGACCCGAGAGAAGCGGCTCCAGACCTGCGCGGCCTGCGTGTACCACACGGGGCTGCGCTGCCGCGTGTGTGGCTGCTTCACCGGCGCCAAGGCCGCGCTGGCCCACGAAGAATGCCCCATCGGCAAGTGGCCCGCCTGAGCGGCGCCCACGACGACGCCGAGAAGTTCACGGCCGGGACGAGGTTCTGCCAGACAGAAGCGACTGGTGAGAGGAGAGCAGCCCTGGCCGGGAAAACAAAGGAGGGGAAAACAAAGGAAAACAAAGGTGTCAGGAAACGTAAAGACATATTGTCTTTACGTTTCCTGACACCTTTGTTCACCTCCTTTGTTCACCGGGCAGTGGTGCAGGCCGTGGGCGTGCCCGAGCCATCGGCGCTGGCACTGCTCGTCCTCGGGTTAGGTGGGTTGGCGGTGTCTGTCTGCTGGCAGGGGCGCTTTCGCGCGTGGCTGGACCACCGTCGATGACGGACCTTGGGCCGGGTCGGGGCGGCAGTCATCCGCCACCTCAACGGCAGCACCCTGCTCAACCCGTCGAGCGTGCTGCTGAGCGGTGCCGTCGATCAGCTCTTCGCCGCCAGCGCGTCGGATTGGTTGTGGGTCGCCGACAACGCCAAGGTGGTCGATCAGGTCAACAACCTCCCCAGCGGCGGCATCGCGACCTTCGGATAACGACTCGTCCCGGCTCGGCACAGGGCAGATGCCACGAAGGTGCCGTCCCCCGAAAGGGATCGCTCATCGCCGAGCGCGAAAAGCGCAAAAGCGGCGCCGTCGTCACAGCCGGCACGCCTCACCCGGCCTGCCCCGATTGCTGACATTTCTCGAAGGCGGGACAGTTTCTCGTGTTCGGCCCGCGGGACCGTTGTGGTATGAAGGAATCTCCCCCCGTGAGAGGGGCACACTTCACGGTCCACCGGAGCAGGCAGACATGGGACAGCGACGAACCCTCGCCGGCGCGCGCGTACTGATCACCGGGGCATCCCAGGGCATCGGCCGGGCGCTGGCCCTCGCCGCGGCGCGCGGCGGGGCCAGGATCCTTGCCGTGGCGCGCTCGGACGAATTGCTGCACGAACTGGCGGCCGAGGCGCGGGCCGCGGGGGGGACCCTCGAGCCGGTCCGCGCCGACATCACCTCGGCCGAGGACCGGCAGCGGATGGTCGAGGCGGCGCTGCGGCACTTCGGGGGGCTCGACGTCCTCGTCAACAACGCCGGCATCGGGGCCACCGGCCACTTCGCCGAGTGCGGCCCCGAGCGGCTGCGCGCTATCATGGAAGTCAACTTCTTCGCCCTGACCGAGACGACGCGCGTCTTCCTGCCGCTGCTGCGCCAGGGGAACCGGCCGGCGATCGTCAACATCTCGTCGATCGCCGGCAAGCGCGGCATCCCGGCGCGCAGCGAGTATTCGGCGAGCAAATTCGCGGTGCAGGGCTTCAGCGAGGCGCTGCGGGCGGAGATGGCCCGCTTCGGCATCGACGTGCTGGTCATCTGCCCCGGCCTGACGCAGACGAATTTCTCGAAGAACATGCTGGAGCAGAAGGCCCGGCTGCAAATGGATCATCTGCGCGGTATGACCGCGGAAGACGTGGCGGCGGCGACGCAGCGGGCCCTCGAACGCGGCACGAATGAAGTGTGCCTGACGCTCCAGGGGCGCCTGATCGTCCTGGTGAACCGCTTCTTCCCGCGCCTGGCGGACCGGATTGCCGCCCGCCGGGTACGGGCCCTGTTCGCTGACGAGATCGAGAAACGGCGTGAAGGCACCGGGTCGCCAACGGCCAGGTCCGGCGGGGTGCCGTCGCCGAACCCAACCGTGACGAGCTGCGAGTCCGGGCACGGCCTCGGGAGGTGAAGGACGGGGTGCGCCCGCGATGACGGTGCGGGCGGACACCCCGAGTATGAAGCTGTTCCGGTGTGCGGTTGGAGTCCCGGCTTTAGAAACTCTATCAACACCCCTCTTGCCGCTTGCGGCTTCGCAGGAACGATTGCGAAGCCGCAAGCGGCCAAGTCATTACCGCGTGCCGCCGGAAGGGTGGCACGACTCGACGGGGGCGGGTGATCCCCAGCCCCAGCCGCTGCTGCCGGCGGTCGATCCCCAGCCGTCGGAGCCGAGCAGCCAGACCGAGGTGCCGACGGCGAAGACCAGCAGCACCAGTGCCAGGCCGACGAGTCGAGCCCGGCGTGCGGCACCGAGCACGTGCTCGGCCAGGCGGACGGCCCGCGCGGAGGGTGCGACGGCCCCGGCGCGACCCCCCACGAAGGCGACGCTCGCCCGGGTGGTGGAGGCGGCCAGCGCGTCCGGCACCGTCGCGGCCCGGCCCCGCTCCGCGAGCAGCAAGGCCGACAGCAGGACGGCGGAGGCCCGCAGACCGCGGCGGACCAATCGGCTGCGGAGCAGGTCCCGCGCCCGCGCCAGCCGGCCCTTGACGGTCCCAGTCGGCCAGTTGAGCAGTCGGGCCGCCTCCTCGTTGGTTTTCCCTTGCAGGTAGCACAACACCAGGGCGGCGCGATACTTCTCCGGCAGACGGCTCAGCTCCTCGTCGAGCACCGGGCTCACGTCGTCGGCTTCAACCGCGGCGGGGGCCTGGAGGGCGGGCAGGAGGTGAACCTGTTTCTCGTGCATCTGGCGTTTGCTCACAGCGGCTCGGGCCTTGCGGGCGATACGCGAAGCGACGCCGTACAGCCAGTTGCCGAGCAGCCCGGGGTCTTGAATCGTTGCGGCCTTGCGCGCCAGCACCAGGAAGGTCGCCTGAAAGGCGTCCTCGGCGTCTTGCACGGTCCCCAGCACGCGCCGGCACACCGACAGCACGAGCGGACCATGCCTCTCGACGAGTGTCGCGAACGCCGCCTCGTCCCGGTCGGTGGCGAAACGGCGCAGGAGGTGAGCGTCGGTGGGAACATCCGCCGTGCCGGCGCCAGGGGGACACCGGAGCGTCGTTTGCGAACCTGCCTCGGCCATCTGCCAGTTTCTCCTTCGCTCGTTCGCGAGTCACCCTGTACTGCCCCGACGCGCACCGACGGTTACAAGATTCCGCACATTGTTGCCGCTTGCGGCTTCGCAAGGGCTTGCGAAGCCGCAAGCGGCGCTACGGACGTGCCTTGAGCCGCTCCAGGGCCGAGCGCGCTTCGACCGTCAGCGGGCTGTCGCCGCCCTTGGCCACCTCTTCGAGCACCTTTTTCGCCTCGGGGGTGCCGATCTTCTCCAGCACCTCGACGGCCCGCGCCGCGCGCACCTCCTCCATGTTTGGCCCGAGGTTGCCGCTCAGCTTGCTCAGGACGAACTCGAGCCGCTGCTTGGCCTCGGCCGACGGCTTGTTGTCCAGGGCCTTCTTGACCGCCTCCTCGACTGTCTTGCCGGCCCGGACCAACTCCTCGGTGGCGCTCTCACGCTCCTGGAACGCCTCGGCGTCGAGGTCGGCGATCAGCTTGGCGATGTGCTTGGCGTCCGGCGCCCCCGTCGGTTTGAGCTGCTTCTGCACAAAGGGGACCGTCTCCTTCGGGGCCGACGTCAGGTTCAGGATCGCCTGCCAGGCGCGGGCCGAGTCCTCGCCGGCCAGGTCCTTCCACAGCTCGGCCACCGTCTCGGCCGTGACGTCCTTGATGACCAGCCGGCCCTCGGCGGTCGGGCCGGGCACGTCCCAGAGCATCGCCCCCGCATCGGGGCCAGCGGTGGCCAGCGTCTTGCCGTCCGGGGCGAAGGCCAGCAACCGGGAGTTCAGCGGCAGGCCCTTCCGTTCCACCAACGTCTTGCCCGAGCCCGTGTCCCAGAAGCGCAGCAGGCCGTCGGTCGCCACCGTCGCCAGGGTGCGGCCGTCGGGCGAAACAGCGGCGGCGAGATGGCCTACGAAGGGGCGCGGCGGGCCGCCGGGCACGGCCGGGGGCGGCGGCGGCAGGTTGAACGATTGCCGTACCCGACCGGTGGCAAACTCGGTAAGATTCGCCGTCAGGCCCTGGAGCAGGACGTAGTTCTTGCCGTCGTTCGAGCGCTGGCTTACGAAGGCCAGGCTGGTCCCCTTCACCTCGGCCAACTCCTTGCCCGTCACTGCGTCCCAGCGCCGCGCCAGGCGCTCGTTGGGCATGTGGGCCTGCAAAGTCCGGTGGTCGCCGGCGAAGGAGAGGGTGGCGAAGTAGTAAGCGCCGGGCCCCATACCCGGCTTCACCTCCAGCCGGTGCAGCTCCTTCTCGGCGGCGACGTCCCAGACTCGGATGTGGCGGTCGGCGGCGGTCACCGCGAACAGCTTGCCGTCGGGGGAGAAGGCGAACGAGATCGGTTGCAGGGGCGAACTCACGAACGAATTCAGCTCTTTGCCCTCGGCCACGTCCCAGGTCCGCACCGTGCGGTCGAAGCCGTAGGAGAGCAGCGTCTTGCCGTCGGGGGCGAACTGCATCAGCGTGCTGGCGAACATGTCCAGGGCGGGCAGTTGGCGGAGGATTTTGCCGGTGGCGGCGTCCCAGACGATGATCGAGCGATCGGTCACGCCGCTGGTGGCCAGTCGCTTGCCGTCCGGCGACCAGACCAGGGCCTGAACGCCGCCGGCGTGCCCGGTGACGGGGAACAGCTCCTTGCCGGTGCCGGTGTCGTAGCCGCGCAGGATCGACTCGCCGCTGCTGACGTACAGCGACTTGCCGTCGTTGGACAGGGCGAAGGTGGGGAGGCCGACGCCACCGGCCCCGATGTCGATCTGGGATATCTGCTTGGCGGCGGCGACGTCGAACAGGCGCACGCTGCGGTCGTTACAGAGGACGGCGAGCGTCTTGCCGTCGGCGGCGTAGGCCAGCTCGCGGCCGCCGCCGAGGGGCAGCGGCAACTTGGCGATCGTTTTGCCGGTGGCGAGGTCCCAGACGCGGGCGGCCCGGTCGCCGGCGACGGTCGCCATGTGCTTGTTGTCGGGCGCGAAGGTGAGGGCGGCGATAGGGGCGGTGTGGCCGCCGAACCAGCGCAGCTCCTTGCCGTCCTCGGCGTCGAGGGCGCGCACGGCCCAGTCCTCGATCAGCGCCAGCGCCTTGCCGTCGGGGAAGAAGCGGACGCGGCCGACGAAGGCGACGGCGACGTTGGGGATGGCCGAGGGACTGACCTGCCGCACCTCCTTGGCCGTGACGGGGTCCCAGATGCGGAAGACGCGGTCCTGGTGGGAGCTGACCAGCAGCTTGCCGTCCGCGGAAAACTCGAGGTCGAGGAAGGCCTGGTTTAACGGCAGGGCGGCGAAGGTCAGGGTTTCCTTGCCGTCGGCCAGGCCCCACAGGCGGATGGTGCGGTCGGCGGAGTTGGCCGCCGCCAGCGTCTTGCCGTCGGGGGAGATGGAAAAGTACAGGCCGGCGCCGAGTTGGGGGGTGAGGGTGATGTCGAAGAGTTCCTTCTCGTTCGCGAGGTCCCACACGCGCGCCTTCGAGTCCTGGGCAATGGTCAGCAGGCGCTTGCCGTCGGGGAGGGGCAGGACCCGGGTCACCGCGCCGCCGTGGCGGAAGCGGCCGGCGCCAAGGCGGAGGCGGGCGCCCTCGGGCCGGGGGTCGGCGGCCTCGGCCGGCTTCCCCGGCTCGCCGTCCGCGGGCGCCGCGGGCAGATGAGCCGCCCCGCAAAGCAGAGCGGCCAGGGGAAGGAGTGCGAACAGTCGTCTTCGGAGCCGTCTCATGGGCACCCTCCAGACGGGCAACAGGGGGAATCTCGAGCCGACGCCGACATCCTACCCGTGTGCGGGGGCTGACGCCAGCAGTTTAGCGGCCAAGTAAGCACAACGTCCAACCGAGTTGGTAGCCGCATTCGCCAGAAGGCGGGCCAGCCGCCGAGTCAACCGAGTCGGTAGCCCTCTATTGAGTTGACCCCGTGTCAGACGGTGCGCTTGCGGGCCGGCTGCGCCATCCGGGCAACAACAAGGGGCATTGCTCTTTTTCGAGAGAGAAAAACATCAATGCCCCTTGTTGTTGTTCATTGAACAAGTGCTCACAGGTGAATCATCGGGGTCTGCTTGGCAAGGCTGCCGTAGTCGCGGAACTGGCGGCCGCGCTTGTAGGAGCAGAAGTTGCTGTCGTCGAGCAGCAGGACGTTGGCCTGGGCCGACACCCGCAGGGTCCGGCTGATGCCGACCGTCGCCCCCAGGTGATGGCACAATCTCCTGTCCGGCGGTCCCGCATCGCTTGCGGTTCGGCAGCGCAGTGTTTACAGTGGAACAGACGGCCGTTCCCGAGGAATCCGGGGCTGGTTCAAACGCGGGTCGCGCTCTGCCCGTGCCCGTGCCCGTGCCCGTGCCCGTGCCCGTGCCCGGTCTGGAATCGGGCACGGGCGCGGGTCCGTGCCCGTGCCCGTGCCCGTGCCCGTGCCCGGTCTGGAATCAGGCACGGGCACGGACCCGCGCCACCTGAAACGGCCCGTTTCTGAACCATGCCGGAATCCGCGACCATGTCCACCGACCGCGCCAGCCCCGTCCTGTACACGACCCATGACGGTAAGCTGCTGCGGTCGATAAATTGACCCCATAGCCACGGGCTGCAACGGAGGCGTTCGGCCGCGAATCGACTGAGAGGCACCCGCGACATGACGGCCAGTCCCAGCGAGCGGATCTGCGTGGTGGTCGGGCGCACCCGGCACAAGATGGTCCAGGCTGAGATCAAGGAGGCCGCACGCCGCGGCGCCCGCCTGATCGAGGTGCGCCTCGACTTCCTGGCCAAGGCCCCCGATTTCAAGCGCCTGCTCGCCGACAAGCCCTGCGCGCTGATGGCCACGGTGCGCCGGCCGCCGGACGGCGGACGCTGGGGCGGGACCGAGGCGGCCCGCCAGACCCTGCTGCGCCAGGCCGTCGTCGGCGGCTTCGACTGGGTCGATGTCGAGACCGACGTCGCCGACGTCATCCGCCGTTTCGGCCGGGTCAAGCGCGTCGTCAGCTATCACAACATGCACGAGGTGCCGGGCAATCTCGAAAAGATCCACGAGCGCATGTGCGCTCAGGACGCCGACGTGGTCAAGCTCGCCGTGCGCGCCCAGCAGCCGGAAGACAACCTGCGCGTGCTGCGCCTGGTCAAGGACGCCCCGACGCCGACGATCGCCTTTTGCATGGGCGACCTGAGCATGCCGAGCCGCATCCTGGGCCTCAAGTACGGCTCGCCGTTCACCTACGGCGCCTTCAACCCGGAGCGCGGCATCGCCCCGGGGCTGCCGTCCTTCGACGAGTTGAAGCACATTTATCACGTCGATAGCATCACCGCCGACACGCAGATTTACGGCGTCATCGGCGACCCGGTGGCGCACAGCCTCAGCCCACTGATCCACAACGCCATGTTCCACAGCCAGCGCCTCAACGCGGTGTACGTGCCGTTCCGGGTGCCGCGCGGCCAGCTGGAAGGGTTCCTGAAGCACTTCGATGCCTTCGGCGTGCGCGGCTACAGCGTGACGATCCCGCACAAGGAACAGGCGGCGGTGCTGGCGGACATGCGCGAAGCGAGCGTAACCCTGACGCAGGCGGCGAACACGTTGCTGCGCCTGGGCGGCGGCTTCGCGGCCTACAACACCGACTACACGGCGGCCATCCAATCGCTCCTGGCGAACATGCCGCCGGGCGCGGACGGCGCCCCGCCGACGCTCAGTTCCCGGGTGGCGCTGGTCCTGGGGGCGGGCGGGGCGGCGCGGGCGGTGGCTCATGCCCTGCACCGCGAGGGGGCGATGGTGAACATTAGCAACCGCACCCCCGAGCGGGCGCAGCGCTTGGCCGAGGAGGTCGGCTGCCGGGCCATCGACTGGGCGGCACGGCACAGCGTCCTGTGCGACATCCTCGTCAACTGCACCTCGGTCGGCATGCACCCCAATGTCGATGAGACGCCGTTGCATCACAGCTTCCTCAAGCCCGGCCTGGTGGTCATGGACATCGTCTACACGCCCGAGACGACGCTGCTCATCCGCGAGGCCCGCGGCCGCGGCTGCCACGTCGTCACCGGCGTCGATATGTTCGTCCGCCAGGCGGCGGCGCAGTTCAAGCTGTTCATCGGCCGCGAGGCGTCGCTGGAGTACATGCGCACCGTCCTCCGCCGGGCGCTGTCGCCGGTCAGCCTCAAGGGACCCGAGGAACTGAGGAAGTAACCCGGTTTAGCCGCCGCCCTCGGGGCGGCGCTCAGAGAACGCCGCCCCGAGGGCGGCGGCTAAACAAATGCTCATGAATATCAGCGACGAACGTGTCTTTCTGGTCGGCTACCGCGGCACCGGCAAGAGCAGCGTCGCCCGGTTGCTGGCCCACCACCTCGGCTGGCAGTGGGTCGATGCCGACGAGATACTGGAACAGCGTGCCGGAATGACCATCCGCCAGGTGTTCGAGGCGGAGGGCGAGACGGGCTTTCGCAAGCGCGAATCGCTGTTGCTGGAGGAATTATGCGAGTTGCGCCGAACCGTCATCGCCACCGGCGGCGGCGTCGTCCTGAGCGGGCTCAACCGCCAGCGCCTGAAGGCCGCCGGGCGCGTCGTCTGGCTGACCGCCGACCCCCCGACGATCCGCCACCGCCTGGAGAAGGACAAAAGCACCGCCGAGCGCCGGCCGGCGCTGACCGTCGGCGGGCTGGCGGAGATCAAGGAACTGCTGCGGGCGCGCGAGCCGCTCTACCGGGCTGTCGCCGACCTCACCGTTGATACGACCGGCCGGGCGCCGGAGGAAGTCGCCGACACCATCCACAAATCCCTGAACCAGGGCTGACCTTATGCTGTCCGTCTGGCTGGCGCTCGTGTTCCTGGTCGGGGCGTGCGCCGGCGGCTTCCTCAACGTCTGCATCTATCGCCTGCCCTACGAGAAGGGCCTGCTGTGGCCCGGCTGGCGCTGCGGCTCCTGCTGCCAGCCGCTTCGCTGGCTCGATGCCCTGCCGCTGGCCGGCTACTGGCTGTGCCGCGGCCGCTGCCGCACCTGCGAGGCGCGGTTCCCGGCGCGCTACTTCGTCGTCGAGCTGCTCACGGGCCTCTGCTTCGCCGGCCTGTTCTACCTCGACGTGGTCGCCAACGTCCACGACCTCCCTCTGTTGCAGCGGAAGCAGGTTGCGATCGTGGCCGGGACAGTTCCGTGGCAGGCGTGGGTGGTGTTCGCGCACCACGCGCTGCTGGTGTGCTTCTTGCTGGTCGCGTCGTTCATCGACATCGACCACTACGAGATCCCGCTGCCGGTGACGACGATGGGCACCGTGGTCGGCCTGGTCGGTGCGCTGCTCTGCCCGTGGCCCTGGCCGGAGGCGGCTGCCGACCTGCCGCCGATGCCCCGCCAGCCAGTCGTGTGGGAGATCGGGCACGGGCTGAGGATGCACGCGCCGACGGCGGGGCTCTATGCGTGGCCGGTGTGGTATCCTCTGCCCGCGTGGCTGGAGGCGGGGAGTTGGCAGCTGGGGCTGGCGACGGGGCTGGCCGGTGTGCTGGCCGGGACGCTGCTGCTGCGGGCCGTGCGCTTCGTCTTCGGCCTGGGCCGCGGCATCGAGGGGCTCGGCGTGGGCGACGCCGACCTGATGATGATGGCCGGCGCCTTCCTCGGCTGGCAGCCGGTGGTGATCGCTTTCTTCGTGAGCGTCGCGCCGGCCCTGCTGATCGGCGTGACGCAGATGCTGTTCCGCGGCGGCCAGGAACTGGCGTTCGGCCCGTCGCTGTCGCTGGGGATTGTGCTGACAATGCTCGGCTGGCAGTGGCTCGCCCCGCAGATGACCGCCTACTTCTTCGACGCGACGCTGCTGCTGATCCTGGTGCTGGCCGGGGTGGTGCTGATTTTCGTGGTGAGTTTCCTGATGCGCCTGGTGCGCGGCCCCGGCGACGAAGGGCCGCCCAAGAAATAGGGCCCGTGCTTTCGAGAGGTCAACTCATGCAAGGCATCCTCATTGTCGATTACGGCATGGCCAACCTGCGCAGCGTGCAGAAAGGCTTCGAGAAGGTCGGCTTTGCCGCGGAGATCAGCGGCGACCCGTCGCGCGTCGGCGAGGCGGACAAGCTGGTGCTGCCCGGCGTCGGCGCCTTCCGCGACGCCATCGCCCGGCTGCACGAGTCGCGCCTGGCCGAGCCGATCCTCGATCACGTCAAGGCGGGCCGGCCGTTCCTGGGCATCTGCCTGGGCCTACAGCTGCTCTTCGCGAAGAGTTACGAGGACGGCGAATACACGGGGCTGAACCTGTTCCCGGGCGACGTGGTTCGCTTCCCGGACGTGCCCGGCCTGAAGGTGCCGCACATGGGCTGGAACCAGCTGCGCATCCGCCGGCCGGCGCCACTCTTCCGGGACGTGCCGGAGGGTTCAGCGGTGTATTTCGTGCATTCGTACTATGCGGCGCCGAAGAATGCGGGCATCGTGGCCACGGAGACGGACTATCCCGAGCCGTTCACCTCGGCGATCTGGCACGAGAACGTCTTCGCCACGCAGTTTCACCCCGAGAAGAGCCAGCGCGTGGGGTTGACGATGCTGCGCAACTTCGCCGCACTGTGATACCTGCACTCGGTAATGGTGTGTGTATCGGCAGGCGTCACTTCCCCACGTCCCAGAGGTTCACCGAGCCGTCCGCCCCGCCCGTCGCCAGCGTCTTGCCGTCCGGGCTGAAGGCGACTGCATGCACCGCCTTGGTGCCACCCTGGAAGGACTCCACGACCTTGCTGGTCGCCATGTCATACAGCCGCACCGCCCCATGCTCGTCGCCCCAGGCGATCCGCTTGCCGTCGGGACTGAACGCAGCCGCATCGATGCGCACCTGGACTCCCCCCAGCCCACGTAGTTGCTTGCCCGTGGTCGCGTCCCAGAGGCGCACCGGCTGATCGCGGCCAGCGGTCAACAGAGAGTTGCCGTCGGGTGAGAAGGCAAGCGACTCCACCTTGCCCTTGTCGGATTCCATTGTGCGCAGCAACTTGCCGGTCGCGAAGTCGGCCAAGTTGATCGACCCGTCCGCGCCGGCGCTGGCCAGGAGCTGCCCACCCGGTGAGATCGCCACCGCCGTGACCGTACCTCTGCGCGCAACCATGGAGAGGCGTTCCTTCGAGGTGCGCAGGTCCCAGACCCGGATCACGCCGTCGCCGCCGGAGGACGCGAGGAGGTTGCCGTCGGGAGAGAAGGCCACTCCGTTCACAACCTTATCTTGCGTGATAAGTGTTGGCCCCACTTCCGTACCCGTCTCTCCGTTCAGAACGCGGATAACGCCGAACTCGACTTGATTGCGCGTGCTACTGCCGCCGATTGCCAGGAGTTTGCCATCCGGTGACACGGCCAGCGAGCGCCAGGAATCGCCGAAGGCGAGTTTGGCCCGCGCCTTGCCGCTGTCCGCGTGCCAAAGGATGACCCTGCCGTCCTCGGCACACGAGGCCACAACACGCGTGTGTGGCGTGAAGGTCACGGCCCGCACCGGCGACGCCGACTCCATCGGCCGCAGCGACACGCGCGGTTCGGTCCGAGGTGACTGCGGTTTCTCCTTCGTTTCGTCGATCTTGAGCGTCTTAAGCACCTCACGCAGCGTCCCGACCGTGTCGATCAAGACCAGTCCGTTGATTTCCTCGATAGGGATTGCCTCGCCAAGGGGACTCATCTGTTTGCGCAGGGTGCGCGCCACTTCAGCGGCGCGGCCTTCCTTGAGCTTGACAAACAGCCTGCCGGTTTCATTCTTGTCCATGCTCGGCAGGTCTTCGACCGAAAGTGTGCGCTTGCCCCCGGAGATCGGCTCGTCCACCGGGACGACAGTAAACGTGTTGGTGTGGACGATGAGGATGTACTTCTGGGCCATCAGCGCTTCGTTGATGATATCAACGATTTCCGGGATAGTGTATTGCTTCCCCCTGGGGGAGACGAACGTGAACGTGCCGGTCGGGACAAGGGGGCCGTTATACACCAGGCCCGTCTGCTCGCCGAACCACTCGAACACCTCCTTCCAGGGCCTGTTGTTGATGGAGAAGCTGTAGCGCTTCTCGGCGGGTTTCGGCTGCTCCTTGCCCGCCTTCTCTCCTCCCGCGCGCTCCAGCGTGATCAGCGTCAGGCCGCTGCCGGCCTTCGTCGCGAACTCGCTCGGCGTCGCCTTCCCTTCGTCGTTATCGACGCAAATTTTCAGGCGGCCGTCCTCCAGGGCGTAGATACCGCGGACCATCGAGGCCTTGGCGTTGGCCTTCAGCCAGATCGCCTTGGGCTTGGTATTGGTGCCCAGCATGAAGCTCGCCTCGCGGCGGGCCCCGTCGGGGTCGAAGGTGATCGTGTTGTCGTGGATGGCGACACGAAAAGTCTTGATCGCCTCGGCCGGCAGCTTCTCGCCGTCGTGCTCCAGGGCGACGGCCTGCCAGGTCCCTTGCATCTTATCCAGGTCGTCGGGCTCCTTTTTCGGTACCTCGGGCAGCGTGAAGATCACGCCGGCCTTCCCCTTCGGCGCCGCCTTCTCGTCCCCGCCGCCGGCCGCGGCCGGGCCGGGCTGCCTGAGCAGGCCCACCCCGCCCCCGGCGAGTCCCAGCGCCAGGACCACCGCCGCCAGCGTCGTCAGTTTCTTCGCGAACATGGCTCTGAGCACCCCTTGTGCGAGGGCGGCCGCCGGCGCCGAGGCGCCGCTGGCCAGCACTGCCTTGACTGTCATTTCCACCAGCACCGCCGGGGCCGCCGCGGAGTGGGCCAGCAGGGCCGCCAGGCCGCCCGCGGGCAGCGCCAGACCGCGCCGGGCCAACCGCGGCCGCAGCAGGTCGCGCGCCCGCGCCAGCCGCCCCGATACCGTCCCCTTCGTCCAGCCGAGCAGCCGCGCCGCTTCCTCGTTGGTCTTCCCTTCCAGGTAGCAGAGCACCAGCGGCGCCCGGTACTTCTCCGGCAGCCGATCCAGCTCCTCGTCGATCACCCGCCGCAGCTCGCGCCAGGCCGCCTCGGCCACCGGGTCGGCCGGCGAGACGGGCTCGGCCGGCGCGACCTCGGCCTGGTGCCGCCGGGCCGCCGCGATCCGGGCCTTGCGGGCCACGCGGTAGGCGACGCCGTACAAGAAGCTCGCCACGGAATCCCCTTGACGGACCGACGACGCTCGCCGCGCCAGTACCAGGAAGGTGGCCTGAAACGCGTCCTCGGCGTCGTGAACGTCATTCAGCAGCCGGCGGCAAACGCCGAAGACCATCGCCGCGTGGCGGCGCACCAACCCGGCGAAGGCCGCCTCCTCACCTGCGGCGACGAAGCGGCGCAGCAATTCCCCGTCCCCTTCGCCGTCCGCGGGCGCGACGGTCCGGCGCAGGAAGTGCATCACGTGGTCCAACAAGGCATCGGGCATGCGGAAGTCCCCTGCCGTCGTCCTCCTCCATAGTGCCGGGAAACGGTGCGGCGAATACCACCTTTTTCCCGGACCGCTACTTCCGGGCGTCACATTCGGCATACTCCGCTCAGGCGAAGCCGGCCATCCGCTACAATGACCCCGTCGCCCCGGAGGGAGCGGTTTCATGAGAGCGACGTGCGGGTTGTTGCTCGCCCTCGTGGTGACGGGGTGTACCGGGCAGCCGGCGCAAAACACGGCGACGGAAGAGGACAAGGTCAAGGCGTCACTGGCGAAGCTCGACCCCGAGGACCGGAAACTTGCCGAGGAGCAGAAGTTCTGTGCCGTGGAGAATGAGCACCGCCTCGGCTCGATGGGGACACCGCACAAGGTCGTCATCGACGGGCAGGCGGTGTTCCTGTGCTGCAAGGGCTGCGAGAAGCAGGCGCTCGCCGACCCCGGTCAGACTCTGGCGAAGGTGAAGGAATTGCACGCGGGATCGACAGGACGCGATTAGCCGCTTGCGGCTTAGCGTTCGCTTCACTCCTCGGTGGAGCGAACGCTAAGCCGCAAGCGGCTGGGAGACGCTGATGACCGTTCGCCTGGTGCCTGACGAGCCGTTGCCGTCGTACGCCTTCGTCCCGGGCCGCTCCCCCCACCCGATCAGCGACCCGGCAGGCCACAGCTTCGGCGCCACGCCTCACCTACAGCCGGAGTTGGACCCCGCCCGCTGGACGGCGAACAGGACGTACCTTTACGGGATCGACCTCTTCAACGCCGGCTATTACTGGGAAGCCCACGAGGTGTGGGAATCGCTGTGGCACGGCTGCGGGCGTTCGGGGCGCACCGCCGATTTCCTCAAGGGACTCATCAGGCTGGCAGCCGCAGGCGTCAAGGTGCGCGAGGGCCGGCCGTCGGGCGCCGTCAGCCACGCCCGCGCCGCCGCCGACCTCTTTCGCCGCACCGGGGCTCCCGGCGAGCGCTACCTGGGACTGCCGCTCGGCGAGCTGATCCGCTTCGCCGACGAGGTCGCCGACAAGCCGCCGACCCCCGCCGACGGGGCGGCAGCCGTCGAGGTCGTCTTCCCGTTCTCCCTGCGGCCGCAATGACGATGAGGATTCCCGATCCGACCCGCTTTGTGCCGTTCCTCGTCCGCCTCGGCTGGGCCTCCACCCGGGTCGCGAACCCCGACCCCCTGCGCGCCTCGGGGCGCGTCTTCTTCTTCCGCGGGCAGGCCCTCCTTTTCAGTCGGGGCTTTGGCATGATGTGCGACGAGTTGCGCCGCCGCGGCGTCTGGGCCGAGGACCTGCGCTGCCGCGGCGAACGGTGGGCGGTCCGGCAGGTCATCGCCGATTACCAGGAGGGTCGTTGGCGTGGTCCGGTCGTCTTCGTCGGCCATTCCTGCGGCGGGCGCTCCAGCCTGTTCGCGGCCGAAGAACTGCGTGCCGTCGGCATCGAGGTGTACCTGATCGTCTGCCTCGACGTCACCCTGCCGCCGCCGGTGCCGGCCAACGTGCGGCGGGCGATCAATCTGCGGCGCACACGGCGGCGCCTCTACCCGGCGATGCCGCTCGTCGCGGCGCCGGGGGCGGCGGCCGTCATCGACAATGTCGATCTCGACGCGCCCGACTCGCCGATCGACCCGCGCGGGATCTGCCACGTGAACATCACGAGCCGGCCGGACGTGCGGGAGTACGTGGTCGGCCGGATCCTTGAGGCGATCTCGGGCGCCTAACCGCGAGAGCGGGCCGCTTGCGGCTTCGCAGGGCATGCGAAGCCGCAAGCGGCGGGGGGGCTAGGCGAACTTGTGCTTGCCGGGCACCGGCACCGGCGGCACCGGCATGTCGGTGTCCCAGCGCAGGTTGGCCTCGTCCACGAAGTCGATCTTCGAGTTGAGGATCGCGTCCCAAGTCACTTCCTTGCCACTGTAGCCGGCCTCGCGGCCCATGATGGCCGTCAGCGTGCTCTCGGCGACGTTCTTCAGCTCGTTGAGCGGCTTGTCGTCGCGGATGCTGGCGATCAGGTCGGTGTGCTCCGTGACGTAGGGGCTGATCTTGTCACCGCCGGCGACGCGCTTGCCGTTCACGAAGAACGTGGCCGGATGGTCCTGCGTGGCGAACGGCCCCTTGGTGCCGTGTCCGGCTTCGGAGACGCTCTCCCAGCAGCCGGGAATGTGGCGGCACTGGCTGATCATGCGGGCGCCGCTGGGGTAGACGTACTCGATGGCGAAGTTGTCGAAGATGTTGCCGACCTCCTTCGGGTCGCCGTCGGGCCGGGCGTCGCTGTGGCCGACGCGGCTGCCCATGCCGCGGGCCATGATCGGGTGGTCGCGCATCGCCCAGTTGCACACGTCGAGGTTGTGGATGTGCTGCTCGACGATGTGGTCGCCGCAGATCCAGCAGAAGTGATACCAGTTGTACAGCTGGTAGGCGAGTTCGGTCTTCTCCTCGGGGTACTTGGCCAGGCCGTCCCGCTTCTTGAACCAGATGCCGCCGCCGTTCCAGTAGGCGCGCAGCAGGAGGAGGTCGCCAATGGCCCCGTCGTGGATCCGCTTCATCGTCTCGATGTAGCCGCCCTGGTGGCGGCGCTGCGTGCCGGCCGCGACGTGCAGCCCCTTCTTGACCGAGGTGTCGTAGGCCGCCAGCACCTGGCGGATGCCGGGGCCGTCGGTGCCGACCGGCTTCTCGGTGAAGAGGTTCTTGCCGGCGGTGACCGCCTCCTCGATGTGCAGTGGGCGGAAGCCGGGCGGCGTCGCCAGGATGACGTAGTTCACCTCGGGGTTGTTGATGACCTTCTTGTAGGCGTCCAGGCCGGTGTAGCAGCGGTCCTCGGGCAGGTCCACGCCGTTGCCCAGCTTCTTCACCTCGTCGTCGCCGGCCAGGTCGATGAGGCGGCTGCGGCTGCCCTTGACGTGGTTGGAGAAGACGTCACCCACGGCGACGATCTTGACGCCCTTGGCGGCGTGCAGGACGTTGTTGCAGGCGTCGGTACCGCGGCCGCCGCAGCCCACCAGGCCGACCTTGATGGTGTCGCTGCCGGCCGCGTACACCGCCGGCGCCAGCGCCTCGGCGGTCAAGGCCGCCCCCGCCACCGCGGCCGTTTTCAGGAACGTCCGCCGCGACTGGCCGTTCCCGCTGTTGTTGTCCGTCATGCGTTTGACCTCCGATGGATGACTCCCGGCAGCCTGCCCTCGTCACTTGCGGGGGCGGCGGGCGGGGGGACACGTTACGATCTTTCTGCTAATCTCCGAAGAGGGTTGCTCTTGTTCTACGAACTTTCGCGGGACCAACGATGTCAAAATCCCTTCTTACCGTCCCTATGCTCCTGTCCCTCCTGGCCGCCACCGCGCTCGCGGCCGAGCCGAAGCTGACGCGCTACAGCTTCACCGAGCCGCACATGGGGACGACGTTCAAGATCATCGTCTATGCCCCGGACGAGGCGGCGGCGGACAAGGCGTCGAAGGCGGCGTTTGCGCGAGTCGCAGAACTCGATGGTATCATGAGCGACTACAAGCCCGCCAGCGAATTGATGCAGCTTTGCGGCAAGGCCGGCGGCGACCCCGTCAAGGTGAGCGACGACCTCTGGACCGTCCTGGAGCGGGCGCAGGAAGTGGCGAAGCGCTCCGACGGCGCCTTCGACGTGACGGTCGGCCCCATCGTGCGGCTGTGGCGGCGTGCCCGGGGGACGCGGCAGCTGCCCGACGCCGACGACCTGGCGAAGGCGAAGGCGCTGGTCGGCCACGACAAGGTGAAACTCGACCCGAAGGCGCATACGGTGCAGCTGACGAAGGAGGGAATGCGGCTGGACCTGGGCGGAATCGCCAAGGGCTACGCGGCCGACCAGGCGCTGCTGGTGCTGAAGAAGCACGGGTTGGCGCGGGCGCTGGTGGCCGCCGGCGGCGACATCGCGGTCGGCGACGCCCCGGCCGACGCCGACGCCTGGACGGTCGGCATCGCGCCGGTCGAGGACCCCCTGAGCAAGCCGAAGAAGTACCTTCTCTTGACCAACGCCGCCGTCTCGACGTCGGGCGACGCCGAGCGGTACGTCGAGATCGACGGCAAGCGCTATTCGCACATCGTCGATCCGAAGACGGGGCTCGGGTTGGTGGGGCGGATGACGGTGACGGTGGTGGCGCCGAACGGCCTGTGGTCCGACCCCCTGACGAAGGTGGTGGCGGTCCTGGGGCCGGAGAAGGGGTTCCCGATCATCGAGCAAACCAGGGGCGTGTCGGGGTATGTCGTGCGCAAGACGGATAAGGGGGAGGAGACATCTGCGTCGAAGCACTTCCCGGAGGTTCGGCAGCGCGACGAGAAGTGAAAGAGCGGGGGGCGTCAGCCCCCCGGTGACTTCACCGGGGGGCTGACGCCCCCCGCTCGCCCCGTCAAAACGGCCACACCCGCGGCGCCACGGCCACGGTGACCGCCCAGACGATCAGGTTGAGCGGCCCCCCGAAGCGGAGGTAATCGGTGAAGCGGTAGCCTCCTGGCCCGTACACCATCAGGTTCGTCTGATAGACCACCGGCGTCGCGAAGCCGCACGACGCGGCCATCATGATCGCCATCGCGAAGGGCGTGAAGCTCACCTGCATCCCCTCCGCGGTCGCCAGGGCGATGGGAAAGATCATCACCGCGGCCGCGACGTGGGACATCACCTCGCTGAAGAGCATCGTCGCCGCGTAAACCATGGCCAGCGCCAACCACGGGTTGTTGCCGGCCACGCCGATCAGGGTGTGGGCGACGTCCCTGGCGACGCCGGTCTTTTGCAGCGCCTGGCCGATGCCGAAGGCGCAGCCGATGACGACGAGCACCGACCACTCGACGCTGCGCCGCGCCGCCGTCGCCGAGCAGCAGCGCGTCAGGATCATCGCCCCCGCCGCCAGCAGCGCCGCGTTGAGCATGCTCAGCCATTGGGCCCCCGCCACGACCACCATCGCCAGCAGGATCACCAGCGCCGCCCAGGCGCGGTCGTGGCGCGGCAGGGTCGAGCCCTCGACGCGGCTGACCAGGAAGAAGTCGCGCGAGTTGCGCTGGGCCTCCACGAACGACGGGTGCGCCTCGAGCAGCAGCGTATCGCCGGCCTGCAGGACGATGTCGCCGATCTTGCCGGCTAGGCGCGCGCCGTTGCGGGCCACGGCGATGACGGCGGCGTTGTAGACCGAGCGGAAGCGCCCCGCGCGGATGCTCAGGCCGACTAGCGGACAGGTGTTCGAGACCACCGCCTCGATCAGACAGCGCTGCGTGCGCGGGGCGTCGAGCTTGAACACCTGGTCGGTCGCCGGCTTCAGGCCGCGCACCTTCTGCAGATCGACCACCGACTCGACCACGCCGACAAAGACGAGCCGGTCGTTGGCGGCCAGCTTCGTCTCGGAGCCGACGGCGGCGTGGATCTCTCCATCGCGGTCGATCTCCATCAGGTAGAGACCCGGCAGGTGGCGCAGCCCGGCCTGCTCGATGGTCTTGCCGACGAGGGGGCTGCCGACCTCGACGGTCATCTCGACGGTGTAGTTGCGCGGGTCTTCGGGCACGCCGAACGCCGGGCGGCGCTCGGGCAACAGCCAGCGGCTGGCGGCGAGGATGTAGACGATCCCCGCGGCACAGCACGGCAGGCCGACCCAGGTCACGTCGAACAGCCCCAGCGATGGCCGGCCCGCCCCGAGCATCAGGCCGTTGACGACGAGGTTGGTGCTGGTGCCGATCAGCGTACATAGCCCCCCGAGGATGACGACGAAGCTGAGCGGCATCATCAGTTTCGACGGCGACAGGCGCAGGCGCTTGCCCCACTCGTCGATCACGGGCAGCATCATGGCCGTCAGCGCGGTGTTGTGGACGAAGAAACTGATGGCGGCGATGGGGATCGCCATGCGGAACTGGGCGGCGATGGGGGAGCGCGGCCGGCCGAGGAGGGGTTGCATGAACAGCGTCATGGCCCCGGTCTCGCGCAGGCCGGCCGCGACGACGAAGAGGACGGCCACCATGCCGACGCCTTCGTTGGCGAAACCGGCGAGGGCCTCCCTGGGTTCGAGGACCCTCAGCGTGAGCAGCAGCGTCAGCCCGGCGGCCATGACCAGGTCGGCCGCGACGCGCGTGAAGACGAGCAGGCCGACGACCAGGGCCACCACGCCCAGCGCGATCCAGGCGGCTGCGGTCATGCGTTCCCCCAGCCGCTGGCGGCTTCGCACGGCCTGCGAAGCCGCCAGCGGCTACTTGCGCGCCACCTTCTCGAGCGGCCCCAGCGCGAACGTCGTCGTCTGCGTCAGCGGGTAGCGGTCGAGCACCTCGCGCACCTTGCCCAGCGTCACCGCGTCGAAGGCGGCCAGTTCCTCGTCCACGCTGCGGTACTTGCCGAGGTAGGTCCAGCTCATGCCGATGGCCTGCATGCGCCCCATCGACCGCTCGCTGCTGCGCACCACGCGCGACAGGATCTTGCTCTTGGCCTGGTTCAATTCCTCGTCCGTGATGCCTTCCTCCTGCACGCCGGCCAGCACGTCGCTGACGATGGCCAGGTTCTCCTCGGTCTGCTCCGGGTCGCAGCTGAACGAGGTGTAGAATGAGCCGGTGCCCTCGTAGTCGTGGAAGCTGGCGTCAGCCGACTCGGCGAAGCCCGGATCGACCAGCGCCCAGTAGAGTCGGCTGCCGCTGTCGTCGCCCAGGGCCAGGGCGAGGGTATCGGCGGCGTGGCGCAGCGGGGAGTCGGCCGCCGGGCCCGGCGAGATCAGCAGGACGTGTTCTTGTGTCACCTTCGGTTTCGCCATCACCTCGAAGCGGCCCGAGCCGGGCGCCTCGCGGATCCCCTGGCGCCCGACCGGCCCCGCGATCCAGCCGCCGCAGTGCTTCTCGATCAGGGAAACGAGGCCGTCCCAGTCGAAGTTGCCGGCGCCGACGACGGTGACGTTGGGGGCGACGTAGCGGCGCTCGAAGTAGGCCCGCATCTGCTCGGGCGTCAGCGCCTTGATGCTGGCGACGGTGCCGAGGATGCTGTTGCCCAGCGGGTGGTCGGCGAAGTAGACGCGCTTGGCGTTGTCGTACGCCGACCACATCGGCTGGTCCTCGTACATGCCGATTTCCTCGATGATGACGTTCTTCTCCACGTCGAAGTCCTCGCCGCGCAGCGACGGCCGCAGGATGTCGGCGAGGATGTCCACCGCCTGGGCCATGTACTCCGGAAGGATGGCGGCGTAGAAGACGGTGTTTTCCTCACTGGTGAAGGCGTTGTAGTGGGCGCCGATGCGGTCGAAGTCGCGGTTGACGTCGAGGGCGCTGCGCCGTGGCGTGCCCTTGAAGACCATGTGCTCCAGGAAATGGCTGACGCCGGACACCTCCGCCGTCTCGTCGCGCGAGCCGGTGCGCACGAAGAAGCCCAGCGACATGCTGCGCGCCGAGGGGATGGTTTCCGCGATGATTTGCAAGCCGTTGGCCAGGCGATGAGTGTGGAAGGGCACGATGATTCCTCCGTAATGCGGCGTTTACTCGTCCGTCTGAAGCGCTTTCGGTCCCAGGGTGACGATGGTGAAGCCCTTCGCCGGGTAGCGGCGCAGGTGCTCGGTGATGCCGCCCGGCGTCAGCCCGTCGATGGCCGACTTGATCTCGTCGAAGCTGCGCACGCGCCCCAGGTAGTACCAATCCGAGGCGAGGGTGCCGGCGCGCGAGGAGGTCGATTCCTCCTGCATGATGAGCGACGACTTCAGTCCCGCCTGCACGCGCTCCACCTCTTCGGGCTCGATGCCGTCCTGCAGCCGCATCAACTCGCCGAGCGTCACGTCGAGTGTCTCCTGGGCACGCTCGTTGGTGGTGCCGGCGTAGCAGATGACGCTGGCCCGCTCCTTGAAGCCGGAGTAACTCGCCGAGACGGCGTAGCACAGGCCGCGCTTCTCGCGCACCTCAGTGAACAGGCGGGCGCTCATGCCGCCGCTGAGGACGTTCACCGCGCCGATGGCGGCGTAGTAATCGGGGTGCGTGATCGGGACGCTGGGGTAGGCGATGCCAATCTGGGTCTGCGTCGTCTCTTTTTCCAGGTGGGCGCGGTGCGTCGTCGTCTGGCCGAGCGTGAGGGTGGGCGGCTCGGGGGCGGTCCAGTCGCCGAAGAGCCGGCCGATCTGGTCGCGCAGCGCCGCCCATTCGATGTTGCCCGCCACCGAGACGATGGTGCCGCGCGGCGTGAACAGGCGCCGGTAGTGCTTGCGGACGACGTCGGCGGTGAGACTGGCGATGCCCTCCTCGGTGCCGCGCCGGTCCTGGCCGAGCGGCGGCGGGTAGTGCAGGCGGCGCAGCTCGATCATGACCTTGTGCCGCGGCTCGTCCTCGAGCCCCTGGAGGTCCTGCAGGGCCAGCGCCTTGACCGCGTCGATCTCCTCTTCCGGCAGGTGCGGGCGGCGGATGATGTCGGCGTAGATGTCGAGCGCCGCGGGAAGGTTGCGGGCCAGCGTGGCGCCCCAGAAACGCGTGTGCAGGGTGCCGACGCTCTCGTCGCGGTCCATGCCGAGGTTGTCCAGCGCCAGGGACAGCTCGCGGCTGTCGCGGTTGCCGGCCCCGCGGGTGATGAGGTCCGACAGGACCGAGGCGATGCTCCGATGCGGCTCTGGGTCGTAGGCGCAGCCGGCCGGGACGAGGAAGTTCAGCGCCGCCGAGCGCACGTGCTCCATGCGCTCGGCGAGGAGGGTCAGCCCATTGTCGAACGTGTGTTGGTAGACTTCCTGCGGCACGGTTATCCCTCGCAAGTACTCAGTACTGAGTACTCAGTACTGAGTACTCGTTACCACGCCCCCGCCTGAGCCATCACCGCCTTGTATACGGTTTTCCGCCGGCGAAAGCTCAGGCGGCGGTACAGCCGGATGGCCCCCTCGTTGTGCGCCGTGACCTCCAGCAGAGCCCGCTTGAGCCCGGCCCGGCGGAATCCCTCCAGGGCGTGCAGGAGCAGCACGCTGCCCAGGCCGCGGTTGCGGTAGCCGGCGGCGATGCCGAGGTTCTGGATGGCCCCGACGCCGCCCGGCTCGCGCACGCCCTGCACGGTGCCGCAGTAACCGTCGGGACCGCACAGCAGCCAGGTCGCACCGCCGAGGAAGCCGGACTTGCGGCTAATCTCGGTCATCAAGAAGGAGCAGCCCGAGCGGTCGCCGAGGCTGGGGAAGACAACGGCGTCGATGGTCTCGTGGAAGCTGGCGTACAGCACGTCGGCATGCGCCTGGAGCAGGGCGGCGTTCCAGGGGACGAGCGAATAGCCGGGCGGCAGCAGCGGCACGCCGGGCGCGACCCACAGGTCCGCCTCCATCTTGAAGCGCTTGAAGTACGACAGACAGTGCTGGCCGGCGTAAGGCGTCATGAGCGTGCCGTGCGACCCCGGTTCGGACTGGGCGGCTGTCAACAGGCTGATTCTAGCAAGGGCCGCAAGGAGGGTCAAAGCGTCGCGGGGGAGCAAAAAAGAGCGAAGCGCCGCTCGTTCCTCCGCCGGCGAGCTGGCGGTCATGCCCTCGAGGCGGACTTGACCTTCAGTCAGGCTTCGCGATAATCTTCACCATGAGAATGTCCGGACGGCGAACCGCTTCGTGGGCTTCCCGGTAGAGGAAAGATCATCTGGTGTCTCTTGAGTGGCCCGTACCTGGGGCGGCCAGCCGTGAGACACCTCAGCGCCAGGAGGGTGTTCATGTGTCTATGACGAACAGGAGGAGACGGAGTTCCCAATGGCCCAAGAACAAGAGGTTCTCGTCGAGTGCTCGTTCATGATTCCGACCCACCGGGATGCCAATCTCTCGGACGGAGAATTGCACTCGACGGAAGCGTGGCAGTGGCTCGATGATGAGTTGTACGCCCGGTTCGATGGCCGCACCATCGCACCCGGGCTGTACGAAGGGTTCTACCGGGACCCCGATACGAAAGGACGGGTCCCCGACCAGTCCCGCAGGTACATCGTCGCGGTCCGCCAGTCTGGGGTGGGCGATTTGCGCGCGGTGCTGGCACTTGCCTGTGGCGTTTTCCAGCAAAAGTGCATCTATCTGTCTATCGCTGGTCAGGTTGAGTTTATAGAGGCCAAACCAGATGAATCGAACCCAGGAGCACCTTGATCTGAAAGGCCGGTCGCACTCGCTGGCGGACCTGGACGCCGGGGAGCGCGCGCTGGTCCAGGAATTGACCGACTACGCCGGCTGCCACGGCTGGAACGACTACAGTAATTTCTGGATGGCGAAAGTTGGCGAATTCTACGGGAAGCGCGGCCTGGGGCGTCGGGAGGTGCTGCGCACCGTCGTGTACCGCTTGGCGCAGGACCTGGACAGCCGGTTGGCGATCTCCGAGGGCCTGGCTCGCCCGCCGGACTACCGCGATGACCTCGCGGACTTGATCCGCACGCGCTTCCGTACGCGGCGCGAGTTCTGCGAGGCGACGGGGGTGTCGGAAGACATGCTGAGCCACGTCCTCGCCAAGCGAAAGCATCTGGCCATCGACACCCTCACCGAGGCACTCGGCCGTATCGGCTACACGCTCCACATTGCGCCGCTCCCGGAGGCCAAGGCGTCATGAGCGTGCCGTGCGACCCCGGTTCGGACTGGGCGCCTGTCAACAGGCTGATTCTAGCAAGGGTCGGAAGGAGGGTCAAAGTGTCGAAGGGAGACAGCCGGAGGCGCGTCGGGTTCCGTGGCCAACCGGAAGTGACGTGACCCCTGGCCGAGCTACCTCCGGCACAGGGTCATGCCCACGGACCCCGCCGGCGACGCGCTGCACCTGGCGCTGGCGTCTTATCACAAGTGCGACTTCTTGGTAACCTGGAATTGCCGGCATCTGGCGAACGCGAACAAGATCGGGCACATTCGCCGGGTGAACACGATGCTCGGACTCTTCGTGCCCGCGCTGGTGACGCCCTTGGAATTGCTCGGAGGGAGTGATGAATCCGAACCCGAACGACCCGGTCCTTGACGAAATCCGGGAGATCCGACATCGCATTTCGGAGCGCTGTGCTCACGATCCCGAACGGCTGGTGGCCTACTACACGCAGTTCCAGGAGCAGTATCGGGACCGCCTGATCGATGCCGTGAAGACTCACGAGCGCACCGACCAGTCGGCCGCGTCACTTCGCCTTGTCGTTACGCCTCGCGATCGGGGTTGACGCTTACGATCAGGTCTTCGAGTTTCGAGCGATCATTCCTCCGCCGGCGCGCTGGCGGTCACGCCGTCGAGGCGGACCACGGCCGGCGGCTCGGCGTGCTTGTGGATCGGGTGGGCCACCCCGTTGCCCCCGGGGGCCGGTGCCGCTCGGGTCGTCCCGCGGCGGATCCACTGATCCTTGAGCCACTGGATCACGTAGTAGAAGACCGGCGTCAGGAAGATGCCGAACAGCGTCACGCCGAGCATGCCGCTGAACACGGCCGTGCCCAGCGTGCGCCGCATCTCGGCGCCGGCGCCCTCCGAGAGCATCAGCGGCAGCACGCCCAGGATGAAGGCGAACGACGTCATCATGATCGGCCGCAAGCGCAGCCGGCACGCCGCCAGCGTCGCCTGGTAGGCCGGCACCCCGTCTTCCCGCTGCGCCTTGGCATATTCGACAATCAAGATGGCGTTCTTGCACGCCAGGCCCACCAACACGATGAAGCCGACCTGCGTGAAGATGTTGATGTCCATGTGCGCCAGCGCCACGCCGGCCACCGAGCACAGCAGGCACATCGGCACCACCAGGATGACGGCCAGCGGCAGCGACCAGCTCTCGTACTGCGCCGCCAGCACCAGGAAGACCAGCACCACCGCCAGGCCGAACGCCAGCATGGCCGTCTTGCCCGTCTGCAGTTGCAGGAAGGCCAACTCGGTCCACTCCTTGCGCATCGACGGGTCCAGCTCGGTCTGGGTCAGCTGCTCCATGCGCGTGATGGCCTGCCCGGACGACACGCCCGGCCCCGGCCGGCCGTTGATGATCGCCGCCGGATACATGTTGTAGCGCACCACCATCACCGGGCCGACCCTGTCCTCGACGTCGGCCACCGTGCCGAACGGCACCATTCGCCCCTTGTCGTTGCGGATCCGCAGGTGCTTCAGGTCCCGGACGCGCCGCCGGTACTCCTCCGACGCCTGCGCCGTCACCTTCCAGGTGCGGCCAAACTTGTTGAAGTCGTTGACGTACAGCGAGCCGACATCGACTTGCAAGGTATTGAAGATCTCCGCAATGGGAACGCCCATCTTCTTGGCCGCGGTGCGGTCGATGTTGATGTACAGCCAGGGGGTGCGGGCGCGGAAGCTGGTGTAGAGCCCTTCCAGCTCGGCGTCGTCGCCGCCCTGCTTGACGACCCGGTCGGCGACATCCTGCAGCGCGTCCGGGCCCGCGTCGCCGCGGTCCTCGACCACGATCTTGAAGCCACCCGCGGTGCCCAGCCCCTCCACCGGCGGCGCCCCGAAGACCTGCACCAGGCCCTCGCCGGCCGCGGTCTGCAGTTCCGCCTGCAAGCGGGCCGCGATCGCCTCGCCCGACAGCGCGGGGGCGAGCCGCTCCTCGAACGGGTCGAGCATGACGAACAGCGAGCCGAAGTTGGGCGCGTTGGCGTTGAGCAGCACCGACTGGCCGCCGATGGCGATGGTGTGGCTGACGCCCGGCGAGTCGCGGGCCGCCTTTTCCAGGTCGCGGATCACCCGGTCGGTGCGCTGCAGCGAGGCCGAGTCCGGCAGCTGCACGTTGACGAGGAGATAGCCCTTGTCCTGCTGCGGGATGAAGCCGGTCGGCGTCCGCGTGAAGCCCCACCAGGTCAGCAGCAGCAGTCCGCCGTAGGCCGCCAGCACCAGCACGCTGCCGCGCAGCAGCACGGCGACGACCCGGGCGTACAGCCCGGTCGAGTAGTCGAAGCCCTTGTTGAACGCCCAGAAGAACCAGCCGAGCAGCCAGTTGAGCGGCCGGCCCACCACCCAGCCGGCGACCACCGCCACCGCGATGCCGCTGCCCAGCGACAGACCCTCCGCCATGTCCGCGACATGGTCGCTCACAAAAGAAGGCAGGTGCGGCGTCAAGCGCCCCAGCCACGGCAGAAGCCAGGGCCCCAGGTGGGCGTAGCCCACCCATGCGCCCACCAGCGGGAAGGCCAGGCGCGGCAACGGCTGCACGACGCCGCCCTTGTCCGCCGGCCTGAGCAGGAGGGCCGACAGCGCCGGGCTGAGGGTCAGCGAATTGAACGCCGAGATGACGGTCGAAACCGCGATGGTCAGGGCGAACTGGCGGTAGAACTGGCCGGTGATGCCGGTGATGAAGGCGCATGGGATGAACACCGCACTCAGCACCAGCCCCACCGCCACCACCGGCCCGGACACCAGGCGCATCGCCTCGGCCGTCGCCTCCTTCGGCGGCAGGCCATGCTCCATCTGCCGCTCGACGGCCTCGACGACGACGATGGCGTCATCGACGACAATGCCGATGGCCAGCACCAGCCCGAACAGCGTCAGGTTGTTCAGCGAGAAGCCGAGCATCGCCATCACCGGGAAGGTGCCCATGACGGCGACCGGCACCGCCACCAGCGGGATCAGCGCCGTCCGCCAGTTCTGCAAGAAGACCAGCACCACGACGGCGACCAGGATGATCGCGTCGCGCAGCGTCTTCCGCACCTCCTTGACCGACTCCGTGATGAACGGCGTCGTGTCGTAGACGATCTTGTAGTCGAGGCCGGCGGGGAAGCGCTTCTTCAACTCCTCCATCTTGGTGCGGACGGCGCCGGCGACGTCGAGGGCGTTGGAGCCGGGCAGCTGGTAGACCGACAGCGCCACCGACGGCTTGCCGTCCAGGGTGCAGGTCTGGTCGTAGCTCTCGGCGCCAAGCTGCACCCGGGCCACGTCGCGCAGGTGGACCAGGCGGCCGGGGGCGTCGTTCTTGACGATGATCTCGCCGAACTGCTCGGGGTCCCACAGGCGGCCCATCGTGCTCATCGTCAATTGAAAGACTTGCCCGCTCGGCACCGGGGGCTGACCGACCTGTCCGGCCGCGACCTGCGTGTTTTGCTGCTCGATCGCGGCCACCACGTCGGACGTCCCCAGGCCGCGGGCCGTCAGCTTCTGCGGGTCGATCCAGACGCGCATGCTGTAATCGCGCCGGCCGAGATAGGTGATGTCGCCGACGCCCTTGAGGCGCGACAGCTCGTCCTTGAGCTGAATTGTCGCGTAGTTGCTGAGGTACAGGTCCTTGCGGCTCTCGTCGGGCGAGGACAGGTTGATGATCATCAGCACGGTGGTCGATTTCTTCTTGACCGTGACGCCGTTGCGCTTGACCAGGTCGGGCAGGATCGGCTGCGCCAGATCGACGCGATTCTGCACCAGCACCTGGGCGATGTTCAGATCGACGCCGTGCTGGAAGGTGACGGTGAGGCTGTAGGTGCCGTCGTTGGTGCATTGCGAGGACATGTACATCATGCCCTCGACGCCGTTGACCTGCTGCTCGACCGGCGCCGCCACCGTGTCGGCCACCACCTGGGCGTTGGCCCCGGGGTAGATGGCCGACACCTCGACGGTCGGCGGCGCGATCTCCGGGTACTGCGCCACCGGCAGGCCGCCCAGGTCCAGCGGCGGGGCGCCGAGCGCCACCCAGCCGGCCAGGGTGACGATGATCGACAGCACCGAGGCGAAGATCGGCCGGTTGATGAAGAACAGGGAAAACACGCGTGGCCCTCATGGGGGTCGAACACAAATCACCCGCACAGCCTGCGAGGCCCGCAGTACTGAGTACTGAGTACTGAGTACTCAGTACTCAGTACTCAGTACTCAGTACTCAGTACTCAGTACTCAGATCGCCTTACCACTCGCCGCGTCGTGCATCGTCATTCCCTTCGGTCGATGGCGGTTCGCCCGAGGCCCTCCAGCGGCGCAGCGCCGGCACGAGGCGGCGAAGTCCGAGCGTGAGGTAGGTCATCGCGACGTAGCTGGCGAACTGCATCACCCGCGACCGGAACAGGCGCGTGCCGCCGAGCCAGTCGATCACGTTGAAGAACACCGGCGTCAGGAACAGGCCGAAGAGCGTCACGCCGATCATGCCGGCGAACACGGCCGTCCCCAGCGCCCGCCGCATCTCGGCCCCCGCCCCGCGGCCGATCAAGAGCGGCACGACGCCCAGGATGAAGGCCACCGAGGTCATCACGATCGGTCGCAGCCGCAGCCGGCACGCCGCCAGCGCCGCCTCGCGAGGCGACAGGCCCTGCTCGCGCTGGTGCTTGGCAAACTCGACAATGAGGATGGCGTTCTTGCTGGCCAGGCCGACCAGCACCACGAAGCCGACCTGGACGAAGATGTTGATGTCCATCTGGGCGATCCGCACCCCGGCGACGGCGCTGAGCAGGCACATCGGCACCACGAGGATGACGGCCAGCGGCAACGACCAGCTCTCGTACTGCGCCGCCAGCACCAGGAAGACGGCCACCACGGCGCAGGCGAAGAGGTTCAGGGCGGTGTTGCCGGCCTGCAGTTCCAGGTAGGACATGTCGGTCCACTCGTAGGCCAGCGCCGGCGGCAGCTCGCGAGCCGCCAGGCCCTGCATGATGTCGATGGCCTGGCCGGACGAGGTGCCGGGCGCCGCGCTGCCGTTGATCGTGGCGGCCGGGTACATGTTGTAGCGCGTCAGCACCAGCGGCCCGTTGTTCTCCGACACGTCCACCAGCGACCCCAGCGGCACCATCGCCCCCCGCGCATTGCGGACCTTCAATCGGTAGATCTGGTCCTTGTTGACCCGAAACTGCTCGTCGGACTGGACGATGACCTGCCAGGTGCGGCCGAGGCGGTTGAAGTCGTTGACGTACAGCGAGCCCTGGAAGATGACCAGGGTGTCGTTGACGTCGCCGACCTTCACGCCGCGCGACTCGCACTCGCGGGCGTTGGGCTGGACGTGCAGCTGCGGCACGTTGGCCCGGTAGGCGGTGAACAGCCGCAGCAGCCCCGGCTCCTTGAGGCCGTTGAAGATGAGCTTGTCGGCCTCTTCCTGCAAGCGCACGGGGCCGAGGTCGCCACGGTCCTCGACCACGAAGGCGAAGCCGCCGGCCCGGCCGACGCCGCGCACCGGCGGCGGCGGAAATATCTGGATGATGGCGTCGGGGATCTTGTCGAACTCGGCCGTCAGCCGGCCGAGGATGGCGCCGGCCGACAGGTCGAGGGTGCGCCCGTCCTCCGTGACCACCGGCTCGCGCCGCTGGGAGTACGGCTTCAGGTTGAGGAACATCGAGCCGTAGTTCGAGCCGGTGGCGTTGAGGGCGAACGACTGGCCGACGACGCTGGTCGCGTGCAGCAGACCCGGTTCCCTGGCGGCGATCTGCTCCATCTGTCGCATGACCTGGTCGGTGCGCTCCGTCGAGGCCGAGTCCGGCAGTTGCACCACTCCCATCAGGTAGCCCATGTCCTGCTGCGGGATGAAGCCGCGCGCCGTGCTGGCGAAGCCCCAGCCGGTCAGTGCCAGCAGTCCGCCGTAGACGACCAGGACCACGGCGCTGAGGCGCAGCAGGCCGCCGACCGCCCACGTGTAAGCGCGGCCGGTGAGACGGAAGCCGCGGTTGAAGCCGCGGAAGAACCAGCGCAGGCCGGCGTTGAGCGGCCGACCCAGCAGCGCCCCCGCCGCCGCCCCGAGGATCGCCGCCGCCGTCGATCTCGCCCACTCCGGCACCGCGCCGGCGGCGGGCCAGCGACCGGCCAGCCGCCCCAGTCCCGCGGTGAGCGGCGCCGGCAGGAACAGGAAGCCCACCATCCCGCCGACCGCCAGGTAAGCCAGCCACGGCAGCGGCGGCGCGTTGCTCTTGTCGCGCGGCTTGAGCAGCAGGGCCGACAGCGCCGGACTGAGCGTCAGCGAGTTGAACGCCGACAGCAGCGTCGAAACGGAGATCGTCAGGGCGAACTGCCGGAAGAACAGTCCCGTGATGCCGCCGATGAAGGCACACGGCACGAACACCGCCGACAGGACCAGCCCCACCGCGATGACCGGGCCGGACACCTGATCCATCGCCATGATCGTCGCCTCGCGCGGCGCCAACCCTTCATCGATGTGATGCTCCACCGCCTCGACGACGACGATGGCGTCGTCCACGACGATGCCGATGGCTAGCACCAGGCCGAACATCGTCAGGTTGTTCAGCGAGAAGCCCATGATCGCCATGACGGCGAAGGTGCCGACGATGGCCACCGGCACGGCGATCAGCGGGATGAGCGCGGAGCGCCAGTTCTGCAAGAACAGCAGCACGACCAGGGCGACGAGGGCGATGGCGTCGCGGAGGGTCTTGACCACCTCCTTGAGCGACTCCTCGGTGTAGGGGACGGTGGTGAAGCCGACCTCCCAGGTCAGGTCGTCGGGGAAGGACCGCTGCAGGTCGTTCAGCTTGTCCTTGACGCGGTCCGCGGTGTCGAGGGCGTTGGCGTCGGGCAGCTGGAAGATGGCCAGGAAAACCGTTGCCTTGCCGTCCAGCCGGCAGGTGACGTCCTGGTTCTTGGCGCCTAACTCGACGCGGGCCACGTCCTTGACGCGCGTGACTCGTCGCTGGCTGTCGCTGCGCACGATGATGTTCCCGAACTGCTCGACCTCCTTCAGACGGCCGAGGGTGTCCAGGGTGACCGTCAGATCCTGCCCCTCCGGGACCGGCTGCTGGCCGACGGTCCCGCTGGCCAGGGCACTATTTTGCTCGCGGATGGCGTTGACGACGTCGGAGGCCGTCAGGCTGCGGACAGCCATCCGGTTGGGGTCCACCCACAGGCGCATGCTGTAGTCGCGCTGGCCGAACAGGAACACGTCGCCGACCCCCGGCACCCGGGTCAGCTCGTCCTTGACGATGCGCAGGGCGTAGTTACTCAGGTAGAGCTGGTTGTAGCGGCCGTGCGGCGAGTTGAGGGCGATGCCCATGAGGATGTCAGGCGAGCGCTTCAGCGTGGTCACGCCGGTCTGCTTGATGACGTCGGGCAGCTTGGCAATGGCCAGGCTGACCCGGTTCTGCACCAATACCTGGGCCATGTTCAGATCGACATTCTGGTGGAAGGTGACGGTCAGGCTGTACGAGCCGTCGTTGGCGCACGACGACGCCATGTACATCATGCCCTCGACGCCGTTGACCTCCTTCTCGATGGGGGCGGCGACGGCCTCGGCGACGTCGCGGGCGCTGGCGCCGGGGTAGGAGCAGGAGACCTGGACCGTCGGCGGCGTGACGCGCGGGAACTGGGCCAGCGGCAGCGTGAAGACGGAGAGGCCGCCGGCCAGAGTGATCACAATGGATAACACCGAGGCAAAAATGGGCCGGTCGATGAAGAAGCGCGAGAACACCGCTGCCCCCCGGTCGGGCCGCTTGCGGCTTACTGCTTTTCGCCGTCGGTCGGATCGTCGCGGATGACGTGGACGTCGGCGTAGTGCTTCTCGGGATCGTTGCGCACTTTCTGGAGGCCGCTGACGATGACCCGCTCGCCCTCCTCGATACCCTTGTCAACGACCCGCAGCGAACTGTGCTGCGCCCCCAACTCCAGCTGCCGATAGGTCGCGTGGTTTTGATCATCGACCACCCAAACGTGCTTCTGCCCCTGGTCGGTGGCCAGGGCCTGTTCGGGGATGACGATCGCCTGGTGCGGTTCGCCGATCGGCAGGCGGACGCGCACGAACAGCCCCGGCGTCAGCAGTTTCGTCGGGTTGGCGAAGACGCCGCGGAGCCACACCGAGCCGCTGTCCGGATCGACCCGGTTGTCGGTGAAGTCGATCGTCCCGCGGTGCGGGAAGCCCGTCTCGTCGGAGAGCCCCATGTCCACCGGCCTGTCCCTCGAGTCCGTGGGGCTGATCCCTTGCCGCTCCAGGGCGCGCTGGAGGCGCAGGTGCGTGCGCTCATCGACGTCGAAGTAGGCGTAGGTCGGCTCGAGGCTGACGATCCGGGTGAGGATGGTGTCGTCGGCCTTGACGACGTTGCCGTGATCGACCATGCGCCGGCCGATGCGGCCGGCGAACGGCGCCCGAATGGTGGCCCAATCGAGGTTTTGCCGGGCGATGGCGACGGCGGCCTCCGCGGAGCCGACCTGCTCCTCGGAGTAGCGCCAGGCGGTGTCGGCGGTATCGACGTCGGTGGGGCTGGTGCCGGCGCCGCTGGTGCGGAGGCGCTCCGCGTTGCGCTTGTTGAAATTCCGCTGGACCATGAGGCCCTGGAGGGTTTTCTCGGCCTGGGTCAGGGCGTCGCGGAACGGCTTCTCCTGCACCACGAAGAGGACCTGCCCCTTCTTCACGTCGGTGCCTTCGCGGATGGGCGGCTTTTTCCCGTCCACCAACTCGTCGTCTTCGCGGGCCACGTAGATCTTGTCGAGGTAGCCGGAGACGCGGGCGCGGACATCGACCGCCTTCTCGGCGTCGGACTTGCCCTGGAACTCCTCGTAGTCGGTGACCTGTTTGCGGATCGCACGACTGACCACGACGTCCGGCGGCTTCCCCGCGGGCGGCGGCGGTTGGCCGTTGGTACAGCCGGCGGCCGCGGCCGGGAGGAGAAGGACGAGGCTCCAGAGCGTGCGCGACATGGACAGGCTCCCGGGCGGGACGGCGGGACAAGCGACACCGGTGCGATAATGGGACTGACCGGTCAGTTCTGTTCATTGATACCCGGGGGAGGGTTTTCCTGTCAACCGCTATCTTCCGCAAATCCCGCAGGGTCGGCGGCGAACGCGACCTACACTTGATTCGCGGGGAGGCGCGTCGCCGGCCCTTTGCATTCCAAGGCCGATTACGGAAGGAACAGAAACGTGGCCAATCGTTGTGCGCGCACAGTGCTGTGCGCGGTCCTGGCGATCTGCGCGGGGTCGATGGCGGCGGCGGGGGAGCTGGACCGGCACGAGGAGCCGGCGGCGCGGGGCCGGGAAAGCCTGTTTCGCGTGCGCCCGCCGACGGCCGACGCGAAGCTGTTCTTTGAAGGCACCCTGATGCGGGGGAGCGGCAGGGAGCGCACGCTGCGCTCGCCGGCGCTGGAGGAAGGGAAGCGCTACAGCTACACGGTGGT
>Ga0116224_10000213_pt1 | contig 49286 bp, 44 predicted proteins | sample Sb_taG_9_FD_89699 | JGI IMG/M metagenome (GOLD analysis project Ga0116224, IMG submission 89699) | Peat soil microbial communities from Weissenstadt, Germany - Sb_50d_b_LC metaG | ecosystem: Environmental > Terrestrial > Soil > Wetlands > Peat | place: Germany: Weissenstadt | collected 2010-09-21 | reverse complement strand
CTTCTCATGGCTGAAGCACCGGTAAAAGAAAAACGCGAACCCGCCGGCATGGACGCGGATGCCGCCCAGACGGAGCGCGAGCTGACGGACGGCTTTCACCTCGTCATCGATGCGCTCAAGCTCAACGGCATCAACACGATTTACGGCGTGCCCGGCATCCCGATCACCGACTTGGGCCGCATGGCACAAGCCGCGGGCATGCGCGTCATCTCGTTCCGGCATGAGCAGAATGCCGGCAATGCAGCCGCGATCGCCGGCTTCCTGACGAAAAGTCCCGGCATTTGCCTCACGGTGTCGGCTCCCGGCTTTCTCAACGGCCTCACCGCGCTGGCCAATGCCACGAGCAACTGCTTCCCGATGATCCTGATCTCCGGCTCGTCCGAGCGTGAGATCGTGGACTTGCAGCAGGGCGACTATGAAGAGATGGACCAACTGGCCATGGCCAAGCCGCTCTGTAAGGCGGCGTTCCGCGTGCTGCATGCTACCGACATCGGCATCGGCGTGGCGCGCGCGATCCGCGCGGCCGTGTCCGGCCGTCCGGGCGGCGTCTATCTCGATCTGCCGGCTAAACTCTTCGCTCAAGTGATCGACGCCGAGGCTGGAACGAGGTCACTGGTCAAAGTTATCGACCCGGCGCCGGCTCAGCTTCCTGCGCCGGCAGCCGTCAAGCGCGCGCTCGATGTTCTCAAGACCGCCAAGCGCCCCCTGATCATCCTGGGCAAGGGGGCGGCTTATGCGCAGGCCGACGAGGCGATCCGCGCGCTCGTTGAAAAGAGCGGCATTCCTTTCCTGCCGATGAGCATGGCCAAGGGCCTCCTGCCCGACACGCATCCGCAATGCGCGGGCGCCGCGCGTTCGACCGTATTGAAGGACTCAGACGTCGTCATGCTGATCGGCGCCCGTCTCAACTGGCTGTTGTCGCACGGCAAGGGCAAGACCTGGGGTGAGCCCGGATCGAAGAAGTTCATCCAGATCGATATTGAGCCCAGAGAGATGGACTCAAACGTCGAGATCGCGGCTCCCCTGGTCGGCGATATCGGCTCCTGCGTTTCGGCTCTTCTTGCGGGCATCGAGGGCAAGTGGCCGGCGCCGTCGGCTGACTGGATCGACGTCGTCAAGATGCGCAAGGAAGCCAACATTGCCAAAATGGCGCCACGGCTGATGAAGAATTCGGCGCCGATGGATTTCCACAACGCGCTCGGTGCATTGCGGACCGTCATCAAAGAGCGGCCGGACACCATCCTCGTCAATGAAGGCGCCAACACGCTCGATCTCGCGCGCGGCATCATCGACATGTATCAGCCGCGCAAGCGCCTGGACGTCGGCACCTGGGGCATCATGGGCATCGGCATGGGCTTTGCTGTGGGAGCCGCCGTCGAAACCGGTAAACGCGTGCTGGCGGTCGAGGGCGACAGCGCCTTTGGCTTTTCCGGCATGGAAGTGGAGACGATCTGCCGCTACGGCCTGCCGGTCTGCGTGGTGGTGTTCAACAACAACGGCATCTACCGCGGAACCGACGTCAATCCGGCGGGCGCCGCGGACGTGGCGACGACCGTCTTCGTCAAAGACGCCCGTTACGAAAAACTGATGGAGGCCTTCGGCGGCGTCGGCGTCCGCGTAACGACGCCCGACGAGCTCGGCCGTGCCGTAGCCGAGGCCTTGAATTCCGGCAAGCCGACGCTGGTCAACGCGGTGATTGATCCCGCCGCCGGCAGCGAGAGCGGCAATATCGGCAAGCTCAACCCGCAAAGCGTGGTTGGCAAGAAGTAGAGAGTTGGGAGAAGGCACATGGCGGCTAAAACGAAAGCCAAGAAGGCAAAATCCAGACCCGCGGCGAAAAAGTCCGCCAAGAAAGTCGCAAAGCTCAAGGCGAAAGGACCGGCCGCGAAAGCAGCGGCGACGAGAGGCCTGCCGCGGCCGAGCGCAAAGCCGTGGGGGCAGGCGGGCAGGGCGCTCGACGGCGTGCGCATCCTCGACTTCACCCATGTGCAATCGGGGCCGACGTGCACGCAACTTCTCGCCTTCATCGGCGCCGATGTGATCAAGGTGGAACGGCCGGGAATTGGCGACATCACCCGCGGCCAGCTGCGCGATGTGAAAGGCGCCGACAGCCTGTATTTCACCATGCTCAACGGCAGCAAGCGCTCGATCACAATCGATTCCAAGCATCCGCAGGGCAGGGAAATCCTCGAGCGGCTGGTGAAGGAGTGCGACGTGCTGGTCGAGAATTTTGCTCCCGGCGCACTCGACCGTATGGGGCTCACCTTCGATCACATCCACAAGCTCAATCCGCGCATGATCGTCGCCTCGGTGAAGGGCTTTGGGCCGGGTCCCTACGAGGACTGCAAGGTGTACGAGAACGTCGCCCAATGCGCCGGCGGCTCGGCCTCGACCACCGGCTTCCGCGACGGGCCGCCGCTGGTCACCGGCGCGCAGATCGGCGATTCCGGCACTGGTTTGCATCTCGCGCTCGGCATCGTCTCGGCGCTCTACCAGCGCACGCGCACTGGCCGCGGGCAGCGCGTCCTGTGCGCCATGCAGGATGGCGTGCTCAATCTGGCGCGCGTCAAGTTGCGCGACCAACAGCGCCTGCAGCACGGCCCGCTCGCCGAATACAGCCAATATGGCGAGGGCGTGCCCTTCGGCAAAGCCACCCCGCGCGCCGGCAACGATTCCGGCGGCGGCCAGCCGGGCTGGATCCTCAAATGCAAAGGCTGGGAGAGCGATCCCGACGCCTACATTTATTTTATCACCCAGGCGCCGGTCTGGGGCGCGATCTGCGATCTTATCGGCAAGCCGGAATGGAAGACCGACCCCGATTACGCCACGCCACTGGCGCGGCTGCCGCGGCTGCGGCGGATCTTCGACACCATCGAGGAATGGACCAAGACCCTGACCAAGTTCGAGGTCATGGAAATCTGCAACAAGCACGACATTCCGGTCGGGCCGATCCTGTCGATGAAGGAGATCGCAGAGGAGCCCTCGCTGCGCGCGACCGGCACCGTGGTCGAAGTCGATCATCCCACGCGCGGCCCATACCTGACGGTGGGCAATCCGATCAAGCTCTCGGACTCGCCGCCGGATGTGCGGCGCTCGCCGCTCCTTGGCGAGCACACCGACGAAATTTTGCGCAAAGTGCTCGGCTATGCTGATAAGGAAATTGCCGAGATCAAGGCGTCCGGCGCGCTCAGCGCGCCGGAACGAAAGGCGGAAGCGGCGTAGCATTTGTTAACCGGCCCGTAAGGGGACGGAATGTGCAGCGTGTGGGGAGATGTAGCGACAGTGCGTATCGTCGTTCACGGACAGCAGGCATTCGGCAAGGCGGTACTCGAAGCGCTGATCAAGCGCGGCGAAACTATCGTCGGCGTCTATGTCGCGCCGGAGAAAGAGGGCGCGAAAGCCGACCCGCTGAAGGAGGCGGCGCATGCCGCCAAGCTGCCGATCTTTCAGCCGGCCTCCTATCGCAAGCCGGAAGTGTGGGAGGAATTCCGCGCGCTCAAGCCGGATTTGCAGGTCATGGCCTTCGTCACATTGTTCGTGCCCGAGGAATTCCTCAACATTCCGACCCACGGCTCGATCCAGTATCACCCGTCGCTGTTGCCGGCTTATCGCGGGCCGAGCGCCATCAACTGGCCAATCATCAAGGGCGAGACCGAGACCGGCCTGTCGATCTTCTGGCCGGACAACGGGCTCGATACTGGCGACGTGCTGATCCAGAAAAAGACCCCGATTTCGGCGACCGACACGCTCGGCTCGGTTTATTTCGACCGGCTGTTTCCGATGGGAGTCGAGGCGATGCTGGAAGCCATCGATCTCGTCAAAGGCGGCAAGGCGCCGCGCCTCAAGCAGGACGAAGCCAAGGCGACCTATGAGGGCCGTTGCGGCCCCGACAACGCGCACATCGATTGGGGCCGGCCGTGGCAGGACGTTGACCGCCTGATCCGTGGCTGCAATCCGGCGCCCGGCGCCTGGTCGAAGCTCGACGGCAGAACCGTGAAGATTTTCGAGGCGCGGCCGCTGCCGGCCCGGGACCCCAAAGGCATCGCCGGCAAGATGGGCGAGATCGTCGCGATCGACAATGACGGCTTCGCGGTCGTTTGCGCCGACGGCCGCTTCAAGGTCACGCGCGTGCAAGCCGATGGCCCGAAAATCGCAGCGAACGAATTTGCGACCAACGCCAAACTCAACACTGGAATGAGGTTTTCATGAATCCGCCGACCGCAGCCGCGGCCAAGGTATCCCCCGGCCCCGCACAACACCTGCATCCGAAATCCGACATCGAGATTTCGCAGGCCGCCAAGAAACGGCTGATCGTCGATATTGCGCGCGAGAAGCTCGGCATCGCGCCGGAAAACCTCGAACCTTACGGTCACTACAAGGCCAAAATCTCGATGGATTTCATCAAATCGCTGCGCGACAAGCCTAACGGCAAGCTCGTTCTGGTGTCCGCCATTACGCCGACGCCGGCGGGCGAAGGCAAGACGACGACGACGGTCGGGTTGACCGACGCGCTCAATCACATCGGCAAGAAGGCCATGCTGTGCCTGCGCGAGCCGTCGCTCGGGCCGTCATTCGGCGTCAAAGGCGGCGCCGCCGGCGGCGGCTACGCCCAGGTGGTGCCGATGGAGGACATCAATCTCCACTTCACCGGCGACTTCCATGCGATCACCTCGGCCAACAATCTGCTTGCCGCGCTGCTCGACAATCACATCTATTGGGGCAATGCGCTGGGCATCGATCCGCGCCGCGTCGCCTGGCGGCGCGTGCTCGACATGAACGATCGCGCGCTGCGCTCGATCGTTTCCTCGCTCGGCGGCGTCGCCAACGGTTTCCCGCGCGAAGACGGCTTCGATATCACGGTCGCGTCCGAAGTGATGGCGATCTTCTGTCTGGCGCGCGACCTCGACGATCTCAAGAAGCGGCTCGGCAACATCGTCGTCGCCTACACGCGCGAGCGAAAGCCGGTGCGGGCCGCCGATCTCAACGCCGATGGCGCCATGACAGTGTTGCTCAAGGAGGCGCTCGCCCCCAATCTGGTGCAGACCCTGGAAGGCACGCCCGCCTTCATTCACGGCGGGCCGTTCGCCAACATCGCGCATGGATGCAATTCGGTGCTGGCGACCACAACCGCGCTGAAGCTTGCCGATTACGTGGTGACCGAAGCCGGCTTCGGCGCCGACCTCGGCGGTGAGAAGTTCATGGACATCAAGTGCCGCAAGGCCGGCATCGCGCCCGATTGCGCCGTGCTGGTCGCCACCATCCGCGCGCTGAAGATGCATGGCGGCGTCAAGAAAGAGGACCTCAAGACCGAAAACCTCGAGGCGCTCGAAGCCGGCATGAGCAATCTCAAGCGCCACGTCGAGAATGTGCAGAAATTTGGCGTCGTGCCGGTGATCTCGATCAATCGCTTCTCCGCCGACACCGAGGCCGAGATCAAGCTGGTCGAAGAGACCTGCAAGTCGCTCGGCGTCGAAGCCTTCATGGCCGACCATTGGGCGCTGGGCGGGGAGGGCGCGGCAAACGTCGCCCGCGCCGTCGTCAAGGTGGCCGACAGCGGCAAGAGCAAGCTCAAATATCTTTATCCGGATGACATGCCGCTCCTTGAGAAAATCCGCACCATCGCCAGGGAAATCTATCGCGCCAAGGACATCGACGTGGATAAGTCCGTGCGCGATCAGCTCGCGTCGTTCGAAGCGATGGGTTACGGCAAGTTCCCGATCTGCGTCGCCAAGACCCAGTACAGCTTCTCGACCAACCCGGACGCCAAAGGCGCGCCGGCCGATCACGTCATCAAGGTGCGCGAAGTGCGGCTGTCGGCGGGCGCCGAGTTCGTGGTCGCGATCTGCGGAGAGGTCATGACCATGCCGGGCCTGCCGAAGGTACCGGCGGCGGATTCGATCGATATCGGATCGGACGGGAAGATTGTGGGGCTGTTCTAGTTTTCGAAGCTTGGCACGAATGTCAGGCAATGTGAGGAACGACGATGCTCAAATTCTATTACAACGGTGCGCCGAACCCGACCAAGGTCGCGCTTTTTCTCGAAGAGGCGGGTCTTACCTACGAGCCCATTCCGATCGACACCCGCAAAGGCGATCAGCACAAGCCGGAATTTCTAGCCGTCAACCCGAACGCAAAGGTGCCGGCAATCGTCGACGGCGAGGTCACGGTGTTCGATTCGAACGCGATCCTGCTCTACCTCGCCGAGAAGACCGGCAAATTCCTGCCGCCGAAGGGCGACAAGGCGCGCGGCGCGCTGCTGTCATGGCTCATGTTCGTGGCAACCGGCGTCGGCCCGTATTCCGGCCAGTCGGTGCACTTCCGCACCGCGTCGCCGGAGAAGATCGAATACGCCATCAACCGTTATGCCTTCGAGGCACAGCGCCATTTCGGCATTCTCGACGCGCGGCTTGCCGCGCGGAAATACATGCTCGGCGATATTTACACGATCGTCGACATGGACGCGTGGGGCTGGGCGCGGCTGATGCCGTTGGTTCTCGGCGAGGAAGCCTGGCCAAAGTTTCCGAATCTCAAGCGGCTCGTCGACGAGATCAGCGCGCGGCCGGCGGCCCAGCGCGCGGTGGCGCTGCGCGACAAGTTCAAGTTCAAAACCGAGATGGACGATTTGGCGCGTCGTTCGCTGTACCGGCACCAGTCGGAAAAGGTCGTCTGACTTTTAGGCTGTGTTCAGAACATCCCCATGCGCTCGCTCGCCATATAGCCGGTGAGAAGGAGCCCGCCGAAGGCCATCACCACAAGCGCCGCGCCGACCTCGACGCCGCGCATTACCAACGATCCATAGCCGGCGCGCGCCTTGGCAAATCGCTTGGCCGCGGCCTTGGCGCCGACCGCCAAGGTCGCGATCGCCGCCACCGTGATCGCGGTGCCGAGCCCCATCACGAAAGTCGAGGCAATGCCGGCCAGGAAGAGTCCTTGCGCCAGCGCGAAGACGAGCACGATAATGGCGCCCGAGCACGGCCGTAGGCCGACGGCGACGATGGCCGAGAGCCCGCGGTGCCAGCCGCCCGGTCCCGCCAATTCCTCGGGCTCCGGCCCGTGCGCATGACCCCAGGGTAGGACGCTGTCTTCCTCGTCGTCATGGTCGTGATGGTGGTGATGGCCGTGCGCGTGCCCGTGATGCGCATGCTCCGCGTGCACACGGTCGTGGTGAGCGTGGCCGCCGTGCGCGTGATCCGGTTCGCTCGCCGACCTGACCTCGTGCAAGGCATGGAGAAATCCGCGCCCCTTCACCCAGAGGAGCCGCGCGCCCAAAAGCACGATCAGCACGTAGCTGACGATCTCGATGACGCGTACCGTGTCGCCCATCATCTTCGCCGTGGCGCCGATCAACACCGCGGCGACCGCAACGATCACCACGGCGGTCAGGGCCTGGAGCAACGCCGAGGCAAAGGACAACACGACGCCGCGCCGCCAGGTTTCCTCATTGGCGACCAGATAGGACGAGATGACCGCTTTGCCGTGGCCCGGCCCGGCGGCGTGGAAAATGCCGTAGATGAAGGAGATGCCCATCAGCCCCCAATAGGCCGAGCCGTCGGTCTTGGCGGCGCGGATCAGTCCCGACAAGGCGCGGTAAAACACCGCCTGTTCCGCGACGATCCAGCCGACAATCCCGGTCGGCGCCGGCGCATGAGGGCCGAACAGGCTGGCTTGGGCATACGCGCCGGTGACGACCCCGGCCGCCAGCAGCAGCACGACGATGCCCGCCGCCAGCGCGACGCGGCGGGTCACGGGCAGGTCACCGAGATTTTGTTAGCGAAGCTTGCCCCCATGCCGGCATTGGCCTCTGAGGTCTGAAACGCCTGATCGAGCCGCAGCGAAGAGGGGAAATTGCCGTCATTCGGTTTAGCGATAGTTGCGGTGCATTGCGTCGGCGCGCTGACCAGTCGCACTGGGTCCTTCTCGGCAAAACCGAAGTCGATGAAAAATTCCGGATCGTAGACTTCGAGCTCGAGCGCCTTGGCCTTCACCGGCACCTTGAACGGCAGCGTGAAGTGGAGCGTGAGCACCGTATCCTTCGGATCGTAGTCGAGATAATAGTCGACCGGATCGAGGAACACATCCTTGTGCCGTTTGCCGTCCACCCGTGCGTAAGTGAAATAGCCATAGTCCTTGAGCGACTCGACATTGACCTTGGCGAGCGGCGCCAGCTCCTCGCGCGTGAACGTGCCCTTGGTTTTTTGTTCGATTCCCTCGGTGGCGAAGGCGGAGAACATGTCGTCGAAGGTCCAGGCGTGGCGCACGCCGGTGACCGAGCCGTCCGGAGCGTAAAGAAGCTCCTCGGTCATGGTCACCCAGACATGCGGGTGTGCGTCGGCGCGCTCGCTGCCGGCGAACAAGCAAGCCGTTACGATAATGAGGAAAACGAAACGATATAACATCGGCCCCGCGCCTATCGCCCCCGACACGGCGGACACTCTAATGCGGAGTGGGGCGGAAGGAAGGCTTAATGCCCGGACTTGTAGTCACGCTCCCGCGGCGCCGCCATCGGCGCGCGGATCGTGCGCGCCTTCGCAGGTGCCGTCGCCGTGCAGGATCGCGGCGCCGGCGTGACCCATAATATCGGAGTAGGGGTCGGGCAGGACTTCAACATCATGACCCGCCGACGCGAGTTGGTCGACGAGATTGCCGTCAAAGCGTGATTCGAGGCGGAGCTTTGTTTGCTGACCGCCCCAGGTCCGCCCAAGCACCCAGCGCGGCCGGTCGAGCGCCGCCGCAAGCGGCTCGCCGAAGACGACGTGGCGCGTGAACAAAGCGGCTTGCGTCTGCGGCTGGCCGTCGCCGCCCATCGTGCCGTAGGCCATGACGCGTCCGTCCTTGAGGACGGCGAGCGCCGGATTGAGCGTATGCGGCGGCAGCCGTCCGGGCATCAGGAAATTCAGTGCGCCGCGTTGCAGGGAAAGGCTGATGCCGCGGTTCTGAATCACAATGCCGGTCGCCGGCAGTACGCAGCCGGAGCCAAACTCCCAGTAGAGCGATTGGATGTATGACACGACGAAGCCGGTCGTGTCCGTCGCGCCCATCCAGATGGTATCGCTTTCGCCGGAGGCGAGCGGCCAGCGCGCCGCCTTGCCGCGGTCGATTTTCATTGCCTCGCCGGCGATGAAGCGCGGCTCAAGGCAGCGCTCGAGCGCATGCGCGAGATGGTTCGGATCGGTGACGACGCGGTCGCGCATCCGCAACGCCCGCTTGGTCGCCTCGATCAGGCCGTGAATATGCTCGAAGCCTTCCGCTGCGGTGACGCCGAGGCGGGCGAACAACGCAAGGATCATCAGCGAGGCCACGCCCTGGGTCGGCGCGTCGGTGTTGTATATCGTGCCCGCCGGCAATTCAACATGCAGCGGCTCGCCGAGCGTGGCGCGATAGCGCGTCAGATCCTCGCGCCCGAGCGGGCTACCGATGCGCACAAGATCGGCGGCCAATTCGCGCCCGACGTCGCCGCGGTAAAAATCGTCGAGACCGGCCTGGGCCAGATGGTCAAGCGTCGCGGCAAACGCCTCCTGCTTCAGCGTGGCGCCCGCTGCCGGCGGTTTGTCATCGGCGAGGAATGTCGGTGCGAAGCCCGGCACGTCTTTCAGCCCGGCAAGATGCTCCCGCGTCAGCCGGGCCTGGCTGCGCGACACACGATAGCCGTTGCGGGCCTGGCCGATGGCGGAGGCGAACAAGACCTTGAGCGGCAGCGTCCCGCCGCTCGCCTTCGCCGCTCCCAGCGCCAGCATCCAGCCGCCGACGGCGCCGGGCACGGTGAGCGCCGCCAGCGCTCCACGCGGCGGTATGGTCTCGTAGTCGCGATAAAGCTCGGGCTTCGCGTCGAGGCCCGCGGGACCGGCCGCCATGATGGCGCGCACGCGGCCCGACGGCCAGCGGATCAGCCAGAATCCGTCGCCGCCGAGATGGTTCATGTGCGGGTAAACGGCCGCGATGGAGGCAGCCATGGCCACCATCGCTTCGAGCGCGTTGCCGCCTTCGGCGAGGATTTGGCGGCCGGCTTCGACCGCGGCTGCGTGCGGCGCGCAGACGATGCCGCGGCGATGACCGGCGCTGTGGAGGTCCACCATGCTCAGGTCGCTTCCAATCCGCGCTTGCGCAACAGCGCGTCGGCGCTGGGCAGCCGGCCGCGGAAGGCTTTGTAGGCATCGGCCGGGTCGCGTGCGCCCCCTGCGGCGTAGATGGTCTCGCGTAGTCGCCGCGCAGTCGCCGGATCGAAGATGTCGCCGGTTTCCTCAAAAGCCTCGAATGCATCGGCGTCGAGCACTTCCGACCACATGTAGCTGTAATAGGCCGCGGCGTAGCCGCCGCCCGAGAATATGTGCCCGAAGTGCGGCGGCCGGTGGCGCATAACAATCTCGTCGGGCATGCCGAGGTTCTTGAGCGCCTCGTTTTCGAAAGCGGTGGAATCGATGGCGCCGGGCGTGCCGATCGAGTGGAAGCCGAGATCGACGTAGGCCGACGCGAGATATTCGACCGTGGCGAAGCCGGCGTTGAAATTGCGCGCGGCGAGCAGCCGTTGCAGCAGGTCCTCGGGCATCGGCGCGCCGGTCCGATAATGCCGCGCGAAGCGCCGCAGCATGTCCGGCTGCTCGAGCCAATGCTCGTAGAGCTGCGAGGGCAGCTCGACGAAATCGGTGGTGACGTTGGTGCCGGAGATTTTCGGGTAGGTGACGGCGGACAGAAGGCCGTGCAGCGCATGGCCGAATTCGTGGAACAAGGTGCGCGCTTCGTCGAAGCTGAGCAACGTCGGCTCGCCGTCGGGGGCCTTGGCGAAGTTGCATACATTAACGATCAGCGGGCGAATATCGCCGGCGAGCTTTTCCTGCTCGCGCAGCGGGGTCATCCAGGCGCCGCTTTGCTTTGACGGCCGGGCAAAGTAATCGCCGAAGAAGAGGCCGATTTCCCCGCCGTCGCCGCCGCGCACCTCCCAGACCCGCACGTCGGGGTGCCAGACCGGCACGTCCGGCCGCGGCGTGAAGCGAAGACCGAACAGGCGCTGCGCCGTGTAAAAGGCAGCGTCGATCATCGCTTCGAGATCGAGATACGGCTTGACCGCGGCCTCGTCGACGTCGCACAGCCGCTTGCGCAGCTTGTCCGCATAATAGCGCCAGTCCCAGGGCGCGAGCGCGAAGTTGCCGCCTTCCTCCTGCACGAGGGCTTGCAGAGCATCACGGTCGGCGAGCTCCTTGTTACGCGCCCGAACCCAGACCGTGTCGAGCAGCGAGCGTACCGCCGCCGGCGTCTTCGCCATCGCGTCGTCGAGCCGGTATTGGGCGAAATCGGCATAGCCGAGAAGGCGCGCCCGTTCGGCGCGGAGCGCCACGATCTCGGCGATGATCGCCTTGTTGTCGGTCGCGCCGTTATTGTCGCCGCGGGTGATAAAGGCGCGGAACACCTTTTCGCGCAGGTCGCGGCGGCGGGCGAATTGCAGGAACGGCTCGATGCTCGACCGCGACAGGGTGACGACATGGCCTTCGAGGCCGCGCTGGCGGGCGTCGGATTTCATCGCCTCGCGCATGAATTCGGGCACCCCGGCAAGTTCGCTTTCGCCGGAGAACGGTAGCGCGAAGGCCTGCTCGTCGGCGAGCACGTCCTGGCTGAAGGCGGTGCCCAGCGCCGCCAGGCGCTCGATGATCTCGGCGAGACGCTTTTTCGCGGCCTCATCGAGGGCGGCGCCGGCGCGGCGGAAGCTCGTATGGTAGCGCTCGAGCACGCGCTTTTGTTCGGCATCAAGGCCGAGTGTGTCGGCCTGCCGCATCAGCGCGTCGATGCGGCGGAACAGGGCGGCGTTGGTGCGGATCCGGTTCCAGTGACCGGCGATTTGCGGCGAAATCCCCCGCTCGACCGCCAGCAGTGCTTCATTGCTGTGGGCGCCGACGAGGAGGTGAAAGACGTGCTCGACCCGCGTGAGCGCCCGCCCGCTCAGCTCCAGCGCGGCGATTGTGTTGTCGAAGTCCGGCGGGTCAGTGCGGCCGGTAATGGCCGCGATCTCGGCATCATGGTCGGCGAAGGCCCGGGCATAAGCCGGGGCGAAATGCTCGGGCCTGATCTGCGCGAAGGGCGGAATGCCGTCGGGGGTCGTCCAGGGAACCAGAAGCGGATTGTCGGAGAGAGGGGAATTATTCATCGCAGGGAAAGGCCGGCCGTGGCTACAGCAGTCATATAGGTCATGGCGGCGGCCCTCGGCAAAGGCCGTCCTGCAACGCTGCCTGAACCGCCTTGATCCGGCCGCTTGTTTCGAAGAAAGTGCCGGCCATGAACAGTCCAACACACCGGCGGCCCCGCCGTATTGCCTGGCAGAACGTGCTGACCGTAGGTAGCGCGGCGATCCTGATCAGCGCCGAAGTGTTCGGTGCCGCCTTCGCCGGCAGCTGGGCGATCGCCAACCTGCTGGCGCTCGGCACGCTCGGCGCGCGCGTGCTCGACGGACTGTTTGTGCTCTGCGGCATCGTCGTCATGGTGCAGTTCGTCCGCGCCGCGCGCCGCGTCGAGCCGTTCACCGCGACGGACTGAGGAGGTTTGCGCCGCATCGTCCGGCGCGCGTCGTAGAAAAACTTTGCCTCTAACCTTTTGTTAAGACCAAAACGCTTGACAGCGCGGCTGAATAGCTTATTTCGGAATTCGCCCAATTTCGCACGTGCCTGTGGCCGTGTGTCGGTCGGTGGGCATCCGGACAAGAGGCCGGACAGCCGCCTAAGGAAGAGACCACCACTTCCTTGCTACGCGACCGGCAGCCGGAGGCGAAACCGGCATAGCCCGCTCTCAACGGGCGACGCGGCTTAAAGCAACGACGGAAGGGCTTTTTTGGTACTGCCGGCGCAAATGCCGGGGACGCCGAAAGGGCTTGTCCATATTTGCCAGCAGTGCGGAACGGGATTTCCCTCATCCGGACCAAGGCAGCAATCACGGCGACGCAAGACGGCTCCACAGCGTGTGGTCCGTGCGTCGCAGGAGGTTCACCTAGGCGGCTACGCCGCCATTCGGATTAGGGAGTGAGTGGAAATGACTGCACGTATTCGTGAGTTTTTGAAGCAGCGTACCGACGCCGGACCCTGCCTCGTGCTCGACCTCGACGTCGTCCGCGAGAACTACCAAGGCTTCGCCAAAGTGCTGCCGGACACCAAGGTGTTCTACGCCGTCAAGGCCAATCCGGCGCCGGAAATCCTCAAGCTGTTGGCCGGTCTGGGCTGCTGCTTCGACGTCGCCTCGGTGCCCGAGACGCACATGGTGCTCGCCGCCGGCGCTTCGCCCGACCGCATCTCCTACGGCAATACGATCAAGAAGGAGAGCGAGATTGCCGCGGCCTTCGCGCTCGGCGTCACGCTTTTCGCCATCGATTGCGAGGCCGAGGCCGAGAAGGTCGCGCGCGCCGCACCCGGCAGCCGGGTGATCTGCCGTATCGTCTGCGACGGCTCCGGCGCCGAATGGCCGCTCTCGCGCAAATTCGGCTGCGAGCCGGTCTATGCCGCCGATATTCTGGAGTTTGCGCATAAGCAGGGGCTTGTCCCGCATGGCGTGTCCTTCCACGTCGGCTCGCAACAGCACAATGTCGAAGCCTGGGACCGGGCACTGGCCAATACGGCGGCGGTGTTCCGCGCCTGCGCGGAGCGCGGGATCGCGCTGTCGATCGTGAATCTCGGCGGCGGTTTCCCCGCCCGCTACGTCCGCAAAACGCCGAAGCTCGAATCCTACGGCAAGGCGATCTTCCGCTCGCTGCGCAAGCATTTCGGCAACAACCTGCCCAACACGATCATCGAACCTGGCCGCGGGCTGGTCGGCAATGCCGGCATGATCGAGGCCGAGGTGGTGCTGATCGCCAAGCGCTCGCCCGAGGACGAGGTCCGCTGGGTCTATCTCGACATCGGCAAGTTCCACGGCTTGGCCGAGACCATCGGCGAATCGATCCGCTATCCGATTCGCACCACCAAGGACCGCGACGAGACGGCGCCCTGCATCATCGCCGGGCCGACCTGCGACAGCGTCGACGTGCTTTATGAGAAGACGCCGTACCCGCTGCCGGTCTCGCTCGCCATCGGCGACAAGGTGCTTATCGAGGCGACAGGCGCCTATACGACGACCTATTCCTCGGTCGGCTTCAACGGCTACCCGCCGCTGCGGCAATACGTGATCTAGTCCTACGCGCGATAAGACAGCGGCCCCGCCGATTGCGGGGCCGCTTTTGCGTTCAGGCCACCACCCACTCGACATGCGCCTTGATCGCCTTGCGCTTGTCGTCGATCCAGCCGTACGGCCGCGCCTTCTCGATCATGGCTGAAAGGTTCCGCTGCCAGGCGGCGTCGTCCTCAACGCCGGGCCAGCCGCGCAGCGCCTCCTCGAAAATCCAGGCCGTGTCGGCGTCCGGGAGTTCCGCCTTGCCGGCCGTCGCGCGGCGGACCTCGCCGAGCCGGTCGCGGTCGGCCTCGACGACGAGCTTGAAAGCGCGAAAATTATGACGGTCCTCGAGGAGCAACTCGCCGCCGGACGCCAGTTTCAGGAACATGCAACCTCCCTCATGGGGGCGATCAGCCGAGGTCGAGCACGCCCGCGTCGCCGTTCTCCGTCCCAAAGGCGAGCAGGCGGCCGTCCGCGCTCCAGGCCAGCGCGCTGACCGGCGCCGCGCCTGGCTTTTTGGCCAAAATCTCGGCGCCGTCCTGGAGGCGCACGAACAGTACCATGCCATCCTCGTAGCCGGCGGCAACGATGTCCTGCCGCGGATGGCAGGCGACGACGGCGACGCGGTGCTCCGAGGGCGCCAGCAGATGCGGCTGCTTGCCCATGGGGCCGTCCTTGGTTTGAAACGGCCAGAGGATGAGCTGCGTCGCGCCCGAAGTCGCGAGGAACCGGCCGCCGATGGTCCAGCCGAATGAGGTGACCCGCGCGGCGTAACCGGACATGCGCATGTGCTTGCCATCGGTAAGCCGCCAGCCATGCAGCATCGGCTCCTGCATCGTTGTGACCAGAAAGCGGCCGTCGGGACTGACGGTGACGCCGAGATGCGAACCCTTCCATTCGAGCTTTTCCGGTGCCGCCTGCGGCGCGTTGGGAAACCACAGGCTGGCGCCGTTGTAATGGGCGACGGCAAGCCGCAGGCCTTTGGGCAGAAAAGCGAGCCCGCCGACCGTCGAGGGCGCCTCGAATTCGCGCAGCTCCTTGGCTTGCACGAATGCCGATTTGCCGGCGGACCAGGCGACCACCCCGTCCGGCCCAAGCGCGACGTGATCGATCCAGCGATGCTTGGCGTCGGTCGCGAGCGTGGCCGTTTCACCCTCGGCGTTCGTCGCCACCACCTTGCCGTCGTCGCCGCCGCTGACGACGCGCTCGCCGTCGGCGGCGGTGGCGAGGATCGCCCCGCCATGCACTGCGACCCGCCGCGGCTCGGCATCTGGTTCGACGAACAACAGCGCCGCCTCGCCGAGCACGTACACGGATGTGCGGCCGAGGAAATGCGCGGCGACGACCGGCGCGTCCGCGGCAACTGGATGCGTGCGGTCGATGACGGAAACAGTATCGCTACGGGGATCGGTCATTGATCTTCACTCTCCCCGCGGGGGGGAGAGGAATTCATCACTGAGCAATGCAACTGGCAAATCCCAGCCGGATTTTCTCCTCCGGCAGGTTGCGCCCGATGAATACGATGCGACTGTTGCGCTTTTCGTTCTTGTTCCACGGCCGCTGGTGATTGCCGTCGAGGATCATGTGCACGCCCTGGAAGACGAAACGGTCGTCGTCGTTCTTGAAGGAGAGGATGCCTTTGCAACGCAGGATGTTGGGGCCTTCCTTTTGCACCAGATCCTGCACCCAGGGAAAGAACTTGTCGGGGTCGAGCGGCTTGTCGCTCTTGAGCGACACCGATTGCATGTCCTCGTCGTGGTAGTGCTTGAACCTGCCGTGCCGGTGGGCGTGCTCGTGGCCGTGCTCATGGCCGTGGTCGTGATGGTCGTGATGCTCCTCGTCGGCGAGGAATTCCGGCTCGAGATCGAGAATGCGGTCGAGGTCGAAGGCGTGGCGGCCCAAAACCTCGTCGAGCGGGATTTGCGCCCGCTCGGTGCGGTGCACTTTGGCATAAGGATTGATGCCGCGGATGCGCGCTTCGACTTCGCTCAGCTCCTCGCGCGACACAAGATCGGTCTTGTTGATCAGGATCACGTCGGCGAACGCGATCTGGTTTTTCGCCTCAGGCGCGTCCTTGAGCCGGTCGTTGAGCCATTTGGCGTCGGCGACGGTGACCACCGCGTCGAGCCGGGTCCTGCGGCCGATATTCTCGTCGATGAAGAAAGTCTGCGCTACCGGCGCGGGGTCGGCGAGCCCCGTGGTCTCGACGATCACGGCGTCGAATTTGCCCTTACGCCGCATCAGCCCGTCGAGGATGCGCACGAGGTCGCCACGCACAGTACAGCAGATGCAGCCGTTGTTCATCTCGAACACTTCCTCATCGGCGCCGACGACGAGATCGTTGTCGATGCCGATCTCGCCGAATTCGTTGACGATGACGGCGTATTTCTTGCCGTGTGGCTCGGAGAGGATGCGATTGAGCAAAGTCGTCTTGCCGGCGCCGAGATAGCCGGTCAGTACGGTGACCGGCACTTTGTCGGCCGAAGCCTGTTCGGACATGAAGGGCCCTCCTGGGCCGCTATATAAGCGGTCCCGCGCCGGCGCCAAAACCGAGCGACATGGCGCAAAATGCTTCGGGTTAGCGCGGAAGAGCGGGCGGCAAGGGCGCGGCAGCGGCTTGCGATTGATATGTTATAATGTTACGTTTCTGGCGTTGATTTCTCATGTGAAATGGGATTTCCCATGCAGCCGCTCCTCAGGCTCACCGCGACGCTTCTCATTATGCTTGGCGCGATGCTTGCCGCGGCGGCCGTCGCGCGCGCCGCGGACGAGAAGATAGCGGTGGTTGCCGCGGAGAATTTCTACGGCGACGTTGCCCGCCAGATCGGCGGCGACCGGGTCGTGGTTACCAGCATCATGAGCAATCCCGACCAGGATCCGCACCTGTTCGAAATCTCGCCCGCAATCGTCCGTGACATCGCTGCGGCGAAAATCGTCGTCTATAACGGCGCCGACTACGATCCGTGGATGACAAGGCTGCTTGCGGTGACGCCCGCGCCCGGGCGCGTGGCGATCGTTGCCGCCGAGCTCGTGAACCGGAAGGCGGGCGACAATCCGCACCTTTGGTACGATCCGGCGACGATGCCGGCGGTGGCGCGCGCGCTCGCGATCGCGCTTGCCGCGGCCGATCCCGGCCACAAGGACGATTATGCGGGGCGGCTTGCGACCTTTCTCGCCTCGCTCGAACCGCTGAACGAGAAAATCACCGCCATTCGCGGCAAGTATGCCGGTTTGCCGGTCACGGCGACCGAGCCGGTTTTCGGCTACATGGCGGCGACGTTGAAGCTGAACATGCACAGCGAGCGCTTCCAGCTCGCGATCATGAACGATACCGAGCCGAGCGCCCGCGATGTTGCCGCATTCGAACGGGACCTCAAGACGCACAAAGTGCGGGTCCTGTTTTACAACAAGCAGGCGTCCAGCAAGCTCGTCCAGCATCTGGTCGAACTTGCCCGTGCCTCCAACATTCCGGTCGTCGGCGTCACCGAAACCTGCCCGCCCGGTCTGTCGTACCAGGAGTGGATGCAAGGCGAGCTCGACGCCACCGACCGCGCGCTGGCCGGACCGTCTTCATGAACGTCATCGAATTCGACCGGGCGACGATCGAGATCGGCGGACGGAAAGTTCTTGCCGATACCAGCCTGGCCATCAAGCAGGGCGAATTTATCGGCGTGCTCGGGCCGAACGGCGCCGGCAAGACCACGTTGATGCGCGCCGTCCTCGGATTGCTGCCGCCGCGCACCGGAACGATACGCGTCTTCGGGGAAGCCCCACGGCGCGGCAACCGCGATATCGGCTATCTGCCTCAGGTCCGCACGGTGCTGCCCGACTTGCGCGTGCGCGGGCTCGATTTCATCGGAAGCTCGGTGCATGGCGAGCGCTGGGGCGTGCCGTCGCTCTCCCGCGCCGATCACCTCATGATCGCCGACACCTTGGCGGCGGCCGGCGCGGCCGACCTCGGCGCGCGTTCGCTGTCGGAGATGTCGGGCGGCGAACGTCAGCGCCTTTTGCTGGCCCAGGCGCTGCTAGGCAAGCCGCGTCTGTTGCTGCTCGACGAGCCGCTGATCAGCCTCGATTATCGTTATCAGGAATCGGTCATCGCGTTGGTCCGCCGTTTTGCCCGCGAGCGCAACATCACCGTGCTGTTCAGCGCGCATGAGCTCAATCAATTGTTCGGCGCGCTCGATCGCGTCCTCTATCTCGGCAACGGCCATGCCGCCCTAGGTACGGTGGACGAGGTGGTGACGGCACCGGTGCTGTCGCGGCTTTACGCGGCGGACATCGACGTGGTGCGCGCCGACGGGCACATCTTCGTGCTGTCACGCGGACGCAATGTCGAGCACGCCGACCATATGCATGACCACGGTGACGGTCACGGCCATCATCACGATCACAGCCCTCATGCTTGAATACGATTTCATGCGCAACGCCTTCGCCGCCGCGGGCGTAGCGGCGGTGGTGTCGGGACTGGTCGGCTATTTCCTGGTGCTGCGCGGACAGACATTCGCCGGCCACGCGCTCGGCCATATCGGCTTTGCCGGCGCGACTGGCGCCGCATTGATCGGCGTGGCGTCGATCTGGGGGCTTGTCGGCTTTACTGTCGTTGCCGGCATCGGCATGGGGCTGCTCGGTGAACGCATCAGCGGTCGCGACGTCGCCATCGGCGTGGTGTTGGCGCTGGCGCTGGGTTTTGGGCTGCTGTTTCTGCACTATTACACGGCGTTTGCCACCCAGGTGACCGCGCTCTTGTTCGGCAACGTGCTCGCCGTCGATCGCTCGACCATCGCGACGCTGATTGGGCTTGCCGTCGTTACGCTCGGCGGGCTGGCGGCGATTATGCGGCCGCTCATTTTTGCCAGCCTCCAGCCGGAACTGGCCGAAGCCAAGGGCGTGCCGTTGCGTTTCGTGTCCGTCGCCTTTCTCGCTATCGTCGCGCTGGCGGTGGCCGAAAGCGCCCAGATCGTCGGCATTCTTCTGGTCTTTGCCCTCATGGTCGGCCCGCCGGCGACGGCGCAGCGGCTGGTGACCGGGCTGTGGAGCGGCATGGCGCTGTCCGCCGGAATTGCCTTGGCCGAAGCCTGGCTCGGCATCGCTATCGCCTATCAGACCGATTGGCCGGTCAGCTTCTGCATCGCCATGTTGAGCGCGCTGGGCTACTTTCTCACCCGCGGCAGCTTTTCGCCGCGGCGGAAAGCGGCCCAATGACCGAACAAAAGCCCCGCGCGGTCTGCGTGGGCGAGGTCCTGATCGAACTGGCGCGCGGAGCCGACGGCAGGTTCGCGCTGTCCTGCGGCGGCGACACGTTCAACACCGCGGTCTATCTCGCCCGCGCCGGCGTCGACGTGGCCTTCGCCACGGCGCTCGGCGACGATCCCTATTCCGACAGCATCATGGCGCTGGCCGCCGCCGAAGGCGTTTCCGGGCATCTTATCCTGCGCGTGCCCGGACGGCTGCCGGGGCTGCGTCTCATCGAAAACGACCCGACCGGAGAACGTAACATTCGCTCCTGGCGCGAGGGTGCGCCGGCAAACGAGCTTTTCGAGTTTGCCGACTGGATGCGGGTCGCTGAAGCCCTGATGTCGGCCCGGCTCATTTACTTCTCCGGCATCACCTTGTCGCTTTATTCCAACAACGGCGTCGGCCGGTTCCTGGCGCTGCTCGAAGCCGCGCGCAAGCAGGACGCCAAGGTGGCCTTCGACGGCAATTTCCGGCCGCGCGGTTGGAAGGGGGACCTCGCGCGCACGCGCATCGTCTTCATCGAGGCGCTCAAGCACGTAGACATCGCGCTGCCGACTTTCGACGACGAGGCCGTGCTCTGGGGCGACCCCAGCCCGGAAGCGACGGTCGCCCGCTTGCAGGCCTTCGGCATCGGCGAAATCGTGGTCAAGAACGGTCCCAACAGCGCGCTTGTCGCCACTTCCGGGGGCCAGGAATTCGTGCCGGTGCCGGAAGTGATGGTGCCGATCGACGCAACAGCCGCCGGCGACGGCTTCAATGCCGGCTATCTCGCTGCCCGTCTCGGCGGCAGCGATCCGACGGCGGCCGCAAGCGCCGCGCACCGGCTCGCCGGCGACGTCATCCGCCATCCCGGCGCGTTTGTGCCGCGCGCGAATGCCGCGATGCATTGAAGTGGACGGCGGATGACAGAGCACGGAAGACGGACGATAATCCGACGCAAGACACAAAACAGGGATTGAGGGGACGGCCGCTTATCTTGATCTGTCGTCTGTCGTCCGCCCTCTGTCATCCGCTCGGGAGGAATTCATGAAGCGCCTTGCCATCGCGCTCGCCGTCATGTTCGCGTTCGGCCTCGCGGCCGGGCGGCCCGCGGTCGCCGACGGGCCGATCATCATCAAATTCAGCCATGTGGTCTCGCCCGACGCGCCCAAGGGCAAGGCCGCGCTCTTGTTCAAGGAGCTTGCCGAGAAATACACCGAAGCCCGGGTGAAGGTCGAAATCTATCCGAACTCGTCGCTCTACAAGGACAAGGAAGAACTCGAGGCCCTACAGCTCGGCTCGGTGCAGATGCTGGCGCCGTCGATCTCGAAATTCGGTCCGCTCGGGGTCAAGGAGTTCGATGTCTTCGATCTGCCGTTCCTGATGAGCGACGATGCGCATGCGCGGCAGATGATGGCGAGCCCGATGATGGTCGATCTCAACAAGAAGCTGGAGGCCAAGGGCGTTTTGCCGCTCGCTTACTGGGATAACGGCGCGCATGTTTACACCTGCAACAGGCCGTTGATCCTGCCGGACGACTTCCGCGGCCTGAAAATGCGCATCCAGGGCAGCAGGGCGCAGGACGCCATGACGCGCGAGCTTGGCGCTATTCCGCAAATCATCGCTTTCGGCGAACTCTATCAGGCGCTGCAGACGGGCGTCGTCGACGGCGAGGACAATGTTCCGTCCAATGTCTGGACGCAAAAATTCTACGATGTGCAGAAGCACCTAACTGTCTCCCACCATGGCCGGTTGACCTATGCGATGGTGACCAACAAGACATTCTGGAATTCGCTGCCCGATGATGTACGCACGGCGCTCGATCGCGCCGTCAAGGAAACCACCGACTTTTTCAACGAAACGGCCGCGAAGGACAACGCCGACGCGCTCGAGAAGATCAAGGCCGCGGGCAAGACAGAGATCCATATCCTGACCGACGCCGAGAAGAAGGCCTGGATCGCCAAGCTGATGCCGGTCCACACCGAAATGCAGGCCCGCTTCGGCAAGGACTTTATCGAGCGAATTTACAAGGCGTCGGGATTCACGCCGCCGCAGTCGTAAAGGCGCTTGGTTCTACTCGGGGAAAATGAGGGTTGAGCGTGCGAGTACAGCGCCTGCTCAACCTCTTTCTTGACCGGCTCGAGGAATGGCTCATTGCCACGCTGATCGGGGCGGCGACGGTCATCACCTTTGTAGCAGTCGTCCACCGCTATGGCGCGAGCAATTCGGCGGAGCTCGGCCGTTGGGCGGGTGCGCACGGCTTTGTTCTTCTGCGCCATGCGGCCGATTGGCTCTACACCTCGCTCGCCGCGGTCAATCTGTCCTGGGCGCAGGAGCTCGCCACCACCATGTTCGTGTGGATGGCGAAATTCGGCGCCGCGCTCGGCGTGCGCACCGGCATTCACGTGGGCGTCGATGTCCTGATCAAGCGGCTGACGCCTGCGGCGCGCCGGCCGGTGATCGTGTTTGCGCTGCTTTGCGGCGCCTTGTTCACCGGCGTGATCGGCACGCTCGGCGCCATCTATGTCCACGAGCTTGACCCGGACCAGGTCTCGCCGGAGCTCGAATGGCCGAGCTGGATCATCTATCTCTGCATCCCGCTCGGCTCGTATCTGATGTGCTTCCGCTTCCTGCAGGTGATGTGGCGCTTCTTGCGAAGGGGCGACCTGCCGCATCAGGCTTACGGTTTCGATTACGAGGCGCCGCGCGCGGACGCGGCGCCGGCCGAAGCGGGGGCACGATGACCGCCGTCTCGCATATCTCCAAGCCGTCGGCGCCGCAATCGTTCGGCGGTTCGGTCACGGCGGCGCTGATCATCGTCACGCCGCTGGCGCTGGCGCTGATCTGCTTTGCCGCGCGGTTACACATCGTCGAATTGTCGCACACGGTGCGTGCCGAGCTTCTGTTCGCGCTCCTTCTCGCCTTGATGACGACCGGCATGCCGATCTCGATCGCGCTCGGATTGTCGGTGCTGACGTATCTATTCATCCTCTCCGACGTCGATCCGAAGATGGTCGGCTTGAAGCTGTTCACCAGCATCGACCGCTTCGAGATCATGGCGATCCCGTTCTTTATCCTCGCCGGGAATTTTCTCACCACCGGCGGCGTCGCCCGCCGCATGATCGCCTTCGCTGCCTCCCTGATCGGCCATTGGTATGGCGGGCTCGGCTTGGCCGGTGTGGTCGCCTGCGCGCTGTTTGCCGCGATCTCCGGCTCCTCGGTGGCGACGGTGGTCGGCATCGGCTCGATCATCCTGCCGGAGCTGCTGCAGAAGGGCTATCCGCCCCGCTTCGGCGCCGGTGTGATCACCACCTCCGGCGCGCTCGGCATTTTGTTCCCGCCCTCGATCAATCTCGTCATCTATGCGGTGGCGACCAGCGGCATGCAGCCGCGCGGGCCGGACGGCGCCGTCGTCGATTCCGCCTCGGTCGGCCAGCTTTTCATGGCCGGCGTCGTGCCCGGGCTTATTCTCGCCACCATGCTCGGCGCCACGACTTGGTATCGAGCCTGGCGCAACGATTATCCGCGCATGGTGCGGGCGAGCTGGCGCGAATGCGCCCGCACTTTTCGCGAAAGTGTCTGGGGGCTTCTGCTCATCCTCCTGGTGCTCGGCGGCATCTATTCGGGCCTGTTCACGCCGACCGAAGCTGCCGCCGTGGCGGCTGTCTATGCCTTCATCATCGCGGTGTTCGTCTACCGGGGACTGAAATTCGCCGAAGTGCCGGCGGTGCTGCTCAAGGCGGCGTCGATGAGCGCGATGATCCTCTACATCATCACCAACGCGGCGGTGTTCTCCTGGCTTCTGACCTCGGAGCAGATTCCCCAATCCATGGCCGAATGGATGAGCGCGCAAGGTTTTGGCACGATCGGGTTTCTGCTCGTGACCAACATCGTGCTGCTCGCCGCCGGAAACTTTATGGATCCCGCTGGCATTGTGCTGATCATGGCGCCGATCCTGTTCCCGATGGGCGCCGCGCTCGGCGTCAATGCCGTTCACCTCGGCATCCTGATGGTGGTGAATATGGAGGTCGGGCTTTGCCACCCGCCGGTCGGCCTCAACCTCTATGTCGCCTCCGGCATCACCGGCATGGGCATCTCAGAGCTCACGGTGGCGGTGCTGCCGTGGCTCGCCACCATGCTGATCTTTTTGGTGATGGTGACCTACATCCCTGCGCTGTCGCTATGGCTGCCGCATCTGTTGGGGATGCTTTGATTCCACCTACGGCTGCTTGGAATCCAGAAACACAAAGATGATGCGGCAAGGTTCGCTGCCGTGATTGAGCCAGGCGTGATTGGTCGCCTGTTCCACGACGACGTCACCGGCCTTGAGGTGGATCGTCTTGTCATCGAGCATCATGTCGATCTCGCCGGACATGATGATGGCGTAGTCGACCGTGCGCGTGCGATGCATCAAGGGATTGCTGACCGGCACGCCGCGCAACGGCGCCTTGTCGCCGACGATCTTCATCGTGAGATTGAGGTCCATTTTCGCCAAGGCCGCATCGTTGACCGGCGGAAATTCGACAACGCGGAACGACGTGCCGTTGTCGGGGGGAACGAGACCCTTCTGTTTCAATCCCAAATCCTCCGTGAATGAGAATCCGGGCGGATAGGAATCGGTCCGCCAAATATTGTATGACGGGATGCCGGATGCCCCGGCGCGCAACGCTTCGACGGCGTCGAAGAGTGTGGTCGATCGGTCGTTGGCGTCGAGACCGGTGACGACACGGTGGATTTCGGTAGCGTGGCTTATCGAGCAGGCGGCCAGAATGGCGGCGAATATGTAAAAAATCCTGCGCATCACGGTTTTCCCCCCGGCGTGCTGAGTTTGTTTACGCAGCCTGACAATTTTCAGCCGCCGCGACAAGCTGCCTGCGCACGCGCCGATTTCGTCTTCATTCCTCGAAGTCGTCCGCCGTGAGCTCAATCGGCGTGCCATGCGGCGTGCGCGTGCTGGCGCGGCGCCACGCATCGCGGGTGCGAGCCAGCGTTTCGGTGTCGGCAAGCCCCTTGGCCGCGATCAGCCGTTCGAGCGCGGCGAGCCAATGACGATAATAGGTCTCGCCGCTGTCCGGATCGCCGGCAGTTTGCGCCCTGCGGATTTCCTCGCCGAGCGCGGCGGCCCATTCGTTTCGGGTGAAGACCCCGCGCTCTTGGAGCGTCACCGCAAGCGCGAAGGCTTGCGCTTCCCAGGGTTCGCGAAACACCAGTCCTTCGGTATCGCTCGGGATGTGCAAGGCGGAAGCGTCGACGCTCACGGTCAGGCCGCCTCCAGATACGGCTCGAACGCCTCGATAGAGACTTTGAGCATGGGGTCGGTGGACTCGCCCCATAATGCGCGTCCCTCGAACAGCAGCGTGTAGAGCCATTGCGGGTTCTCGCCGGCGCCGATGGCGACCGAGTCGGGAAACACATGACAGCCGCGGATCGCCTCGATCACCCCGGCGCGGCCGCGCGCATAGCGCGGCAGCCGCGTGTGCGTTGCCGGATGAATGTTTTTGGTGCGCACGCGGTCGCCGGTCTTGAAGCGCGCCGGCGCCGGCGCCTCGCGGAAAAACGAACCGCGCGTCAGCGTGCGCGGAACGTTCGCGACGGTCAGCTTCCGTTTCATCGGCTTGCCGGGGCGCAGCGCGTGCCCGGCCGCAATCTCGTCGGCGCCGGCAAGGCCGCGATCGATCATCATATTCTCCAGGCGCAGCGCCCACTTCCCGTAATAAGAGCGCGTGAGATAGACGCCCGGCGGCAGCGCCTCGATGCCCGCGCGCCCTTCGTCGATCGTCCAGGCGCCGATAGCGCCCATGGCGCGGTTGAGCGCGAGGCAGCGGCCCTCCCAGGCGGCGTGGAAAACCGGCTCATTCTCCTCGGCCTCGACTTTGCCGAAGCCGTGCATGCCGCCCATGTCATGGATGCCGTCCATCAGGCGGCCCCGGCGGGATTCTTCGGCAGCCCGGTGCCGACCATGCTGTCGCGCGTGACCAACACGGCAAGCCTTTCTTCGCTCCATCCGTCGGTCCCGGCCGGCCGCATCGGCAGGACCATGAAGCGCGTCTCCGCGGTCGAGTCCCACACGCGGATTTGCGTGTCTGCCGGAAGCCGAAGGCCGAAATCGGCGAGCACGCCGCGCGGATCGTTGACCGCGCGCGAACGATAGGGTGCGGACTTGTACCAGACCGGCGGCAGGCCGAGCACTTCCCACGGATAGCAGGAGCACAACGTGCACACGATCATATTGTGGAGCTTGGGCGTATTCTCGACCGCGATCAGGTGATCGCCGACCCGGTTGATCAAGCCGAGCGACTGCACCGCTTTGGTCGCATCCTCGAGTAGCGCGCGCTTGAATGCCGGATCGGTCCAGGCCTTGGCGACCACCCGCGCGCCGTTGTGCGGCCCGATCCTGGTCTCATAGGCCTCGATCATGACGTCGAGCGCCGCCGGATCGATGTAGCCTTTCTCGGCCAGCACGGTTTCCAGCGCCCGCACGCGCAATTGCATCTCGGACAACTCCGATCCGTGCCCGTTGTCGTGATCGCCGTGATCGTCATCGTGCGCCATCGCACGTCTCTCCATTCGCGGCAGAAGCCGATGCGCATTATAGTGCGGGGAAACGCGCTGTCACACCGCGCGCAACAACCGGCCGGAGACCATGACACCGAGGCTCGAGCGCGTCGCCGACTGCATCGACCGCATCAATGGGGCGGCCGGACGGGCGGCGGCGTGGTGCTGTCTGTTCATCGTTCTCGCCGAATTCGCCGTGGTGGTGTTGCGTTACGTGTTCGGCTTCGGCTCGATCGCGCTGCAGGAATCGGTGCTCTACGCCATGGCCGCCTTGGTCATGCTCGGCGGCGCCTGGACGTTGCAAACCGGCGGTCACGTGCGCATCGATATTTTCTACGGGCCGGCGACGCCGCGGACGCGGGCGGTCGTGGATCTCATCGGTGCGCTCGTTTTCCTCATGCCGTTTGCGGTGGTGCTCGCGCTGGTTTCGATTCCCTATGCCGCGCGTTCGTGGACCGTCTTCGAGCAATCCCGCGAGGCTAGCGGCCTGCCACTGACCTATCTGCTCAAGACGCTCATTCCTTTGTTCGCCGTTTTCATCGGCCTGCAAGGGATCGCGCAGGCGATCCGCGCCGCGCTCGTCCTGATCGGGCGTTGATCATGGGCGAAGTGCTTGCTGTCGCAATGGTGGTCGCCGTGTGTGCGGTGTTGCTCGCCGGCTACCCGGTCGCGCTGACGCTCGCCGGCGTATCGCTGGTTTTTGCCGCGGTCGGCGCCGCTGCGGGGATGATGGACGTCGGCCTCATTGGCGCGTTGCCGGAGCGCATTTTCGGCATTTTGGGCAACGACGTGCTGCTCGCCATCCCGCTCTTCGTCTTCATGGGCGTCATGCTGGAGCGTTCGCGCATCGCCGAAGACCTGTTGGAGACGACGGGCCGTCTGTTCGGCGCGCTGCCGGGCGGGCTCGGCATCGCGGTCATTCTCGTCGGCGTGCTGCTGGCGGCGGCAAAGGGCATCGTCGGCGCCACGACGGTGACCTTGGGGCTGATCGTGCTGCCGACAATGTTGCGGCACGGCTACAACAGGGCGTTGGCGGCCGGCACGGTCGCCGCGACGGCGACCTTGGCGCAGATTTTTCCGCCGGCGACCGTGCTGATCCTGCTCGGCGACCAGCTCGGCAATTCCTATCAAGCGGCGCAATTGGCGCAAGGGAATTTCGCGCCGCGGACCGTCTCGGTGTCCGATCTGTTCGCCGGCGCCATCATCCCCGGCCTCGTCCTGGTCCTGCTCTATATGCTTTATCTGCTCGGCGTCGCGATTTTTTTTCCAAAAAAATCGCCGCCGATCGCGCCCGATCCGGCCGCGCCGCGCGGTTTTGCGCTGGCGCGGCGGCTCGCTGCGGCGCTGTTCGCGCCGCTTGTCCTGATCCTTGCCGTGCTCGGCTCCATCCTCGGCGGCGTGGCGACGCCGACCGAAGCGGCCTCGGTCGGCGCCGTCGGCGCGATCCTGCTGGCCGCGCGCAAGGCTGCCGCGGCCGGTTTGCTGATGCCTGTTCTCGTGCGTACGACCGAGATCACCAGCATGATCTTTCTCATCTTGATCGGCGCCACCCTTTTCAGCCTGGTTTTCCGTGGCCTCGGCGGCGATGTCCTGGTGGAGCGCGCGCTGGTCGATCTGCCGGGCGGCGTCGCCGGCGCAACTTTGGCGGTCATGGTCGCGCTGTTCGTGCTCGGCTTCGTGATGGATGCTTTCGAGATCATCTTCGTGGTGGTGCCGATCGTCGCGCCGGTGCTGCTGAAGATGCCCGGCGTCGATCCGGTCTGGCTCGGCATCATGATGGCGGTGAATTTTCAGACATCCTACATGCATCCGCCGCTCGGCCCGACATTGTTTTATCTGCGCGGCGTGGCGCCGCCGGAAATCACGACCCGGGACATCTATCTCGGCATCGTTCCGTTCGTGCTCATCCAGCTCGCCATGCTCGCGACGCTGTGGTTCTTGCCGGGGATGGCGACGTGGCTGCCGCACCGGCTCTACGGTTCGTGACCGCGCGCCGGCACTGCATCGATTTCTAAATTGAAGTCGCGAGCTATCTCGGGGCTTCTGAATTGGCCAGCGTGCGATACGCCACGCCATACCCGACCGTCAGATTCCGAATGCTCGGTGTGCTGTCGTGAATGACGAAAATGCCGAACAGACCGATGCCGGCGTAGAGTGCCACGCCCAACCACAAGGCCACAGGATTTTCCATTCGGGTCGCCCGCTTTAGTTCGTAGTTGCAGATAGTGAACCCACCGCCCGGTTGAAAGTTCCGGATCGCCCCTTCGGCGTTTCTACCTAGCCAAAGGCATCGCCGCCGCTGGCGTGGCGCGGAGCACGTTGCGGCTTTCCCGCTTGCCGAAGCGGTACGGAACGGACACAAATGACGGCCCCGCTGTAAAGGACTCTGTCATGGCCGCCGCGCAGATATTCGATCTCTCCGGCAAGGTGGCGCTGGTGACCGGCGCTTCGAGCGGGCTCGGCGCGCGCTTCGCCGAAGTCCTCGCGGAGAACGGCGCGGCGGTCGTTCTGGTGGCGCGGCGGGCCGACCGCCTTGCGGCGCTGCAAACGCGGATCGAGAAAGCGGGCGGCCGTGCCGCCGCCGTCGAGGCCGATGTTCGCGACCGCGCGGCGATGCAGCGTGCTTTCGATGCCGCGGAAAAGACTTTCGGCACGGTGACGATCCTTGTCAACAATGCCGGCGTGGCGCATTCCGGCCGCGCCGTGGAGCTGAGCGAAGAGGAGTGGCGGCGCGTCATGTCCATCAATCTCGACGCAGTGTTCTATTGGGCGCAGGAAGCCGCGCGGCGCATGCTCGCCGCCGGCAAGGGCGGCGCCATCGTCAACATCGCCTCGGTGCTCGGGCTCAACGTCGACAAGGGCGTCGCCGCCTATGCCACGGCCAAAGCCGGCGTGATCCAATTCACCAAGGCGCTGTCGCTCGAGCTCGCATTCAAGGGCATCCGCGTCAACGCCATCGCGCCGGGCTGGATCGTCACCGACATCAACCGCGATTACCTCGCCGGCGAGCGCGGCGCGGCAATGAAACGCCAGATTCCCATCGGCCGCTTCGGCGAGGAAAGCGATCTCGACGGGCCGCTGCTGCTGCTCGTCTCCGATGCCGGCCGCTACATGACCGGCGCGACGATCGTCGTCGACGGCGGCCAGCTCGTTGCGTTGCGGGTCTGACGCCGCGGGCCGACGATGCGCCGCTCCGCCAGCCGCGCGGCCGACTGCGGGTCGTGCGACGGCAGGTAGACGGTCGGATGCTGGGCGCACAGCGCGCGAATATTCGAAAGCGTCTCCCGCGCCACGTTTTCATCGGGGCTGATGCCGTCGATGACGCCACGCAGCATGGTCGCCTCGAGATATGAGGTGTCGCCGGCGAGCATGATCTGCTCATCGCCGTCCTGCACGATTATCGACAGATGGCTCGGCGTATGGCCTGGCGTCGTCACGGCGATCACGTCACCCGCCGCCGTCAGGGAGGCGCTGCGGGCAAATGGCCCGTAAGGCTTGGGGTCCCAGGCCAAAGGCTGCGGGTCGAACCATGCCGGCCATCGTTGCGGCAGGTAGCCGAGCAGCGCGCCCTTGATGCCGGCGGTACGGGCGATCTCGTCGCCGTCGGCAAGGACGCGGCTGTGCGAGACGTGCGCCAGCCCGCCGTCGTGGTCGATATGCAGATGCGTCAGCACCACCGTTGTGACGTCGCGCGGGCCGATGCCGAGGCTTTGCAATTGCGGGCCGAGCTCCTGCTCCGGCTCGATGTCGAAACGGACGGCAAATTGAAAATATGGATGCCAGCGCGGCAGCGATTTCAGATGCGTGGTGGCGCCGGTATCGACGACGATCACGCCTTCGCGATGCTCGATTGCCCAGGCATAGGTAGGCGACCAGTCCGCCCATTGCGAGGAAATGACGGGTGCCAGTTGGCGGCGCAACCCGTAGCCGTGACCCTCGATCTGCGCCTTTTTGATCAGAACGCGGCCGGTTTGAATGGCGTGAACGCGCATGAGCGTTCTCCTTCATTGTTCTTTCTGCTGTTTGACGCTCAGCGCCGGCCGAGATGCGTGTCGCGAAAGTGCGTCGAATATTTGAGCCCGTAGCCGAGCGCCCGGTCAAAACCGATGTGGGCGATCCAGATTAGCCCGGCGGCCGCAACAAAAGGCGCGGCGCCGAAAAAACCGGCCAGCGTCGTCGCCAGCGCCAGCGCGGCGTTGTGGGCGAGATTGTAGACAAAGGCGCCGCCGCGCGGTCCGCCGACGTAAGCGAGCATCGCCAGGTCAGGCGCCAAGAAGAGAAGCGCAAAGAGCGGCCAGGAAAAACCGCCGTGGGCATAAACCGCGACCGCAGCGGCGAAAGCGGCGAAAGCTTCGAGCCGCAGCATCCGACGTACGCCGCCGGTTACAAATCCTTGCGCCGCGTCGGAGGATGACAGCGGGAAATTTTCCGGGTGTTCAAAGGATTGGATCGAGGCATGCATGGCGGCGGCTCCCTGTACGTTGGCTGTTACGTAGTGGCCGCCTGAATTAAACGAAATTGCATATTATTCTTGATCGGCTATAAATTAACGTATGACTCGACGAACACCCCATTGGGACGAGCTGCGCACCTTCGGCGAGGTCGCGCGCGACGGCAGTCTGTCCGGCGCGGCGCGCCGGCTCGGCCTGACCCAGCCAACTGTGGGCCGCCATATCGATGCGCTCGAAGCGGCGCTCGGCGTGACTTTATTCACCCGTTCGCCGCGCGGCCTGACGCCCACCCCGGCGGCGCTGGCACTCGGACCGCCGGTCGAAGCCATGGCGGCCGCGGCGGCAGCGTTGGCGCGCGCGGCTTCGGGCGAGGCGGCGGCCGACCGCGGCGCCGTGCGGGTGACCGCGAGCGACGTCATCGGCTGCGAGGTCTTGCCGCCGATCCTTGCGGCGTTTCGCGCCGAGCATCCGGGCATCGCGATCGAGCTCGCGCTCACCAATCGCACCGAAGATTTGGCGCGCCGCGACGCCGACATCGCCGTGCGCATGGTACGCCCGACGCAAAGCGGTTTGGTCGCGCGCCGGATCGGCGCCGCACGCATCGGGCTTTACGCCCATCGCCGCTACCTCGCCCGCTTCGGCGAGCCGCGCTCGATCGCCGATTTGGCGAGCCATTGCCTCATCGGCTTCGATCGCGACGATCGTACGTTTCGCGCCGCGGGCGAAATGGGCCGACGCTTGAAGCGCGAGGATTTCGGCTTTCGCAGTGACCACGATCTTGCTCAGCTCGCGGCGCTACGCGCCGGAATCGGCATCGGCGGCTGTCAGGACAATATCGCGCGGCGCACGCCCGAACTCGTCGCCGTGCTGCCGAACGCGCTGCAATACGCGCTGGAAGTCTGGCTGGTCATGCACGAGGGCTCAAAAGCAACGCGCCGCGTGCGGCTGTTGTTCGATCACCTCGCCGCGGGATTGACCGGCTACGTCAAGGGGCGGCTGTGACCGGAGACGGACTTATCCGTCGGCCGCCTTCGCCTGCGCGAGCGTAGGCTCGGGGGCGTCGCTTCGCGCATACCAGTAATCGTGCGCGATAGTGCCGATCGCCATGGCGACGACAAATACGACGACGCCGGGAGACAGTGACGCCAGATTCTCGATCGCCGGTCCGGGACACAGTCCGACCAGTCCCCAGCCGACGCCGAACAGCACCGAGCCGACGACGAGCGGCCGGTCGATCGCCGTTTGTGTCGGCCACTGGTTCCGCGCTTCGAAAACCGGCGTGCGGCGCCGCGCCAGCGCATAGCCGGCGCCGGTCACCGCGAGCGCAGCCGCCATCACCACGGCGAGGCTCGGATCCCAATTGCCGCTGGGAATGGCGAGGATATCGAGGAACCCCAAAACCTTGTCCGGCCGGATCATGCCGGAAATGAAGAGTCCCCAGCCGAAGACGAAACCGCAAACGAGACTTGCGAGTGCGCGCATGGCTTAGCCTCCGATCACGTGCCGGGTCAGCGCGACCACGACAATGGCGGCGGCCATGAAGATGGCGGTTGCCGTAATCGAGCGCGGCGACAGCCGCGCGATGCCGCAGATGCCGTGACCGGACGTGCAGCCGTTGCTGAGCCTAGTGCCGAAGCCGACCAGCAGGCCGGCGGCCGTTATGGTGATGAAGCTGGTCGGCATGTGCGGAATGGGGATCGTGTAACCGAGCAGCAGGGCGGAGAACGGCGCGGCGATGAGCCCGGCCACGAAGGTCGCGCGCCAGGCGCGATCGGTCGAGAGCGGGTCGATCAATCCGGCAAAGACACCGGTGATGCCGGCGATGCGCCCATTGAGCACCATCAAGAGCACGGCGGAAAGCCCGATCAGCGCGCCGCCGATTGCCGCCGAGATAGGAGTGAAATTGGCCATTATGTTTGTGCCTTGCCGTGCCTCATAGCGAACGTGAAACCAACGATGAATGTCGCCATCGCCGTCAACAAAGAATAAGTCGTCGCATCACCGGCCGCAATGACACGCTGACCCGGCGTCTGGGGAGCGAGGAATTTTGTGTGCGCATTGCAGTCTTCATCGAGTAAAATGTGCTGGCGTTCGACTCCGGTCGAGAAGATTATTCCGGGAGCCAAAAAAATGAGATGCGGCGACGGCGATCACAAGGCCAATCGTGGGGAATGCGCATGAAATTCTACGATTGCACCACCGCTCCGAGCCCGCGCCGGGTTCGCATCTTTCTCGCCGAAAAGGGCATCAGCGTGCCGACCGTGCAGGTGGATTTGCGCAACAATGAGCAGCTCACGCCGGCGTTTCGCGCCATCAACCCAGACGCTACGGTTCCCGCTCTCGAGCTCGACGACGGCACGCGCATCAATGACGCGATCGGCATCTGCGTTTATTTCGAGGCGATCCATCCGCAGCCGCCGCTGATGGGCGAGAGCGCCGAAGAAAAGGCGCTGATTACCTCGTGGCAGCGCGAAGTGGAGCGGAACGGCTTTTATGGCGTGATGGAGGCCTTCCGCAACTCGGTGCGCGGCCTCAAGAACCGGGCACTGCCAGGGCCGCATGACTATGAGCAAATCCCGGCGCTGGCCGAGCGTGGCCGTTTGCGCGTAGGCCACTTTTTCTCGCAGCTGGACGCGCGCCTCGGGCACAGCGAATTTGTCGCGGGTCCCCGCTACAGCGTGGCCGATATCACCGCGTTGGTGACGGCCGATTTCGCGGGCCGGGCCAAGCTGTTGCTTCCGGAAGAATGCGGGCATTTGCGCCGATGGCACATGCAAGTCTCGGCGCGCCCCAGTGCCAAGGCGTGAACGCACGAGAGCATCGAGGATGAGCAATATCCGTCAGGTTCTCGATTGGCTTGCAGGCGGCGCGCTTTCCGGGGCCGAATCCCAAGACGTTCTGGCAGAATTGTGCGAACGGCTGGTCGCGTGCGGCATTCCGCTGTGGCGGGTGGCGGTGTTTGTCACGACGCTTCATCCCGACGTTCTGGGCCGCAGATTCTTGTGGCAGAGAAGTTCGGGAGTGACGACCTCGGACGCCCTGTTCAGCTTGACCGAAACGGACGATTACCGCAAAAGCCCGTTCACCACAGTTTATGCAACGCGGCAGCCGCTGCGGCGGCGTCTCGCCGACGCCGATTGCCCCGCCGACTTCTCAATCTTGCAGGACCTGCGCGCCGAAGGCGTGACGGATTACGCCGCGTTTCCGCTGCTATTCACCGACGGCACGATCCACGTTGCGACGTGGTCGACGAAGCAGCCCGGCGGGTTCACCGCCAGGCAGTTTGCCGATCTCGAGTCTGTCGTCGCGCCGCTGGCGCGGGTTGCCGAAATCCGCGCGCTGCGGCGCACCGCCGGAAACCTGATCGATACCTATGTCGGACATCAAACCGGCGAGCGCATCCTGTCCGGCAAGATCCGGCGCGGTTATGTCGAAGCGATCCGTGCCGCGATCTGGTTGTCGGACATGCGCGGGTTTACCGCGATATCCGAGAAATTATCGCCGCAGGCTCTGATCGATCGTTTGAATCTCTACTTCGGCGCCCAAGTTCCTGCGATCCACGAACATGGCGGCGAGGTGCTCAAATTCATGGGCGATGGGCTGTTGGCGATCTTTCCGATTGCCGGCGATGCCGGCGCGGTTTGCCGGCGCGCGCTGTCTGGCGCGCTGGCTGTGCGCGCGCGTATCGCCGAGCTGCCGCGAGGCGAGAGCGAGGACGTCATCCGTTTCGGGCTTGCGCTCCACGTCGGTGAGGTGATGTACGGCAATATCGGCGGCGGCAATCGTCTTGACTTCACGTGCATTGGGCCGGCGGTCAATCTGGCGGCGCGGCTGGAGAAGGTCGCTTCCAAACTCGGCGAAACGGTCGTCTCGTCCGCCGATTTTGCCGCCCATTGCCCGGACGAATTTCGCCGCCTCGGCGAACATTCGGTCGCCGGCTTCGCCGCGCCGCAAACGGTGTTCGGTTTGGCCAATTGACCGGCGTCCCGCTGAGCCGAAGCAGTATTGTTCCGAAGGCGCCTAAGCCTATATCTGATCGTAGTCTTCGGCCCCCTGGCAGAATCGTGCCCGTAGGGGCAAACTGCCGACTCGAAAGGTCACCGGCGATGCCGCTGCGCGACGTCAAGCTCGACGACAAATACGATCTCGGCCACAGCCACGTGTTCGTCACCGGGTTCCAGGCGCTGGTGCGGCTCTGCCTGATGCAGAAGGAGCTGGACCGCCGTAATGGTCTCAATACCGCGGGCTATGTCACCGGCTATCGCGGCTCGCCGCTCGGCGGCCTCGACAGCCAATTCCTCCGCGCCGCGCCGTTCCTCTCCAAGAACGACATTCGCTTCCAGGGCGGCATCAACGAAGACCTCGCCGCCACCGCGATCTGGGGCTCGCAGCAGGCGGAGTTGCGCGGCGAAGGCAAGTACGACGGCGTTTTCGCCATGTGGTACGGCAAGGGGCCCGGCGTCGATCGCACCGGCGACGTTTTCCGTCACGCCAATTTGGCCGGCACCGCCAGGAAGGGCGGCGTGCTCGCGCTCATGGGCGACGATCACACGGCGGAATCCTCCACCACCGCCCACCAGTCCGAATATCATTTCATCGACGTGATGATTCCGATTTTGAACCCCGCCGGCGTGCAGGAGGTTCTCGATTACGGCCTCTACGGCTGGGCGATGTCACGCTTCACCGGCGCCTGGGTGGCGCTGAAAACCATGCACGAGACCATCGAGTCGACGGCGGCGATTGACGCCAGCCTCGAGCGCATCAACATCGTCATCCCGACCGATTTCCAGATGCCGGATGGCGGGCTCAATATTCGCCTTGCCGATCCCATCCTGGCGCAGGAAGCCCGCCTGCATGACTTCAGGCGCGACGCCATGCTGGCATTCCTGCGCGCCAACAAGATCAACCACACCATCACTTCGGGCGGGCGCGAGCCGAAGATCGGCATCATCACCACGGGCAAAAGCTATCTCGACGTCCGCCAGGCATTCGATGAGCTCGGCATCGACGAGGTCGCCTGCAGCCAGTTGGGCATCCGGCTTTACAAGGTCGGATGCCCGTGGCCGATCAGCCGGCGCGAGCTTGCCGAATTCGCCGTCGGCCTCGATCTTATTATTGTCGTCGAAGAGAAGCGCTCGCTCATCGAAGTACAGGTGCGCGAGGAGCTATACGGCACCGCCAACCAACCGGTCTGCATCGGCAAACGGGACGAGCGGGGTAGCTGGCTATTCCCGGTCAAGGGTGCGCTCGATCCCAACGAGGTCGCGATCTGCATCGGCGAGCGCCTCCTGAAGTATCACCGCAACGACGACATTGCGCAGCGCGTGGCGCGGTTGAAGGAATACCAACGCGTCGCCGCCGAGACGCGCGACATCGCGCAACGCATTCCGTATTTCTGCTCGGGCTGCCCGCATAATTCCTCGACCGTGGTGCCCGAAGGCATGCGCGCTTATGCCGGCATCGGCTGTCACTTCATGGCGCAATGGATGGATCGTTCGACGCTCGGCTACACGCAAATGGGCGGCGAGGGTGCCAACTGGGTCGGCGAGGCGCCGTTCTCCAACCGCAATCACGTGTTCCAGAATCTCGGCGACGGCACCTACAATCATTCCGGCTACATGGCGATCCGCGCGGCGATCGCGTCCAACACCAACATCACCTACAAGATTTTGTTCAACGACGCCGTGGCGATGACCGGCGGCCAGGCCAATGACGGCGGACTGACCGTGCCGCAGGTCGCTCGCCAGGTCGCCGCCGAGGGCGCTAAGCGCGTAGTTGTGGTCACCGACGAGCCGGAAAAATATCCGCGCGACACGCCATGGCCGGCCGGCCTTACCGTCCACCATCGGGACGATCTGATGGCGGTGCAGACGGGGCTGGCGGCGATCCCCGGCGTGACGGTGCTGATTTATGATCAGACCTGCGCGGCGGAAAAGCGCCGGCGCCGCAAGCGCCATACGTATCCCGATCCCGAAAAGCGCGTCATCATCAACGAACTTGTGTGCGAGGGCTGCGGCGATTGCGGCGTGCAGTCGAACTGCGTGTCGGTGCAACCGCTGGAGACCGAATGGGGCCGCAAGCGCACCATCGATCAATCGAGCTGCAACAAGGATTTTTCCTGCCTCAAGGGCTTCTGCCCTTCCTTCGTCACCGTGCACGGCGCCAAGCTGAAGAAGGGCCAAGGCGTTGCTGCCGACCACGATCTTCCGGTCTTGCCTGAGCCCAGACTGCCGCCAATCGCGCAGACATACAACATCATCGTCACCGGCGTCGGCGGCACCGGGATCGTCACCATCGGCGGCGTGCTGGGCATGGCCGCGCATCTCGAGGGCCGCGGCGTCGGCGTGCTCGACATGGCGGGTCTCGCGCAAAAGGGCGGGGCGGTATTCAGCTACATCCGCTTTGCCGAGAAGCCCGAAGACATCCACGCGATCCGTGTCGCCGCCGGGCGAGCCGATCTGGTGCTAGGCGGCGATATCGTGGTTGCCGGCACGCGGAAAATCTTATCCGCGGTAAAGCCGGGGACGACCGAGATGGTCGTCAACACCGCCGAATTCCTGCCCGGCGAATTCACCCGCAATGCCGATTTTTCGCTGCCGAGCGAGCGGCTCAAGCGGGCCATCACCGCCGACGCCGGCCGCGACAAGACACATTTTATCGACGCGTCCCGCCTGGCGACGGCACTGTTCGGCCAGTCGATCGGCTCCAACATGTTCCTCGTCGGCTACGCTTATCAGCTCGGCGCTATTCCACTGTCGGCCGCCGCCATCGAGCGGGCGATCGAGCTTAACGGCGAAGCGGTCGCCATGAACAAATCGGCTTTTCATTGGGGCCGCCGCGCCGTCGTCGACCGCGCGCAAGTCGAGGCGCTGGCAAAGCCCGCGGCGGCTGCGACCAGCGATGCGTTACACCTCTCCGAATCCTTCGATGAAACGGTCGCGCGGCGGGTGAAATTCCTCACCGACTACCAGAATGCCGCCTATGCGGCCCGCTACCGCGAGTGGGTGGAGAAGGCGAAATCGGCGGAGGCCGCGCTTGCGCCGGGCAAATGCGGGCTCACCGACGCAGTTGCGCGTTATCTGTTCAAGCTGATGGCCTATAAGGACGAATACGAAGTCGCGCGGCTCTACACCGACGGCACTTTCCTGGCGCAGGTGGAGAATACGTTTGCGGGTGATCGGCTGCGTCTGGAGTTTCATCTCGCGCCGCCGCTCTTGGCGCGCCGCGACAAGTTAACCGGCCTGCCGCGCAAGATGAGTTTCGGCGCATGGCTATTGCCGGCCTTCCGCCTGTTGGCGAAGTTCAAATTCCTCCGCGGCACGTCGTTCGATCCGTTCGGCCGCTCGCCCGAGCGGCGCAGCGAACGCCGGCTGATCGCCGACTATGAAGCGATGCTTGGCAAGGTGCTCGGGTCGCTGACGCCCGATAATCACGCCGTCGCTGTCGGAGTTGCTGCCATCCCGGAGAAGATTCGCGGTTTCGGCCACGTCAAGCAGCGCCATCTCGCCGCCGCCAAGGCCGACGAGGCGGCGTTGCTCGAGCAATTCCGTGCCGGTGCGCCGGAGCTGCTCAAAGCGGCGGAATAATTCACATCACATCCCGTGGCCTTCGAGCACCGCGCGGCAGGCGTGGCTGATCCTGTCCTTATGCTCCTGCAGGCAGGACGCGACGCGGAATTCGTCGGGCAATGCGTCCTTGCAAAAGCGGTGCGCGTCGCCCCGGCACGCTCTGTCCTCTGGAGTGTTTTGCGAAGGATTTTGGTTGAACTCCGCCCATGCGGCGCTGGAGACGGCAAGCAAGGCGATGACGAGGCAAAAGCTGCGGACCATGGTTGTTCCCTTATTGCGGCGGCCAAATGGGCGCCGTGGCGCGCCAACAGTCAGCCGATTGGGGCCATATTGAGACTCGACGTAAATACGTGATGGCGCGCGGTTTAGGCGTCATTGACAGAGCGCGAAAGGCGGCTGCAAGCGTGTCGTTTGCGCGCATGCAAGGCGTCCCGCAATCGAGTATGCTGATGCCATGAATGAATTACCGCCGCTCACGCAAAATACGGGCGAACTGGCCGCCGGGATTGCGCCCCTGGCGCCGCACGACGTGGAACCGTCGCCGGCTCCGGTAGCGCCGGAAAAAGCCGCGTCCGGCACGTCGACGATCGGCGTGCTCATTGTCAATCTCGGCACGCCGGACGCCGCCGAGCCGAAGGCGGTGCGGCGCTATCTGAAAGAGTTTCTCACCGATCCGCGCGTGATCGAGAAGAACTCGCTCGTTTGGAAGATCGTGCTCAACGGCATCATCCTGCCGCTGCGCTCGCGGCGCAAAGCTCACGATTATAAGAAAATCTGGAATCGCGAGAAGGACGAGTCGCCGATCAAGACTATCACGCGCTCGCAAGCGGAAAAACTTGCCGGCATCCTCGAGCCGCTGGGCAAGCGCGTCATCGTCGACTGGGCCATGCGCTACGCCAATCCCTCGATCGCCTCGCGGCTCGACGCGCTGATCGGCCGGGGCTGCGACCGTATTCTGGTCATGCCGCTCTATCCGCAATATGCGGCGCCGACGACCGCCACCGTCGCCGACGAGGTGTTCCGTTTCCTCATGCGGCAGCGCCGGCAGCCGGCGCTGCGCATCATGCCCGCTTATTACGACGATCCCTATTACATCGAAGTGCTGGCTTCGTCATTGCAGGCCGAACTCAAGGCTTTGTCGTTCGCGCCCGACGTCATCGTTGCCTCCTATCACGGCATGCCGAAGGATTACGTGAACAAGGGCGATCCGTACGAGAGCCAATGCGTGAGAACGACGGAGCTTCTGCGCGAGAAGCTCAAGCTCGACGACAGTAAGCTGATGCTGACCTATCAGTCGCGCTTCGGCCGCGCCCGCTGGCTCACGCCGTACACGATCAAGACGATGAAGGCGCTGGCCAAGAAGGGCGTGAAGAACGTGGTCGTGATCACGCCGGGCTTTTCCGCCGACTGCCTGGAGACGCTCGAGGAGATCGCGTTCGAGAATGCCCGCGTGTTCAAGCGATACGGCGGCGAGAACTTTGCCGCTATTCCCTGCCTCAACGACAGCGAAGCCGGCATGCTGATGATCTGGCAGCTCGCCATGCGCGAGCTTAAGAGCTGGGTGTGACCGCCCCGCGCCGAAAAGACCTATAGAATCGGCCGATTAGCCCGCCGGAACCGGCCGCGATCAACCTCTCGTTAACCATATCCGTTCTAATTCCGTTAACCATCGGGGCGCAGCTCGGCGGTCCGTGCCGGCCCATTCGCGCGGGTGGCCGCACGGGAAGATCCGCGCGCGTTCGCGGCTCCGCGACGGTGGTTGGCTTTGGCAGCTTCCGAGGTGACGCGGACGGCAGCGGCGGCGGGCGGCTTGGGTGCGAAAAGCTCGCCCTTCAGGCGCCGTCGACGCACGCCATACGCCGTAGGCTTTGCGCTCGCTGCGGCGCTCGGCTTGCCGCCGCTGTCGGCCCTTGCGCAGTCGTCCCAGCCGGCGCAAGTGGGCGCCGGTTCCGGCGCCGCCAATCCCGACGACAGCCTGCTCGCGCCGTCACTCGAAAACGCCCCGGCCAATCCGCCGCCGTTCCGCGCGCCGGGCGAAGCGGCGGTGCCCGCAAAGCGCTTCCTGCCGCCCGGGACAGTCACCGGAACGCAAAGCCGCATTAACGCGACGCCGGTCTATGGCAGCCCGAACGGCTTCGGGGCCGGCGACACGGGCTTCGATTCCTCGAATACGCCGCACGGCAAAAGGAGAAAAAAACTCACGCAAGCCCCACCGCCCGCCGGCCCGACCACGCAACAAGCCGAAACGACCTTCGCTCCGGTGCCGAACTTCGCGCCGCCCGCGCCCTCGCAACCGCCGGTGCTGAAACCACCGCCGCCGGCGGAAATCGCCCCGAAGAAGGCGGCGCGGCGGCCGGGCGCCAGCCTGCCTCCGCCGCCCGATGAGCTGCCCATCAGCAACCCGCCGCCCGAAGTGCATCCGCTCGCCGCCGCGAACCGGCTAGGCGCCGTCATCGCGCCTCCGCCGCCAGAGCATTTCGATTACACCGCGACCCCGCCGCCGACATTGCCGCAGCCGAATACGTTCCTGCCGGGCACGCTGCCGGAACGGCTGCTGCCGATCGCGGAAACCGATCCTTACGCCGCGCTCGGCATCCGCGCCGGCTCGTTCCTGCTGCTGCCGTCGCTGGATTTGAACGGCGGCTACGCCAGCAATCCCGAACGCGCGCAAGGCAGCGGCCCCGGCTCGCCCTATTTGACCGCCGTTCCCGAGCTCCGGGTGCAGTCCGACTGGGCGCGCCATTCGCTCACCGCCGACATCGCCGGCTCCTATACGCAATACACCGAAGGACTCATTCCCTCGCTCAACCTTCCCTTTCTCAATTCCAAGATCGACGGCCGCATCGATGTGACGCGCGACACGCAGATCAATCTCGAGCAGCGCTTCATCATCTCGAGCGACAACCCCGGCAGCCCCAACTTGCAGGCTGAGCTGGCGAGGCTGCCGCCCAATCAAGACGTCGGCGAAACGCTCGGCCTGGCGCAGCAATTCAACAGGCTGTCACTTTCGCTCAAGGGTACGTTCGATCGCGCCACCTACGACCCCTCCGAGCTCACCAACGGCCAGAGCACGACCAATTCCGACCGCAACTTCGACCAATATGCTGGCATCTTCCGTGTCGGTTACGAGCTCGACCCGGGCCTCAAGCCGTTCCTCGAAGTGCAGGAGGACCAGCGCATCCACGACGAGCAGTTCGATCGCAACGGGCTGCAGCGCGATTCCGTGGGCACCACCGCGAAGCTCGGCAGCGGCGTCGATTTGTTCGGCTCGCTCACCGGGGAGATGGCGGTCGGCTATGTCGAGCGCACCTATCGGGACCCGACGCTGCCGCAAGTCAGCGGCGTGATCGCCGACGGCACGCTGTTGTGGAAGCCGACCGGGCTGACCACCGCCAAGCTCTCGGCGAGCTCGCAGGTCTACGAAACGGTGCTGGCGGGCGCCTCCGGCGAACTCAGCCGCGACGTCAGCGTCGAAGTCGATCACGCTTTCCGCAGCTGGCTCATCGGCGTGCTCAAAGTCGGCTACGGCACCGATGATTATGTCGGGCTGCCGCTGTCCGACAATCGCTTTTTCCTGTCGATCGGGATGACGTACATCTTCACCCGCGAGGTGCAGATGCGGGCGGAGCTGCGGCAGGACTGGCAGAACGCCACCGAGTCGGGTTTCTCCTACACCGCGACCACATTCCTCCTCGGCCTGCGCTTGCAGCGCTAAGCGCGATCCGACCTTCTCAGGCCCCGCTCGGCTCGGCGTCGAGGCGGGCGATCCAGCCTTCGAGGCCGGGCCTTGCGGCCGGATAGCGCTTGAGCACTATCGGATCGTGCCCCGGCACGACGTGGCGCGGCGAGCTGGCGAGCTTCTTGAGCGTCGCATAGCCTTCGAGCACTTCGGCGACATTGTAGACGATCGGAAAGACCCGGCCTTCGTCGATGTGGGTGTAGAGATGCGTGGCGTCGGCGGCCAGCACCACGTTGCCGCGCCGGGTTTTAACGCGCACGCATTGCAGGCCTTTCGAGTGGCCGCCGATGAGATGCACGCTCACGCCCGGCACGATCTCGTCGTCGCCGTCGTGGAACTCGGCACGGCCGGCGAACACCTTGCGCACCATGGCGACGACGTCGTCGGCCTCGAAGGGCAGGCGCGTGAGGCGGTGACACATGCAGCGCCCGGTGGCGAAGGCCATCTCGCGATCCTGGAGATGATAGCGCGCCTGCGGAAAATGCTCGTGATTGCCGCAATGGTCGTAGTGCATGTGGCTGATGATGACGGTCCCGACCGTCTCCGGCGCGATACCGAGCGCGGCGAGCCCCTCGCGCACGGGCTTGACGAGTTCGCGCTGGCGGCCGCGGCCCATCGCCTCGTCGAAGCCGGTATCGACGACGATCGTGCCGGCAGGCCCGACGATCGCCCAGACAAAGAAATCGAGCGGCTGGAGCACGTCGTGCGGGTCGCCGCCGATAAAATTCTCCGGCGAGCGGCGCGCGTGATGGCCGTACCGGATCGCGTAAACCTCGTGCACGTCCCCGTTCATGCCGCCGTCCGTCTGCGTGGGAGGCTTAGCCGCCGTTGAGTTCGGCGAGGATTTTCTTGATCTCGGCGCGAAAGCCCGGCGCGATATCGGGGCGCGCCAGCGCATAGGAGACGTTGGCGGCGAGGAAGCCTATTTTCGAGCCGCAGTCGAAGCTGTGGCCCTCGAATTTCAGGCCGTAGAAGGCCTGCGTCTGCGCCAGCGCGATCATGGCGTCGGTGAGCTGAATCTCGCCGCCGGTGCCGCGGTCCTGCTTGCCCAACAGATCGAGGATCTCCGGTTGCAGGATGTAGCGGCCCGTGAGGATCAGGTTCGATGGCGCCCGCTCGCGCGTGGGTTTCTCCACCATGCTGGTGATCGAGAACATCTTGCCCTTCGGCGCGCCGACGCCGACGACGCCGTATTGATCGACGCGTTCGCGCGGCACTTCCTCGACGGCGACGATGTTGGCCCGCTCGCCGAGCTCGCGCGCCGCGTCGATCATCTGCGCCAAACAGCCGCGCTCGTGCTGGACGAGCACGTCCGGCAGCAAGAGCGCGAAGGGCTCGCGGCCGATCAGCTCGCGCGCGCACCACACCGCATGGCCCAATCCCAGCGGCTCCTGCTGGCGGGTGAAGCTCGTCGTGCCCGGATCCGGCAAATCGTGCCGCAACGCGTCGAGCGCCTTTTGCTTCTGGCGCTCCAGCAGCGCCATCTCCAATTCGACCTGGCGGTCGAAGTGGTCCTCGATGACGCCCTTGTTGCGCCCGGTGACGAAAATAAAATGTTCGATGCCGGCCTCGCGCGCCTCATCGACGACGTGCTGGATGAGCGGCCGGTCGACCACCGGCAGCATCTCCTTGGGCATGGCCTTAGTCGCCGGCAGAAAGCGCGTGCCGAGCCCGGCCACAGGGAAAACAGCTTTTCGGACTAATTTCATGTGGTGCCGTCGAGCGATGGGAGGGAAGCGGGATGCAACACGCTTTCTTGCCTAAATCTTCGTCCAAGGGGTTTCAAAGTGAGAGTCACAATTCAGTCCGGCCTGAAACGCACCTGGATAAGCCGTACGGTGGAATAACGCCGCGTCCATTTACCCGGTCCGCGTTGCCGCTCCGTGAACGCCATGCCGGAAATGTCACGCTTCGCCGCCGGGGGCGGGGAGTTAACGGTCCGGTAACATAGCAGGTGCCCCTTTCCGCGACCACCGACCGGGAAAAAAGATCGTCCGCCATGGCAACTCCCGCGCCGATCCTTCGTTTCGCCATCGCGCCACTGTTCGCGATCGGCCTCGTGCACTCCGCCTTCGGCGAGGAAAATTCCAACTGGATGACACGGTTCTTCCAACCGCCGGCGACGGCGGCGGTTCAGGCGCCTACCGGCGCGGCGCGCGAATGGAGCGGACAATCGGGCGCCTCGGGCAATCCCTTGATGACCGCGGACGCCATCCGTGCGGCCGCCGCCGCGTTCGGCGATTGCATCGCCGCCTTGTGGCCCGCAGCCGAGCGCCGCGGCGTCAGCCGCGCCGTCTTCGAGCGCATGACCGCGGGGTTCACTCCGGATTTGAGCATCATGGATTTGCTCGACGCGCAGCCGGAATTTTCCAAATCGCCCTGGGACTATCTCGATGTGCTGGTCAGCGACGAGCGCATCGCCCGCGGCCGCGAATTGCTGGGGCAATACGCGCCGGTGTTCGCCGCGGTCGAGCGCACCTATGGCGTCGACCGCACCATCCTCGCCGCGATCTGGGGCGTCGAATCCAATTACGGTACCATGGGCGGCGACCGTTCCGTCATCCGTTCGACCGCGACGCTTGCCTGCGTCGGGCGCCGCCGCGATTACTTTCGCGAGGAATTCCTGTCGGCGCTGGAACTCCTGCAACGCGGCGACGTTGCGCCCGACCGGCTGGTCGGCTCCTGGGCCGGCGCTTTCGGCCCGACGCAATTCATGCCGACGACGTTCAAACGCTACGCCGTCGATTTCGACGGCGACGGCCGGCGCAACATCGTCGATTCCGTTCCCGACGTCATCGCCTCGACGGCCAACAATCTGCAAACGGACGGCTGGGTACGGGGCAAGAGCTGGGGCTACGAGGTCATCCTGCCGCCGAACTTCAATTATCTCTTGGCCGACCATTCGCGGCAGATGACGTTGCGGCAATGGGCTGCGCTCGGCGTCAAACGCGCCGGCGACAAGCCGTTCCCGTGGCCGTCCGACCGGGCGTATCTGTTGTTGCCCGCCGGCGCCCGCGGCCCCGCTTTCCTCGTGCTGGCGAATTTCGGCGTCATCATGAAATACAACCCGGCGGAGGCTTACGCGGTCGCCATCGGCCATCTCGCCGACCGGCTTAAGGGCGGCGCCCCCTTCGTCCACGCCTGGCCGCGCGACGAGCACGCGCTCACCGTCGCCGAGCGCTATGAGCTGCAGCAGTTGCTGGCGCGGCGGGGCTTCGATGTCGGCGACCCCGACGGCCGCCTTGGTCCGCGCACACGCATCGCCATCCGCAATTTCCAGGTCGCCACCGGCCAAATCCCCGACGGCTTTGCCTCGAGCCTCGTGCTCGACCGCCTGCGCCAGCCTTAGACGTAACCACTAACCCTCGTCCCATCCTCAGATTGACATCTTTCCGTTAGTATCGTGCTTGGTCGGCCGACAGGCGGACTGACATGCTTACACGCCACAATCACCGGGGCGCGCGTTGATGGCGAAAGATTACCGGCGGCGGCTGGTTCTTGCGGGCGCGGTATTCGCGGCCTCGGCCGCTTTGGCCGGGCCGGCCGCGGCCCAGTTGCGCGATTTTTTCCAGCTGCCTTGGGGCGGCGCGCCGTCCTATCCGGGCAATTCCTACGACCCGTTCTATCCGCGGCCGCAGGTTTACGAGCCCACCCGGCCGCCGCCGCCGCGCAAGGTGGAGACGCCGCCGACCGAGACGATCGTCGTCGTCGGCGACCAGCTCGCCGACTGGCTCGCTTACGGGCTGGAGGAAACCTTCGCCGATACGCCGGAAGTCGGCATCGTCCGCAAGATCAAGCCCTTTGCCGGTCTCGTCCGCTATGAAGCGCGCTTCGATGCGCCGGACTGGTCGCAGGCCGTCAAGGACACGCTGGCGGCGGCGGAAAAGCCGAGCGCCATCGTCGTCATGCTCGGCGTCAACGACCGCCTGCCGCTCCGCGAGCACGTGCCGGAAAAGGACAAAAAGGGCGCGGCAGCATCGTCGCCAGGGCAGGGCGCGGCGCCGCCCGCACAACCGCCCTCCGACGCGGCCCAGCCGGATCCCGCACAGCTGACGATCGCAGCCCCGGAAACGGCGCGCCGTTCGCCCAACGGCTATAACGAGTTTCACACCGACCGATGGGCCGAGCTTTATACAAAGCGCATCGACGACATGATCGCGGCGCTCAAAGGCAAAAGCGTCCCGGTGCTCTGGGTGGGCTTGCCCGCGGTTCGCGGCACCAAATCGACGAGCGACATGAGCTATCTCGACGAGCTTTATCGCGCCCGCGCGGAAAAGGCCGGCATCGTCTATGTGGATACCTGGGACGGCTTCGTCGACGAAAAAGGCCTGTTCGCGGTGCAGGGGCCGGATTTCGAGGGCCAGATCCGCCGGCTGCGCACCGCCGACGGCGTGAATTTCACCAAGGCCGGCGCGCAGAAGCTCGCGCGTTATGTCGAGCACGATTTGCGCCGCGTGTTGGCGAACCACGTCATCCCGGTGGCGCTGCCCGGCCCGGAAGAACAATCGCCGGCCAAGGGAAATACGCGCCCGGCGATCGGCCCGGTTGTTCCGCTCAATGCGCTCGGCGGCGCGGAGGGCGGCGACTTGTTGGGCGCCACCAGCCGTCCGGCGCAGCGCGAAGCCGATCCGGTGGCGACGCGCGTGCTCAGTCACGGCGAGCCGATCGTGGCGCCGCCCGGACGCGCCGACGATTTCTCCTGGCCGCGCACGGATGCCAAGGCCGATTCCGTGCCGGATTTGACGCCCCTGTCGGCGCCTTCGCCCGCTCCCTCGGCCAAGGGCGCAAGCGGCAAAAACGACGGCAAGAAACCGGGCGACTCCAAGAACGAGGGTAAGAGCCAGCCGGCGCCCAACGCCGTGCCCGGGAAGCCCCGCCAAACGCTCGATGGCGCTCCACCACGCCCGCCTTTGCCGGTCGGCGCGGCGGCGAATGTCCACGGCGGGTATTAAACCCCTCTCCCACAAGGGGAGAGGGGTAATCACCTTGGCAGCAGGCTCGAGCCCATCAGGAATTTGTCGACGGCGTGCGCCGCCTGGCGGCCTTCGCGGATCGCCCACACCACCAGCGACTGGCCGCGGCGCATGTCGCCGGCGGCAAAGACCTTGTCGACCGAGGTGCGATAGTCCTCGGTCGTGGCGCTGACATTGCCGCGCCGGTCGAGCGCGAGATCGAGACTTTTGATCATGCCCTCGTGCACCGGATGCAGAAAACCCATCGCCAGGAGGACAAGCTCGGCGGCGACCTCGAACTCGCTGCCGGGAACGGGCTTCATCTTCTCGTCGATATACACGCAGTGGAGCTTTTCCACGTGGCCGCTGTTGCCGCCGGAAAAGCGCGTCGTCATCACCGCGAAGTCGCGCTCGGCGCCTTCTTCGTGGCTCGACGAGGTGCGCAGCTTCAACGGCCAGTTCGGCCAGGTGAGCATCTTGTTCTCGTGCGGCGGTGGCGCGGGGAGGATTTCGAAATTGGTCACCGACAGCGCGCCCTGGCGGATCGAGGTGCCGATACAGTCGGAGCCGGTATCGCCGCCGCCGATGACGACGACATGCTTGCCGGCGGCGAGGATCGGCTCGCTGCCGTCGTCGTCTTCGCCGGACACGCGGCGGTTCTGCTGCGGCAGGAATTCCATGGCGAAGTGGATGCCCTTGAGCTCGCGGCCGGGCACCGGCAAATCGCGCGGCTTCTCGGCGCCGCCGGTCAGCACGATGGCGTCGTAATCGGCAAGGAGCTTTTCGGCTGGGACGTTGACGCCAATATGGGCGCCGTAATGGAAGACGACGCCTTCGCCCTGCATCTGCACGACGCGGCGATCGACGTGATTCTTCTCCATCTTGAAGTCGGGAATGCCATAGCGAAGAAGGCCGCCGGCCTTGGCGAGCTTTTCATACACATGCACGTCATGCCCGGCGCGGGCGAGTTGCTGCGCGCAGGCAAGCCCCGCCGGTCCTGAGCCGACGACGGCGACCCGCTTGCCGGTTTTCACCGCCGCCGGCTCGGGCTTGAGGCCCTTTCCGATAGCGCGGTCGGCGATGGCGCATTCGATCGATTTGATGGTGACCGGATTCTCGTCGATGTTGAGCGTGCAGGAGGCTTCGCAGGGCGCCGGGCAGATGCGGCCGGTCACTTCCGGAAAATTATTGGTCGAGTGCAAGTTGCGCGCGGCGTCGTCCCAATTGCCGGCATAGACCAGGTCGTTCCAGTCGGGAATCTGGTTGTTGACCGGGCAGCCGGGCGTGCCGGGCATCAGCGAGCCCGTGCCCTGGCAATAGGGCACGCCGCAATTCATGCAGCGCGCGGCCTGCGTCCGGTAATCGGCTTCCGGCAGCGGCAGGACGAATTCGCGCCAATGGTGGATGCGTTCTTCGACCGGTTCGTAGTCGCGGTCTTCGCGTTCGTATTCGAGGAAGCCGGTGACCTTGCCCACTGCGCTCTTTCTTGCCGCGCTCTCTTACCGCCCTATTCCGCCGCCTGCATGGCCCGCGCCTCCGCCTTGAGCTCATTGAGCGCGCGACGGTACTCGACCGGCATGACCTTGCGGAACTTCGGATAGAAGGCCGACCACTCGGCGAGGATTTTGGCGGCAACACTCGAGCCAGTAAAGTGCGCGTGGCGCGCGATAAGCAGATAAAGCCGTGCCGCGTCGAACCGGCTCATGTCGGCCATGACCTCGACCAGCCCGTGCGCCTCGAGGTCGCGGGCGTGATGGTAGGTGCGGGCGTTGACCTCTTCCTCCTCCGGCATCGGCTCAAGCTCGACCATGGCGAGGTTGCAACGCGAGGCAAAGGTGCCGTCCTCGTCGAGCACGTAAGCGATGCCGCCCGACATGCCGGCGGCAAAATTGCGCCCGGTGCGGCCGAGCACGACGACCACCCCGCCGGTCATGTATTCGCAGCAATGGTCGCCGGCGCCCTCGATGACGGCGATGGCGCCGGAATTGCGCACGGCGAAACGCTCGCCGGTCACGCCGCGGAAATAGCACTCGCCCTCGATGGCGCCATAGAGCGCGGTGTTGCCGATGATGATCGACTGCTCGGGCACGATCCCGGTTTGCGCCGGCGGGCGCACGACGATGCGGCCGCCGGAGAGGCCCTTGCCGACATAATCGTTGGCGTCGCCGTCGAGCTCGAAGGAGACGCCGCGGGCGAGGAAGGCGCCGAAGCTTTGTCCGGCGGTGCCGGTAAAGCGCGCCACGATGGTGTCGTGCGGCAGGCCGGCATGGCCATAACGCTTGGCTATCTCGCCGGAGAGCATGGCGCCGGCGGTGCGGTCGACGTTACGGATCGGCAGGCTGAGCCGCACTGGCGCGCCGCGATCGAGCGCCGCCTGTGACTGCGCGATCAGCCGCCGGTCGATGATGTCGTGAATCTTGTGATCCTGCTTTTCGCTGTTGAAGGTCGCGACCGAGGCCGGCACGTCCGGCTTGGTGAACAGCCGCGAGAAGTCAAGCCCGCGCGCCTTCCAGTGATCGACCATCTGCCGCACGTCGAGCATCTGCATCTGGCCGATCATTTCCGCAAAGCTGCGGTAGCCCATCGCCGCCATCAATTCGCGCACCTCCTCGGCGACGAAGAAGAAGAAGTTGATGACGTGCTCGGGCTGGCCCTTGAAGCGCTTGCGCAGCACCGGGTCCTGGGT
>Ga0116224_10000204_pt1 | contig 50901 bp, 36 predicted proteins | sample Sb_taG_9_FD_89699 | JGI IMG/M metagenome (GOLD analysis project Ga0116224, IMG submission 89699) | Peat soil microbial communities from Weissenstadt, Germany - Sb_50d_b_LC metaG | ecosystem: Environmental > Terrestrial > Soil > Wetlands > Peat | place: Germany: Weissenstadt | collected 2010-09-21 | reverse complement strand
GGCAAGCTCGTCCTGCCCACGAAGTTCCTCTTCCCCGCCCGCAAGCGCGGCGGCAGCATCGTGCCGGCCGACTGGAACTTCATCGGGCTGCAGGTCGAGAAAAAGAAAACTCTCAAGAACAGTACCGACCACATCGGCATCGCCTGGGTCCACCTGGTCGGCGCGGGCGTCGCGTTCGGGCCGCAGGTGGACTGGGGCAAGAGCTGGGCCGGCGCCGCCGGCTTCAAGACTAAGGAGGGCTGGGGCCAGCGCCAGCCCGACGGCACCCATCCGTTCGACGCCCTGGCCGGCGGCGGCAAGAAGTACGAAGGCGCCGGCCAGGGCCGCCTCGTGTTCGGCTGCGTTATCGAAGATGCCCCGCCGTTGGACGACTTCTCCAACCCCGGTTACGGGCCCGACGGCTTTTCCACGCAACGCTATGTCGCCCGCGTCGCCGTCTACGGCTCGCGCGTCCTGGTGGCCAACAACTTTCTGCCGGGCAGCCAGAAGCACTTCACCTACCCCCAGCACACCAGCGCCAGCAAAGGCGAAAAGGGGACCAACCAGGTCCAGTTCGATAATGCCAAGACCTGCGGCATCGATATCAACAAGGAGTTGCTGATCGCCGCCCGCGAGGACGGCACCTGTTCCGGCTACTTCGAGCCCGGCATCGTGGTTCGCGACAACAAAGTCTACAACCACGGCCACACCGGCTACAGCGTGGCCGGCACCTGGGTCACGATCGCCGGCAACCACAACGAGCGCGCCGTCCTGCGCGCCGGCGATCCGCCTGGCACAGTGCTGACGCTGAACGGCTACGAGGTGGTCGGGCCGGATTCCGACAGCCGCTCGCGGGCCTTCGACCTGTCCGGCCGCAACCTCTGGGTCCACGATAACCACTCCGCCAACACCGGTACGATGCCCGGCATCGACCGCGAGGCCATCCTCGACCGGCCGGCCGCCGGCACCCCGATCTTCTCCTGGGCCCTCACGCACAACGTCCACAAGCAGGGCAACGGGCCGCCCGGCTCCGGCTTCATGGGCGGCGCCGACGTCGATTGCCACGGGCTCTTCATCTTCCGGAACGAGACCAGCGGCGGGGTCGGGAACCTGGTGAAGCGCAAGGACCTGAAGATGACCGACTGCGCCTTTGTCGCCAACAAGTGCGAGCGCGTGCTGCCGGACGACAAGACGGTCAAGGACCGGGGGCTGGCGGCACCCTTGACGGGCAACGCGGCCGGCACGCTCGCCCCTCCCACGAAGGTGATGGCCGAGGTCTACGAGGACGATGCCGTCAAGATCACCTGGGCCCCCGCGGCGTCGGACAACGCGATCGGTTACCGGGTCGAGCGGCGCATCGCCGGCGGCAAGTGGCAGGGGATCGCTTACCGCCCGCCGCGCCCGCAAGGCGACGAAGACAACCCCCCTGCGTGGGTGGACTTCACGGCGCCGCCGGGCAAGGAGTTGACCTACCGCGTGGTGGCGATCAATAGCGACGACAACGACAAGGGGGCCAGCGAGCCGACGGGGGCGGTCACCCTCCCGGGCGGGCGGGCGGGCAAGCCCTGACCGTGCCTGCGCGCCGCTTCAACTCTGTGTCAAGGCGTGCTGAGGGTGGCCCCTGCCGCGGGATAGTGTGTGTGCGCGTCGGCGCAATGCAATCCATTAAGAGTCAGTTGCCCCAGCCGCTTGCGGCTTAGCGGAAGCCGGGAAGCCGCTAACTTGAGGGCCATCGCTCAACTTACCCCTGTGTGCGGAAACTCTGGTAAGTTAACAGCGACACGGATGCAACGTGTTCTATGCCAATGACTTGCGCTCGCGGTCAACTTACCAGAGTTTCCCCGGAAACTGTGGTAAGTTGACCCATCCCGCACCCGAACGCTGTCCGCTCGGCGCCATCCCAACTGTCCCCAGGAGAGCCAGCCGTGAGAACGTGCCCGCCGACACTGCCCAGGGCGGGACTCGAACCCGCACTCCCCTTACGGGGAACCAAATTTTAAGTCTGGTGTGTCTGCCACTTCCACCACCTGGGCACGACGCTCTCGACAGGTCCACCTACCGTTCAAGGTAATGAATCGCCCGGTGGTGGTCCATCCCGCGCGCACAGGTGAGGATCGTGACAGGCAACTTACGAAACCGCCGTGGCCGGAGATGCGTCGCGGCGCCCCAGTCGCTCCGTACCGAGGTCGTCGGCGGCCGCGGCCAGCATCTCCTCCATGGAACAGGGGCGCTCCGGGGCGTAGTGCGCCGTCCCCACCCGCAGCGCCAGGTAATAGTCGCGCGGGTCCTGGGCATTGTACCCCTGCAGGCTCTCCTCCAGGCGGGCGATGAGGATCGGCGTCGTCGGCTCCGGGGCGCCGAGGGCGAGGACGACGAAGTCAGAAGTGGCGACGCGGGCGCGCAGGTCCGAGCCGCGGAAGGTTTCGCGCAGGACGTCGGCCGTCTCGATCAGGGCGCGGTCGCCGGCCGCCGGGCCGGCGCCGAGGACCGCCAGGCCGTCGAGGGTCAGGTAGAGCAGCGTCGCCCCCTTGCGCAGGCGCGTTGGCGAGCGCCACAGGTGCGCCGCCTGCGCCAGCAGGCCGTCGCGGTTGGCCAGGCCGGTCACCGGGTCGATGAGGTGGCCGCCCGGCGCCGGCGCGGAGCGGGAGCGCTCGACGGCGTCGCGGATCATCCGGGCCAGCAGGTGGGTCGTCAGCACGTCCTTGAAGAGGTAGTCGTGCGCGCCCTGCTCCATCGCGCGCAGGCAGAGGCCGACGTCGGCGGCCGCGGCCACCAGCAGCAACGGCACGTCGGGCGCCGCCTGCCGCAGCCGGAGGACCGCTTCTCCGCCGGGCGCGTCGGCCAGGGCCGGGTCGAGCAGGACCACGTCGAAGTGGTCCCGCCGCACCAGCGCCAGGGCGCCCGTCAGCCCCTCGGCCCAGGTCAGGTCGAAGTCCGGCCCCGCCTCCCGCAGGGCCAGGCGCATCAGGTGGACGGTTCCCGCGTTGCCCTCGACCAACAAGACACGCACGCTTCTCTCTGCCATTCTCGCCTCTTTCCGCCGGTGCGGGCCGGACGTCGCGCCAGCCCCTGCCCTCCACTGCCGGGCACCAGCGGCTGCCGAGCAAGTTTAGGTCACATTTTCGCACACGGTTGGAACGAGGACGCAGCGGACGGGACACCTGGACTACGACCCGCCCGCCGCTACGATTCCCAGGTCGGCTCGTGAACTTGGCGGGAGACGGCCGTGAACGGAAACGAGAAGGGGCGCGCGAAGCAGAGCGGCCCGGCGCCCTGGCCCCGCCTCGGCCTCTGGCGTTTTCTCTTGTTCGTGGCGGCCGTCGAGGCACTGACCTGGGGAGCGGACTGCGCCAGCCGCCCGCGGCAGGTGTTCCAAAGCCTCGGCATGGAGGCGCGAAACGATGAGTGGGCCTGGCAACTGCTGGTCAAGCGCGGGGCCTTTCCGGACCGCATCCCGGCCCCGCGCGACGCCGGGCTGTGGCAACTGTTGGCGTTGCTCTCCGTGGCGCAAGCCGCCTTCCTGGCACTGGCGGCGTGGCGACCGCGATCCCTCGGCGGACTCGTCGTCGTGCCACTGATCGGCCACGCCCTGGGCTACGCCCTGTGGACGTGGGCGCTGTGGGCCGCCGCCACCCTGTCGCCGGCACGCCTTCCGTTCGGGCAGCCCGTCCGCCTGGCTCTCCTGGCGGCGCATCACGCCGTCTGGCTGCCGCTGCTGCTCACCTTCCTGCTCGTCTGGCGCCGCCGCGCCCCGTAGCCGCAAGCTGCCAGCTTGCGCGCTCAAAGCCCGCAAGCTGGCAGCTTGCGGCTACGGCATCTGCCGGGCCGTCCGGGATTCCCAGGATCGAGGCGCCGGGGTAAAGTGACGGCCGCTTCGCCCCCTCCCCACGTCGCGGAGTCCGCCATGCCGTTACGGATCGTCCTGAGCTTCCTCCTCATCCTCGTGGTCGCCCCCCTCCGCGCGGAAGAGACACCACGGACGCAGTGGGTCGTCGTCACCGCGCCGGCTTACCGCAAGGCCGTCGAGCCGCTCTGCGAACAGCGCAAGGCGCAGGGGATGCGCATCGAGGTGGTGCAAACGACCGATGTCCTCAGCGAGCGCGAGGCCAGCGTCGGCGAGGCGGAGAAACTGCGCCAGCGCGTCGTCAAACTGTGTCGCGACTTCCCGGGGACCAGCTACGTCCTCCTCTTCGGCGCCGTCGAGGCGGGCCGACTGGGCGACGCCGGCAAGCGGGTGGCGCCGGCACTGGCGGGGACGGCCGGCCGCATGAAAGGGCAGCCGAGCGACAACGGCTACGGCACGCCGGGCGAGGGACTCCTGCCGGCCGTCGCGGTCGGGCGCCTGCCGGCTCGCTCGGATGACGAGGCGCGGCAGATGGTCCACAAGACGTTGGCCTACGAGAAGGACGCCGCCCCGGGCGAGTGGCGGCGGCGTCTCACCGTGCTGGCCGGCGCCCCGGAGTTCAACCCCGCCATCGACGCCCTGGTCGAGCGACAGGCCATCAGCCAGCTCGCCCGTATCGACCCGTGCTGGGGCGGCCGGGCGCTGTACCACAACCCAGCGTCGCGCTTCACCCTGCCGGACGAGGCCTGCCACGACCGCGCCCTGGCCTACGTCGGCGCGGGGCAGGCCCTGACGCTGTACCTGGGACACTCCAACGCCAAGGGCTTCTGGGCCAACGGCTCGCGCTACCTCGACCGCGACGACTGGGCCAAGTTGACGATCAAGCGCGGCCCGGGGGTGTTCGCGACCTTCGGCTGCTTCGGCTGCCAGTTGGGCGGCAAGAACGGCGAGGGCTACGGCGTCGCCGCCCTGCGCAATCCGAACGGCCCGGTGGCCGCGATCGGCTCGCACGGTGAGTGCTTCGCGGCGATGGTCAAGCTGGCCTCGGAAGGTTTCACCGACAGCTTCCTCGGCTCCGACCCGCCGGAGCGCCTGGGCGAGTCGTTCCTGGGCCTCAAGCGCGGCCTGGCCAGGGGGAAGATCGACGGGCTCACCTTTCGGCTGCTGGACGCCGCAGACGGCGATTCGTCGATCCCGCAGGCGGTGCAGCGCCAGGAGCACCAGGAGATGTTCGTGCTGCTCGGCGACCCGGCGTTGCGGCTGCCGTGGCTGCCGCGCGACGTGAAGTTGAGCGCCGACGGCCCGGCGGCACCCGCGGCCCGACTCACCCTGAAGGGGACGGCGCCGGCCCGGTTGGAGGGGGCGAAGGTCCACGTGACGCTGGAACGGCCGCGCGACAGCGACCCGGCCGAGCCCGTCGTGGTGCCGAAGGGGCCGGGCGAGGAGCGGGCGAAGGCGCTGACGCAACGGCACGAGGCAGCGAACGACTTCGTGCTGGCCCGGAAGGAATTGACTGTCAAGGACGGGCGCTTCGAGGCGGGGCTGGACCTGCCGGCGAAGCTGCCGTGGCGGCGGCTGATCGTGCGGGCCTACGCCGCGACGGAACGGCAGGAAGGGATGGGCGTGCTGGTGGTGGCGGTGCGGGAAGGTGAGTGAGCCGCTTGCGGCTTAGCGTTCGCGTCATCCCTCGATGACGCGAACGCTAAGCCGCAAGCGGCGCTGCCGCCCACTCACTGGCCTCCCGCTTGCTGCTCGCGGCCCACGCCGGTCTGGCGGAATTCCTCTTCCTCGTTGATGATGACGCGCGGCGTGACCATCATCATGAGGTTCTGCACCTCGCGGCCGTAGCCGACGTTGCGGAAGAGGCGGTCCAGGTAGGGAATCTTGCTGAGCACCGGCGGGCCGAACTCGTTGCGCCCTTCGGACAGGCGCTTCAGGCCGCCCAGCAGTACCGTGCCGCCGTCCGGCACCGCCACTGTCGTCGCCACGGTGACGGTGTTGAAGACCGGCTGCTGGAAGAACTGCGTGAAGGCCACCGGGCTCGTCTGGATGCCGCCGTCCAGCACCGTCGGCACCAGCTGCACGATCGGGAACAGCGGCACCACGGCGGACGCCAGGTTGGTCAAGGTGATGCCGCCGCCGGCGCCGCCGGCGCCGGGTAGGCCGCTGAAGTTCATGCGGACAAAGCGCCGGTCGGCCGAGATCACCGCCTGCACGTTGATCGACGCCCCCTACGCGAACAGCTGGTTGTTCGGGATGAACACCGGCGTGCCGTTGACGACCGACACATTGGCGCTGGTCACGAAGAACTGCTGATCGGAGACGGTCAAGGTGGACGTCTGGCCGTTGAACAGCGTCAGCTTGGGCGCCTGCATGACGTTGGTGCGCTGGTCGCCCTGGGCGGCCTCCAGGAACATGAAAACCTGGATGTCGCTGAGGAAGGCCAGGCCCAGCTCGATGCCGCCGTTGCCGCCCGGCACGTTGGGGAAGCCGCCGAACGGCGGGATCGCCATGCCGAAGCTCGAGTTGCGGATCGGGATGCCCAGGTCGCTGGTGAACGTCCCCGCCGGCGTCAGGCCCGACAGGAAGTGGTCCGGCGTAAAGTCGTTGATGAAACCCGCCGGCTTGAACTGCCCCGACGTGATCTGCGGCTGGAACTTCTGCGTCCCCTTGTCGTTGACGATGTTGATGTTGAAGTCCACGCCGATGCGCTCGAAGAAGCCCTCGGCGATGCTGATCAGGCGGATCTCGACGGCCACCTCCGCGTCCTGCAGCCGCCGCAGCGCCGCCAGCAGGTCGGCGATCTGCTCCTGGATGTCGGTCGTCTGATTGATCACCAGCGTCATCGTCAGCGGGAAGTAGTCGATGGTCCCCTGGCCGCCCATCGACGCCCAGCTCTTGGGCGCGATGGTGTTCTGGATCAGCTGGATCAGCTGGTCCTCGCGCGTCTGGCTGACGCCCTTCTTGACGTCCCACTTGTTCTCGGAGGAGCCGCCCACGCCGAAGCCGCTGCCGCCCGCGCTGCCGGTGGGCGAGCCGCCGGTCAGGGACAGGGGCGGCGTTACGGGCGTGCTGTTGCCCGACAGCGCCCCGGCCATCGGGTTCGGCTGCCTTTCCTGGATGCGGTTCGGCATCATCTCCGGCGCCGACCCCGTGGCGTCAGGGATCGGGATCACCAACTCCGTCACCTGGTACGGCACCAGCACGCACTTGCCGCGGGCGTTATCCGCCGTGGTGATCTTCAGCGCCTCGTCCTCGATGACGTAGGTCAGGTGGACGTTGTTGAGCAGGTTCTTCAGCGCCGACTTCAAGGTCATGTTGTCCACGTGGAACGTCACCGGCAGACTGAGGCTGATGCCCTTGTCTTCCAGGGCCGGGATGTCCGGAAGGACGTTGATATCATGCATCGTGGCCAGTTCGTCGAATACCCGGCCGAGCGGCACGTTGTTGAAATTCAGGCTGACGAGCCGGTCCAGGGCGCGCTCGATCTCGCGATCCTTCTCGGTCTTGAGCCGGGGGCCGATCTGCTTCGGATCGTATTTCCCCCGCCTCGGGTCGTTGACCGAGCGGCTCTTGTCGTAGTGAATCGGGTTGTCGGGGCTGACGTACGGGCCCTCGTCCTCGCCTGCGTTGGCAGCCTGGAGGAAAAATTCCTCCTTTCCGTTTTTCAGGGCCTGGTAGCGGACCAGCCGAGCCTGCGTGCGGGCGATCTGGATGGCGGCCCCGGCGACCGGGTTGTCCGGGTCCAGCTCCTGCGCCTGCATGGCGTACATCTCGGCCTGTTCGTACTTCGCCTGCTTGAACAGGGTGTTGTACTTGTCCATCAGCTCCTTCAGCTTCTGCTGCTTGTTCTCCTCGGCCAGCACCTTCTGGTTGTGGTTGAACTTGGCCTGGCTGACGCCCACCTTCTCGGCGTCCAGGATCTTCTTCTGGGCGTCGAGGGTGCGGTACTGCTGCAACTTGGCCTCGACCGGGCGGCGCAGCAGGGCCGACTTGTCGGGGTCCAGGCCGGACTCGGGCAGCCGGCCAAGGTAGTCCTGCAACACCTCCAGGGCGCGCTCGGTCTCGCCGCGGTCGGCCAGATGGCGCGCTTCCTTCTCCGCGCTGAGTTCCTGGTCGCGCATTTTCTGGAACTTGACCTCGCGCAAGCCCTCCACCTGCTTCAGGTAGGTGCTCTCGCGGCTGTCGCCGGCGCGGTCGTTGACGTTGGTCTGGGCGCCGCCGGCGTTGCCCGTGCCGGGGCTCGGCGGGGCGACCTGGGCGACGGCCTCGCCGACGCTCTCCGGCTGCATTTCGGGGAGAGTCATCAGCTGCCGCATGCGCTCCTGCTGCTCGGGGGTGAGCATCTTCACGTCGAGGGTACGGAGAATGCGACTGGCGATCGTATAGTCGCCGCGCCGGAAGGCGCTGTTGCCGGCGTCGAAGGTGCGCTGCTGCTCCTTGCGCTTCTGCTCGTACTCCTCCACGTCGATTGAGCGGAGCAGGTTTTCGGCTTCGATCTTCAGGCCGAAGTTGCCGGCGTAGACCTGCTCGACCAGGCGGCGGGCGGGGCCGGTGTTGCCGGCGCGGATTTCCAGGCGGGCCTGGGTCAGCAGCTGCTGCCCCTGCGCCTGCGGGCCGCCGTCGGTCGCGTTGCTGCGAGCCTCCGTGCGCTGAAGCGGCACGGGCGCGAGAGCGGGGGTGGCCTGGGCGACGGCGATGGCGTTCCGCGTCTGCTGTACCCACGCCAGCTTTCTGTCGAGCAGGGCGGTGTCGAGCTGGAAGCCGCGGGCCAGCATCTGCGCCTGAGCGAGCTTCTCCTGGGCGACGGCGTACTCGCGCGGATCGACGACGCCGCGCTTCACGGAATCGTCGGCCTGCGTCTCAAGGCGGTCGATCTGCCGGCGGGCGACGCCGGCCAGGTCGAGCAACGCCTTCTCGGGGCGGTCCTCGTCGGGGGCGAACACCGCGGGCAGTTTCTGCGCCTCCAGCAGCCGGCCGCGGGCCTCGATCAAGCGCCCCTGCGCCTCGAGCTGGCGAGCCTCGGCGAGCAGCATGCGGGCCTGACCGTTGCCGGTGCGCTCGGGCGGAAGAGGCGGACTCGGCGGGCTCGGCGGCCGCGGCGCCGGGCCGCCGGCCATCAGCGGGGCGAGTTCGCGGCGGACTGCGGCGGGGTTGTCGCTGCCCAGCTTGTCGGCCGGCAGGTTCATGCGCTCGACCTTGTCGAGGAGCGCGGTGGCGGCGGCATTGTTGCCCGCGCGGGCGGCGCTGCGAGCCTCGCCCATCATTTTCCGGGCCTCCTGCACCCGGGCGTCGTCGGGCTCGCCGGCGGGCCAGCGGCCGTTGCCGTCGTTGGCGGCGACGGCGGCGCCGATGGGCGGCACCGGCGGCACGACCTTGGTGCGCCCCTTGCGGCGCAGATCGTCGATGTCGGCCCGCAGCTTCGACGGCCGATCACCCAACTCCCACACGCTGTAATTGCCGTTGCGGAGCGTCTCCGCCTGCAGCGCCTTCTTCTGGGCCGAGTCGAGCAGGTCGCCCCGGTGGGCCTCATCGTGCTCGGCCTGCTCCAGCAGGTTGCGCCCTTCCGCGAGGAGCTTGGCGGCCTCTTCCTGGTTGCGCTTGGTGCGGGTCTTGTTGACCTCCTTGATCAGGTTGTCCGGCGTGTCGAAGTCGAACAGGCCCCAGGTTTCCCTGGCGCCCGGGGCGGTCTTCGCCTTCTGCGCCAGGGTGATCGCTTCCTCGAATTTGCCGGCCTCGAACGCCTCGTGCGCCTGCCGGAGCAGGGCCCTCGGGTCGGCGGGGGCGGCCTTGGCGGCGGTCGCCTTGGCCGTGCCGGTGGGGGCGGTCCTGGCCGCCTGCACGTCGGCCAACAGCTTCGGGGGGGTGTCTTCCTCCCACCAGCCCAGGTTCGGCTTGAGGGCGTCGGCCTTGCGGGCGAGTTCCTCGGCCTTGTCGAACTGGCCCTCGCGCAGCGCCTTGCGGCCTTGCTGCATCAGCTGCCGGGCCTGCTCCGTCGCCTTCTTCGTATCGGGGGGCGGCGGCAGATTGTCCGGCTTCTTGATGGCGACGGTCGTCTTCGGGGTGTCCGCGGTCTTCGGGGTGTCCGCGGTCTTCGGGGTGTCGGCGATCTTGGGGGCGTCGGTGGTCTTCGGGGCGTCGGTGGGGATCGCGGCCTCCGTCCCCGGGGAGCTGACCTTCACGACGGGCTCTTTGTTGGCCGGCAGTGGAGGGAGCGTCATCTCGGCCGGCGTTTTGGCGACGGTCTTCTCGGCCGGCGTTTTGGCGACGGTCTTCTCGGCTGGCTTCTTCTGGGCGGCGCGGGCGGCTTGCACCTCGCCGAGCACCTTCGAGGGGCTGTCGCCCCAGAGGTGGACGGAGTAGAGCGGCTCGGCCTTCTTCGAGGCCTTGGCCAGGGTCTCGGCGCGGTCGAGGTCGCCGCGAACCAGCGCGGCGCGGGCCAGGGTGAGCAGCGCGCTAGCGTCCTGGCGCGTGTGTGCGATCTCCTCGATGAGCTTGCGGGGCGACTCCTCGCCGGGGCCGGCCACTGCGCCGCCGCGCTCGGCCTCGTGGGCCGTTTTGTCGGCGTCGTCGAAGTTGCCCTCGGCGAGCAGCTTACGGGCCTGGGCGAGCTTGGCCTTGGCGGCGTCGGAGTTGTTGCCGCCGGCGGTGGCGCCGACGGGGGTGCCGCGGACGCGGCCGACGATCTCCTGCGCCTTCTGCTTGTCGGCCGGGGCGGCGTATTGGTTGGCCAGCGCCTTCTGGGCGAGGTCGGCGGCGACGACGCCGCGCCCCTCGTGTTCGGCCTTGTCGGCCTGCCGGACCAGGTCGGCGGCCTCGGCGCGGTGCTGCAGGGCGGCGGCGTTGAGTTGGGTGAAGGTGGCCAACTCCTGCTGCTGCAACGGCGTCAGGCCGTTGACGTTGGCCTGGGCCTGCTTGAAGCCCTCGGCGGCCGCCTCGTAATCCCCCTTCTTGTAACTGTCGATGGCGTCATTGAGAGCGCCGGAGGCCCGGGAGCGGGGGAGGTTCTGGCAGACCCGGACGTCCGCCCCGCGGTCGTGCGCCGCTGGCCCTTCCGCCCTGCCCACCCCCGCGGCCGGCAGCGCCAGTGCCGCCAGGACGCTCAGCCACATGTTCGCCTTCACCCTAGCCACGATGGCCTCCTTTCCCCATCCGGCCTCCCGGGCAGGGTTTGCTCCCCCGCCTGCCCGGGTCGGAATCCTTCTCGCGCTGGCCGGGTCGTGCTCGTACCCGGCTCGCCGAATCGAGCCCCTCCTCGGTCGCCCGGGCGCGCCCGCCGGGAACCTGAGTCATTAACTTTTGCTCAAGTACGGTCGTGAATGCGCCGCCCACATACCGGCACGCGGCGGGAGAATCAAGGGCAAGTCCGCTGGCCCGCCCCGTGCGGACGGAACTCCTGGGCGACCCAGTAGACGGCGGCGGCCCCCGCGCTGAGCGCCGCGACGCCGGCCAACCCGCCGAAGGACGTTTGCCAACCGAAGCGATCCACCAACTCACCGACGCCGCGGCCGGCGAGAATGCCGCCCAGGTAACCCACGCTATCGATCAGCCCGCTCGCCGCCGAACTGCCGCGCTTCCCCCCGAGTTGCAGCGCGATCACCCCACCAAACAGGCTGTACGGGCCGATCAAGAAAAACGACACGGCGGCGAGGAAGGCCAGCGCCGTCAGCGGGCGGCCCTCGAGGGGCACGGTGGCGAACAACCCCAGGACGCCGGTGAGCAGCAGCAGCGCCGGGAAGACGATCCGGCCGTGTCTCCCGCGGAGCGCGTCGCCCGCGGCGCCCACCGCGAGTGCCGACACCGCCCCCACCAGCGGGAACAGCGCACTGGCCATCGCCGCCGTCCCGTGCTCGAGGCCGCCAACCACCTTCAGGTACTTCGGCGTCCACAGGTTGAACGTCTCGCGGATCAGCGTCAGGCCGAAGCTGAGGACGCAACTCAGCCAGAAGACCAGGTTGCCCAGCAGCGGCAGCAGCAACCCGCGCAGACTCTCAGGGCGATGGGACTCGCCCGCCTGACCGAACACGTTGTCGGGGTTGACCGGCGGCTCCTCAGCGCCGACGTCGCGCGGGCTCGACTTGAGCAGCACCGCGCTGGCCAGGGCCAGCACCGCCAGGGTGCCGGCCGCCACGAAGAACACGCCGCGCCAGCCCAGACCCGCCGTGAGGAACAGCCCCAGGTAGAGGCGGGCGAAGGCGTCGCCGACCAGGTAACTCAGCGACAGCACGCCCATGACGCGCGCCTGCACCGCCACCGGGAACCAGCACGACGATACCTTGACCATCCCCACCCAGCCCATCGACTGGAAGTAGCGGTTGACAGCCAGGACCACGACGAAGGCGATCAAGCCGCTCGCCAGCCCGAAGACGACCGTGCAGACGACCGACACGACCATCCCCAACAGGAACAGCAGCCGGCCGCCAAGGAAGTCGCCGAGGACGCCGTTGCTGCTCTTGCCGAGGGCATAACAGAGCACGCTCACCGACCCGAGCAGGCCGATGGGGTCGTTCGTCAGGCCGTTGCCTGTCAATTCCTCCTCGAGCTGCGTGGCCGTCACGGACAGGTTGGAGCGGCAGACGTAATAGCCGGTGTAGCCTGCGAAGAGGGTCGCCACGGTGATGATTTGCCAGCGGAGGGTGCGCGGGTTGCTCATGCCGATCGACCTGGGAGAAACGAGGAACCTCGCCAATTGCCATTTGCCATTCGCAATTCCTATGTCTACTGTCGAAGGGGGGCCGTGTGTATGGCACCCCGGGCCGAAACCTCGATTTGCGCCCGGGGTTTCATCCCTCGGTTGGTTGTCTGAGCACGTCTCGAGATTTCGTTAGGATTGCTTGCCATGACGCGATTGCCCCGCTCTCTCGTTTTGACCGCCGCCTTCCTCCTGAGTTGCGGCTTCCTCTTTGCCGACCCGGTCAAGGAGGCGCCGCGGCCGGACCTGTCCGACTTCAAGACGGTCGAGACCGCCGTCACCACCCGAGTGAGCGCCTCTGTCCGGGCTGGGGCGCAGCCGCCCTACCTCGGCATCCTCGTCGAGGCCGACGGCGGCAAGCTCAAGGTCGCCGCCGTCGAGCCCGATTCGCCGGCCGACAAGGCCGGCGTCCGCAAGGACGATCAGGTAGTGGCCGTCGCCGACCAGAAGCCGGCCGACGCCGCCGCCCTGCGCGACCTGCTCCTGGCGAAGTCCCCCGGCGACAAGTTCGCCCTCGTGGTGCGTCGCCAGGACAAGGACACCGCCCTCGACGTCACCCTCGGCGCCGTCAGCCGGCCGCTGTCGGCCACTGTCTCGCGGGCCGTCATCGGCATCCAGACCAGCGACTCCGAGGACGGTGTCCGCATCGAGCGCGTCCTGCCCGACATGCCGGCCGCCAAGGCGGGGATCAAGGAGGGCGACGTCATCGCGAAGGTCGATGAGAGCGCCACGGCCAACCGCGACAAGTTGGCCGGCGCCCTCGGCAACAAGAAGCCCGGCGACACGATCACCGTCCTCGTCCATCGTGACGGCAAGGACCAGGAGTTCAAACTCACGCTGGCGGAGGGCGGCGGCGACCGCCCGCGCGGCTGGGACAACCGCCTCGCCGGCATCTTCAAGAAGGAGGTCTACCGCCTCGCCGTGGTGCCGATCAGCTACCCCGACCAGAAGCACAACGACAAGATCACCCTCAAGGACTGGGACCAGGCCCTGTTCAGCCGCGGCACCTACAAGGACAAGAGTGCCACCGGCCAGGTCGTCCACGGCAGCCTCAACGACTACTACCAGGAGCAGTCGTGCGGCAAGCTCCGCGTCGAGGGCAAGGTCTTCAAGTGGGTGACGGTCAGCAAGAAGCGCACCGACTACGCCAACGACGCCAACCGCACGGCCCTGCTGACGGAGGCGCTGGACGAGGTCGAGAAGCGTGACGGCCGCGATGCCCTGAAGGACTTCGACGGCGTCTTCTTCCTGTACGCGGGGGCGCGGGTGCCGACGCAGCGCGGCGGCCTGTACTGGCCGCACCGGGCCAGCTTCGCCCACAAGGGCCAGCGCTGGAATTACTTCATTTGCCCCGAAGGCGGCGAGCGCATGAACAACATCAGCGTCGTCTGCCACGAGTTCGGCCACATGCTCGGCCTGCCCGACCTGTACGCCAAGCCGGAGGTGCCCGGGTCGGAGGGGTTGGGCGTCTGGTGCGTCATGTCGATCCAGCTGGGCAACGGCCGGCCGCAGCACATGTGCGCCTGGTCCAAGGAGCAGCTCGGCTGGCTCAAGCCCCCCGTCATCGACCCGACGGTCAAGCAGAAATTGATCCTGTCGCCGGTAGAGAATTCGACCCGGGAGTGCTACAAGGTGCTGCTGCACGCCGACGGGAGTGAGTACCTGTTGCTGGAGAACCGTCGCCAGACGGGCTTCGACAAGGACCTGCCGGGCGAGGGGTTGATGATCTGGCGGGTGGTGGACGCCCGGCCGGTGCTGGAGGAGTCGCACGGCATCCTCGGCCCGGAGGGGCCGACGCGCTTCCTGGGGTCAGTGCCGTACCCCAGCCCGTCGAACAACGCCTTCACGCCGCTGACGACGCCGTCGAGCAAGTCGATCAAGGGCGGCGGGCTGCCCGTGTACATCACCAACATCCGCCGCCTGGCCGACGGACGAGTCACGTTCTGGATCGGTTACGAGTATCTATAGTCGAGCCCTGCTTCTGTTTATCGATTCGCGAACCGATAAATCCGCGCCGCCCCGAGGGCGGCCGCTAAACGTCGTGGCCTTACCTTTCCGGGTCAGGCGGCTCAGTCCACGAACTCGACATTCACAGCCGACGGGATGACCCCGGCCCTGTGCCCTTCGTCGAGCAGGCGCCGCACCGCCTCGCGGCCGCGCGGGCCGTAGTCGAGCGTCCAGTCGTTGACGTACATGCCGACGAAGCGGTCCGCCAACCCTTTGTCCATGTCACGCGCATACTGGAGAGCGTAGGCCAGGGCAGCGTCGCGGTGGTCCAGCGAGTAGCGGATGCTCTCCTTGAGCAGCCGGCTGATCTGGCGAATGGTGTCGGTCCCCAGATCGCGGCGCACGACATTCCCGCCGAGGGGCAGCGGCAGGCCGGTCTTCTCCTGCCACCAGACGCCGAGATCGACCACCAGGTGCAGCCCCTGGTTGTGGAAGGTGAGCTGCCCCTCGTGGATGATGAGGCCGGCGTCGAACTTCCCCTCGGCCACGGCGCCCAGGATGTGGTCGAACGGCATCACCTCGTAAGTGAAGCCGCCGGGCAGCAGCAGGCGCAGCGTCAGGAAGGCCGTCGTCAGTGTGCCGGGGACGACGATGCGGGCGGTCTTCAACTGCTCGACGGTCAGCGGCCGGCGGGCGACGACCATCGGGCCGTAGCGGTCGCCCATGCTGCAACCGCTCGGCAACAGGGCGTACTTGTCGAGCAGGTGGGCGTAGGCGTGGATGCTGACCGCCGACACCTCCAATTCGCCGCGCATGGCCCGCCGGTTGAGCGTCTCGATGTCCTGCAATTCGTGGCGGAAGCGTAAGCCGCCAGTGTCGAGCTTGTCGTGGGCCAGGGCGTAGAACATGAAGGCGTCGTCGGGGTCCGGGCTGTGGCCGACGGTGATGAGTCGCTGCGTCATTGGTCCGATCGGGTGAGTCCTGGGATGGGGCCGCTTGCGGCTTCGCAACTCATGCGAAGCCGCAAGCGGCCCCGGGATCGACGGGAGCGTAACCGCCGGAGCCGCCCGCGGTTAACTGCAAGAACACTACCGCTGCCGCTGCAAGAGGACGACCAGGGCCCAGATGCCGATCGGCATCCCGAACAAGCAGCAGGGGGAAGTCACGCACGGGACCGCTGTCACCAGGGCGGAAAGAATTGCCAGTCCGCGGGCCTTGCGGGCGCACATGCAAGCCCCACCGATGACGCTCAGCACGGCGCAGACAACCCACAGCGCACCGCCGCCGCCACCGCCGTAGACGTAGATATTGCGCAACTCCTGGGGGCCGATCCCGTGTTTCTCCAACTCGGCGCGCTGCTGCGGGTTCTGCTCCTCGATGGCTCGCTTCAGGTCGGCGTCGGGCAGGTTGGCGAAGGTGACGCCTATCATGATGCCGCCGAGGCCGAGCAGGAGGTTGACCACGCCGGTAGCGATCATCAAGATACCCGGCAACAGGAGCCGGTTCGGACTAGCCGCCCCGCCCGGCGGGCTCTCCTCCGGCCCCTCATCCTCGTTCCGGCCCCCCACGTCTTCGTCATCGTATTCGTCTTCGTCGCCCCGGCTCATTGTCATCTCCTGGCACTCTCGGCGCCGCCCGTGCGAGTCGGGGCCGCCACAGGGAATCATCGGGAGCAAATTCGGCGGTATTCTACGAGGACGCGAACGAAAGTGTAGGGAGATGAGATGTCTTCAGAACAGCCCCTGCACCGGCCGGCCCGTACAGAGCGGCATCGGCCGCCCCAGGGCGTCGCGCATCTCCCGATCCAGCGGGATGCCCAGCGCGTGGAACACCGTCGCCGCCAGGTCGTCCGGGCTGACCGGGAATTCGGCGGCGTAGGCGGCCGAGGCGTCGGAGGAGCCGTACACCTGCCCGCCGCGCACGCCGGCGCCGGCCAGCAGCGCCGACTGGCAGAAGCCCCAGTGATCGCGGCCGGCGGCCTTGTTCAACCTCGGCGTCCGCCCGAACTCGCCGCACCAGACCAGCAGCGTCCGGTCGAGCAGGCCGCGCTCGGCCAGGTCGTCCAGCAGCGCCGACAACCCGCGGTCGAAGTGCGGCAGCAAGTGGTTCTTCAGCCGGTTGAAGCTGTCCTTGTGTGTGTCCCAGTGCTGCAAATCGTCGATGTCCGGCGCGTTCCAGTAGACCGTGATGAGCGGCACGCCGGCCTCGACGAGACGGCGCGCCAGCAGGCACGACTGCCCAAAGTGGTGCCGGCCGTAGCGCTCGCGCACTCGCTCGGACTCGTCGGCCAGCCGGAAGGCTCGCCGCGTCGCCGACGATTGGAGCAGGCGGAAGGCGCGCTCGCAGTTGTCGTCGTGATCGGAGCCGGGCAGGCGGGCCAGGCGCTCGCCCTCGCGTTCCAGCGCTGCCCGCAGACCGATCCGTTCGCGGAAGCGCCGGCCATCGACCTCGTCGGGCAATTCCAGCGTGTCCAGCGAGAAGTCGGCCCGTGTCGGATCGCCCTTGACCAGGAACGGAGCGAAGCGGCCCCCGAGCAGGCCCGGTCCCTGCCCCGGCACCTCGCCGCCGTCGCCGTCGTGCAGCACCGACGGCAGGGCGACGTAGGCCGGCACGTCGCGCGGCTGCCGACCGAAACGCGCCGCCGCACAGCCGACGCTCGGGAAGTCGTTCGGCGTCGGGTGGCGCAAGGTGCCGGGGGTGAAGTGGAGATGTCCGGTCAGCACGTGGTAGGCGCTGGTGCCGTGGTTGACGCCGGTGTGGGTCAGCGAGCGGAGGATGGCGTAGCGGTCGGCCCGCCGTGCCAGCAACGGCAGGTGCTCGCAGACGCGGACGCCGGGGACGGCCGTGGCGATGGGCCGGAAGTCACCGCGGATACCGTCGGGGGCGTGGGGTTTGAGGTCAAACGTCTCATGCTGCGACGGCCCGCCCCACATGAAGAGTTGAATGACGCTCCGGGCGCGCGGCTCGCTCTTCGCCGCCGATGCCTGAGCCTGTCCTGTTAGCAGCGACGGCAGGGTCAATCCCGCGAGGCCCAGCCCGCCGACGCGCAGGAACTCGCGGCGCGCGATGCCGTCGCACAAGCGACTGCCGGAACCGTACAGGTGCAGCATGGCGGCGCCCCCCGAGCGAAGCGAATCTACCTTCGTGAATACCCGCCGTGCGGGCCGCTGTCCACGAATATTTCCGACACAATGTCTTTGCTTGCGCTGCGGCTCCTCCGGTATCATGGACTCGGCCCCCATCCGTCCGCCGGAGCTTGCCCCATGCCCGAGCCGCTTGCCGCGCCGCCGCTGGCTGCGCTGGGGTCTCCCGCACCACCTCTCGCCCGCGAGAGACGATCATGAGCGAAGCCGACCTCCTCGACGAGCCCGCCCCGCCTCCGCCGACGCGGCGGCGGCGCCGGTTCCTGTGGCTGGGTGTGCTGCTGGTGCTCTTCAGCGCCTGTGGCGGTTGCTACGGCATCGTCGTCCACGTGACCAACAAGGACCTGCGCGAGGCCGAGGCCGAGGCGGACCGCCTGGAGCCGGCCGGCTGGCGCATGGAGGACATCGAGGCGCAGCGCAAGGACATCAAGGATGAGGACAACGCGGCCCTGGTAGTGCAGGCGGCCAAGGTGAAGTTGCCGAGGCCGTGGCCGCTGCCGCGTCCGGGGGTGGTGGCTGGGCAACCCGTCGATGTCGATTCGGACGTAAACTCGTTGCCGCCCGAAGTCCAACTCGACGAGGCCCTGCTGCGCGACTTGCGTACCAACCTCCAGGTCGCGGGGCCGGCCCTCACCGAGGCGCGGAAGCTGTACACAATGCGCGACGGGCGCTTCCCGCTGCAGTGGTCGAAAGACATCGTCTCGACGACGATCGCCAGCCAGGACGCCCGCGCCGTCGTCAACGTGCTGCGGCTCGAAGCGGCCCTGCTCGCCCAGGAAGGAAAGGCCGATGAGGCACTGGAGGCGACGCGCGGGATCCTCGTGGCCGGCCGCTCCGTCGGCGACGAGCCGCTGATGATCTCGCAGCTCATCCGCATCGCTTGCTCCGCGGTCGCCGTGCAAACGCTGGAGCGCGTCCTGGCGCAAGGGGAGCCGTCAGCCGAGGCGCTGAAGCAGATGCAGGACCTGCTGGAGGCGGAGGCGGCCGAGCCGCGGCTGCTCATCGCCGCGCGCGGGGAGCGCGCCAGCATGAACGAGAAGATGCGCGCGATGAAGAGGGGCGACCTGAAACTATCGGCCGTCGCGGGAGGCGGCCCTCACATCCACGATCTGGCCGGCTCGACTCTCGCCCGAAGCTCGCACCCCCGAATCCTGCGCCTGATGACGGAATACGTCGAGGCCGCGAAGCTGCCGCCGCAGGACCAGGGCGAGCGCATGAAGGCCGTGGAGCAGAAGATCAGACGGGCCAAGGTCGAGTACGACGTGGTGACCGCGCTGACGATGCCCGCGATCCAAAAGATGGCGGAAGCCTCTTGGCGCGATCAGGCGTTCCTGCGCTGCGCCATCGTGGCCGTCGCGGCCGAGCGCTACCGCCGCAAGCACGGCGACTGGCCCGCCGGGCTGGCCGACCTGGTCCCGGACTACCTGACGACGGTGCCGGCCGATCCCTACGACGGCCGGCCGCTGCGCTGCAAGCGGCTGCCCGACGGCCTCATCGTCTACTCGGTCGGCCCCGACCTGCAGGACGACGGCGGCGCCCGCAACCGCACCAACCACCTCGCCAAGGGCACGGACTACGGCTTCCGCCTGTGGGACGTGGGCCGACGCCGCCAGCCGGCCGCCGAGATGCTGCCGCCGCCGGACGAACTGCTCGCCCCGTAGCCGGTGTTGGTGGGCCCGGCGGCGCCGCGATATGATGAGGGCACGTCGCCTGGGAACGTCAATCTTGCGAGGATGCCAACCATGACACGCCGTATCGCACTCGCCGTGCTGCTCGCCGCCCTGGCGGTACCCGCTCTCGGCGCCGACAAGCCCGCCGCGGAGAAGGTGCCGGCTGACCCCGCCGCCACCAAGCTGCTCGGCGACGCCCGGGCCGCCCGTGCCCAGTGGGAGAAGTTCCCCGGCTTTCGCGCCAAGGTGGAAATCAACATCGAGGGCAAGGTCATCAAGGGGACCGTGGAGGTCACCCCGAAGGGCAAAGTGACCGTTCAGGTACCCGACGTGGGTGCGGAAGCGAAATGGGCCAAGGACGAACTGGCGCAGACCGTCAGCCATCGCCTCGACAACAGCGCCGCCCTCGAGACACCGTGCGCCTTCCTTGACGACAACAAGGACCACCCGCTCGGCCGGGCCATCCGCGTCCTCAACGACGAGTTCCACTCCAGCTACCGGGTCCGCGACCGGCAGATCATCGTCGTCAACCGCCAGATGAAGGACAGCCGCTTCACGATCACGGTGATGGAGAATCGCGCCAACGAGGACAAGAAATACCTGCCCGTCTGCTACGTCGTGAATAGCTGGGACGGCAAGACCGAGGCGCTGTCCGGGTCGTCCACGTACCATCACACCTGGGAGCGCGTCGGCGGGTACGACCTGCCGGCGACGGTGACCGTGGTGACGGCCAAGCCGGGGGGCGACCAAACCGCGCGGAGCCTGACACTATCGGATCACGAGTTGCTGAAATGACGACAGGCGGTGCGGGTCGTTTAGCCGCGACCCGAAGGGGAGCGCTCGTCTCAATCGCTCCCCTTCGGGTCGCGGCTAAACAGTCGTGGTGAGGGCCGTTGCCGGCCGGCGCCGGCCGCTCCTCTGGTAATGAGTCTCCTGGGCCCAGGCTGGGCAAAGCGCCTCCGAGCGCCGGGGGCAGCGCCGACCGCTGGGGATTCGTTGCATTCGTTGCGCACGGCCGGTGTCGCGCAACGAATCCTGCGCCGCGCAACGAATGCAACGAATCGCGGCGGCGCGACCCCAGAGGCCAGCCCCTGCGTCCGCACCGCTGGGCCAAAGGAACATTGGCCACGCTGGACCCAGCAACTCACCCGCCAGGGGGCGGCAAATCGTCGTCCGCACCTCGGCGGCACTGCGACCGGCACCACCAGCTCAGCCCGTGGACCACGAGCCATGACCTTCGACAACGCCGAGCACGAGCCGACGCGCGACGAGGTGGATCGAATGGCGGGGCCGGTCGTGCTGGAGTTCGGAGCCACCTGGTGCGGCTACTGTCAGGCGCTGCAACCGCGGTTGGAGGCCCTGCTCGGGCAGTTCCCCGAGGTGCGCTACGTCTGGGTCGAGGACGGCAAGGGTAAGCCGTTGGGCCGGTCGTTTCGGGTCAAGCTCTGGCCCACGCTGGTGTTCCTGCGCGACGGCCGGGTCGTCAAGCAGGTGTCTCGGCCGACTCCCGCCGAGGTCCGGGAAGGGTTGGAGGCGATTAGCGAGGCGCGGGGCGGTGGCTGACGCCCGGCTACCAACCGCGGGTCCGGGCGATGGCCCACTCGTAGACCTGCTGGTAAGCCCGCGCCGAGGTTCGCCAGGAATAGTCGCTCGCCATCCCCTGTCGCTGGATGGCTCGCCAGCTCTCCGAGTCCACCCGGTAGATGTGCAGCGCCCCGCGGAGCGCGTTCCAGAAGTCGTCGGCGGAATAGCCGGAGAAGGTGAAGCCGGTCACGCCGTCGCGCACCGTGTCGGCGAGTCCTCCCGTGGCCCGCACGACCGGCACGGAGCCGTAGCGCATCGCGATGAGCTGTCCCAGGCCACAGGGCTCGAACAGCGACGGCATCAGGAAAAGGTCGCTGCCGCCGTAGATCAACGGGGCCAACTCGGCGTCGTAGCCGATGAAGGCCGTCATCCGCTCGCGGTGGTAGCCGGCGAGGTGCCGTAGCATCCCCTCGTAACTCGGCTCCCCGGCCCCCAGGACGACGCACTGCGCCTCGCCGGCGTGGCCGTTCATCAGCAGGTGCAGCACGTGCCCGGTGATTTCGAGCCCTTTCTGCCCGTCGAGGCGCGTCACCATCGCCACGAGCGGCACGTCCGGCCGCTGCGGCAGCCCGGCACGGGCTTGCAGGGCGCGCTTGTTGTCCGCCCGCCGCTCCAGTGACTCCGCGTCGAAGTGGGCGGGCAGGTGCCGGTCGGTCGAGGGGTTCCAGACCTGGTAATCGATCCCATTCAGGATGCCGTGTACATCGAAATGGCGGTAGCGGAGCAGTCCGTCGAGGCCGCCGCCGCCCTCGTAAGTCATGATCTCGCGGGCGTAGGTCGGGCTGACGGTGCTGATCATGGTCGCGTGATTGATGCCGCGGGCCATGAAGTTGACCTCGCCGGGTCGCTCCTCGTTGAGGCGTTGCGTGAGCAGGCCGAGGTGCCAGAAGACGTGCCAGGGGGCGGTGCCCTGGTGGCGCAGGTTGTGGATGGTGTAGACAGTTGGCAGGGCGGCGTAACGGGCGTCGCCCTTCCCCGTGGTGGCCAGCCAGGCGATGGCCGGCGCCGTGTGCCAGTCGTGGGCGTGGACGACGTCGGGGCGCCAGTCGAGGGCCGCGATCACCAGGTCGAGCGCCGCCCGGCTGAAGAAGGCGAAGCGATAGGCGTCGTCGCGGTAGCCGTAGAAGAACGGCCGGTTGCCGAAGCGGTGCCACTCGGCGATGAAGTAGACCGGCACCTCGCTGCCGGGGAGGGTCGCCTCCAGCACCCCCGCCCGCACCGGCCCGGTCCCCATCGGCACCTGGAGCGTGACCGGGTGGGCGCGGACGCCGTTCGTGCAGGCCCAGCACGCCCTCTCGACCGGGGGGTAGGCGGGCATGACGACGCGGACCTCGTGCCCCAGGCCGGCCAGTGCCTTGGGCAGCGAGCCGCAGACGTCGGCCAGGCCGCCCGCCTTGGCGAAGGGCGCGACCTCGGCGCTGAGGAACAGGATTTTCAGCGGTTCCAGGGTGGTTCTCCGTAGGCGTCCCGGGCGATACCCGATCAGCCGCTTGCGGCTTCGCATTCACGTCACATCACGCGAACGCTCGTCTGTTGTCGTCACCGCCGTTGGCGTGCCCATGATAAGTCGAAAGGCCGGCCCGGGGAAGACGTCACGCTCGATTGCGATTTTACCTGGAGTCCGCGGCGTGCGCCGCTAAAATGAAACCGTCCCCTCGCAGACTCGTTCGCGCCTCCTTCTCCGCGGCCGCGGCGCAAGGGCGCGGCCCGGCGGGCGAAGTTACTTGAAGAGACTCTGATTCACTTCCGTGTACGGAGGAGCCAATTCATGCGCTGTCCGCACTGTAACGAAGCGACGCTCGGCGAGCAGCAGGCGCGGCAAGCCGTCGTCATCGACGTCTGCTCGCGCTGCCACGGCGTCTGGCTCGACCGCGGCGTCATCTACGAATTCAGCCAGCAGCCCCAGGCCCTCGAACGCGAGCTGGGCCAGGGGCTGCGCGACCGCACCGCGACCGAGGATCGCTGCCCGCGCTGCGAGACCTGCCTCGAGCGCGGCAAGTTGCCCGACCGCGACGCCGAGGTGGAGGAGTGCCCCACCTGCGGCGGCCTGTGGATGTCGGCCCAGGCGCTCGACCGCGCCGTCGGCGGCGGCGTGCAACTGGACCTGCCGGAGCCGGCGGCGCGGCAGGAGTTGGTCGCCGAGTCCGACCCCGAGGCGCGTGAGAAGGCGCATGGCCGGCTGCAGGACATCGCCGCGGGGCTGCTCGCCCTGCCGAACCTCTTTATCCGCTCCGTGCTGACGCTGACCCTGCTCTACGGCCTGCTGGTGCTCGCCCTGATCACCGCGGTCCAGTTCGGCGGCCTCAACGAGACGGTCGCCCTGGTGATCGGCGTCTGCGTCGCCCTGCTGCAGTACGGCCTCGGCCCGTGGTTCATGGACCTGAGTCTGCGCTGGTTCTACCACATGCGCTGGGTCCGGCCCGACCAGTTGCCGGACCACCTGCGCGCCTTCGTCGAGCGCGTCTGCGAGGAAGAGGGGATGAAGTTCCCCAGCTTCGGCATCATCGACGACGGGGCGCCGACGGCATTCACCTACGGCCATGTTCCCGGCAACGCCCGCATCGTCTTCAGCCGCGGCATCCTCGAACTGCTCGAGCCCGCGGAGGTGGAGGCGGTCATCGCCCACGAGATGGGGCACGTCCACAACTGGGACATGGTCCTGATGACGGTGGCGCAGCTGGTGCCGCTGCTGCTGTTCTACATCTACCGCGTCGGCGTCCGCCTGGGCCAGGGGCGCGGCAAGGGGAAGGAGTTTTCCTGGGCGGTCGTGGTGGGGGCGTACGTGCTGTACATCGTCACGGAGTACATCGTCCTGTGGTTCAGCCGCACGCGCGAGTACTTCGCCGACCGCTTCGCCGGCCGCGTGACGAAAAACCCGAACGCCCTGGCGATGGCCCTGGTGAAGATCGCCTACGGCCTGGCGTCGCAGGGGAAAACGGCGGAGGACGCGAACGAGGAGAAAGAGGACAAGAAGAAGAAAAAGGAGGAGCGAGTCTCCGCCGGCGTGGCCTTGCGGGCACTGAACATCTTCGACGACCGGCAGGCGGTGAGCCTGGTGGTGGCCTCGTCGGTCGGCCGGGGCACCGACGCGCGCCACCCCGACGTGGAGAACATCAAGAGTGCGATGCAGTGGGACCTGTGGAACCCGTGGGCCAAGCTCTACGAGCTGAACTCAACGCACCCGCTGGTCGCCCACCGGATCGTGTACCTGACCGACCAGGCGGCGCACCTGGGACAGGAGCCGCTGGTGGTCTTCGACCGCCGCAAGCCGGAGTCGTACTGGGACGACTTCTTCGTGGACCTGTTCATGATGTTTCTGCCGTGGCTCGCCCTGCTGCTGGGCGCGGGCGCCGTGGTCGGCGCCTGGGCGATGCTGGCCCCGGGTTGGGTGGCGCCGGAGCGCTGGGTGATTGGAGCTATCGGCGCCGCCATCGGGGCGGCCGGGCTGGGCAGCCTGCTCAAGACGAACTTCGTCTACCGCCGCGACTTCTTCCCGCACCTGAGCGTGGCGGCGCTGATGCACAAGGTGAAGGTGTCGGGGGTGCGGCCGGTGCCGGCGACCCTTACCGGCAACATCATCGGCAAGGGCGTGCCGGGGCTGATCTGGTCGAAGGACTTCGTCTTGCGGGACCAGACCGGCATCCTCTTCATGGACTACCAGCAGCCGTTGGAGATCTGGAATTTCCTGTTCGGCCTGCTGCGGGCGGGGAAGTACCAGGGGAAGCGCGTGCGCATCACCGGCTGGTTCCGCCGCGCCCCGGTGCCGTTCCTGGAGGTGTACCGCATCGAGGTGCTCGATGACAGCCTGCCGCCGCGCCGCTGCTACTCGCTGCACGCTCGGCTGATCGTGGCGGGGTTGTTGCTCGCCGTCGGCACCGCCGTCGCCGCGCTGGGGGTGATGATGTAGCCGCAGCCGCTTGCGGCTTAGCGTTCGCTCCACCCCGGTGACGCGGACGCTAAGCCGCAAGCGGCTCACTTCGGCGCCGGCCACTTCAAGTGCTTGTGCAGGAAGGCGAACGTCCCCTTGCTGTTGATCGTGTGCGGGCCGTCGAACCACTCGATCTCGCAGCGCCCCGGCAGTTTCAGCCGCGCCTCGTACAGGAATCGCACTTTCCCGAACTCATACCCGACCATCTCGTCGGTGCCGACGCCGTCGAAGTGGCCGCGCTCGACCATAAACGGCCGCGGCGCGATCAGCGCCGCCATTTCGGCGTAGTTGAAGGTGCTGCCCAGGTCGAACTCGAAGATCTCGTACTCGCCGGTCCAGACGTAGCTGTACGGCGCCCGCGTCGAGGCGTTCTTGTTGACCCACTCGTTGAAGTCGGCCGAGCAGATCGACAGGGCGTAGTCGGTCACCAGGGCCGGAATGCGCATGGCCGACTTGCCGCCGTAACTGAGTCCGTAGAAACCGATCCGGTCGCCATCGACGTTCGGCAGCGTCTTGAGCCAGTTGACGATCTGCTGGTGCTGCGGCACGATGACGGAGAAGAGTGTCTTGCCGAGCGGGTTGGCCTTGCGCTGCAGGGTACGGAACTTGTCCTTGCCGATGTACAGGTTCTGCGGGGCGAAGGTGATGAAGCCGCGGTTGGCCAACTCCGCCGCGAACGCCTTGTAGTAGGGGTAGCCGGGCTTGCCGATCGTGTCCTGCGGCCGGCCTTCGAGCCCGTGCTGGCAGACCACGACTGGGCGTTTCTCGTCCTTCTTGAGATCCTTCGGCAACAGGAGGATGCCGTAGGCGAACACGTCGGGGAAGACGTCGAGGACGACCTCGTAGCCGATCCACTTCTCGGCCTCGTACGCCTTGCGGCTGCGCGGGTTCATCGGCGATAGATCGTAGTCGAATTTGCCGATGACGTCCTCGGCGAAGATTTTGCGATATTCCTTGGCGGTCTTTTCGTACTCCGCGACAGGAACGACCTTGTTGCCGCTCGCCTGCGACATGTCGGCGAGCTTGAGCAGGAATTCGCGACGGACGTAGGGCGACTCGGCGAGGACTTGCTGGCTGTGGCGGTCGATCTCGTGCTGCTGCCGGAGCTGACGCGGCTGGGGATCGAAGTCCTTGCGGAGATGTTGTGGCGGGTTGCCAAGATTGGTCAACTTGCCTGCACGCTCCAAGTTGTGGATAAGCGCGCTCAGGGGCGCAGAGGTGCCGTATTCCTTGGTATCTTTTCCGAGTTGGAACGTGTGAAGCGTAGTAGGGTCGGTGGGGAACTTGGAATGCCTGGTCATCTGCACATAGCGCGCCCCTTCGCGTCCGCCCCCGAACGGGTGGCCCAACGTCGCTGGAGCGCCTCCTTCGCTTGGCAATTTCAATTCAGGCCCATCAGACTCTTCGGTAATTAGATGCCGCGGAAAGATCATGGCCGCGAGTTCTCCGTTGCCGAATTGCTCCCACACCCCGAAGACGTTGCGATCAATCGGCTCCTCCCACATCGTGTAGTGATCGCCGAAGTAACCACTGACGCAGATGGTTTTGATCCGCGTGTCGAGCGCCCCGGCGTACAGCGCCAGCATCCCGCCCTCGCCATAGCCCATGACGCCGATCTTCGCGTCCTTGCCGCCTCCCTTCGCGAACCAGTCCACAGCGGCCAGCACCTTCTGCAACTCGTAGCCGATCAGGTGCCGTCCCACCTCGAACGCTGAGCGGTACAGGAACTCGCGACTCGTCAGGTTGGCCCGGCCGTTGCGCTTCTCCAGCTTGCGGTCGATCAGAGTCGGCACGATGACGCGGCAACCACTCTCCGCCAGTCGGCGGGCGAACTGCGACTCCTTCGGCACCCCATCGACCAGGCCGACGATCTGCTCCGGTGTCTGATCGGCGTCGGGGATGGCGACCACATCGGCGACCTTCTTTTTCTCGCCGGTCGGGACCAACAGCAGCCCCTCGCCGTGGACGTCGCCGAACGCCGGCCAGCGCACCGCGAAGATGTCGTAACCGTCGCCCTTGCCAACGAGGGCGGGCTGCGTCGTCGTGGCGACCAGTTCCGGGGCGTCGAACGGGACGCGCGGATCACGCAGACCCAGGATGTGCGCTAGACGCTTGCGGTTGGGTTCGATTGACTTGTTGTAAGCCTCGACCGAGGAGTAGTCGCGCTTCCAGAACTTCGCCCGACGCTCCTCCACTTCGTGGATCTCGCGCAGCAGGAACTTGTCCACCCCCGCGACGAGCTGCTCGGCGATGTCGCCTTCCATCGTTAGCGGCTTGGTATCGGGCAGCGGGTCGCCGTTCTTGATCGGCTTCGGATCTTCTTGCCCTCGCCCCGCCGCGGTCAGGAGGAGCACCGTCAACAGGGCGAGTCCGGGTCGCGCGGTTCGCATGTCGGCCCCTTTCGATTCGTGGTCGTCGGTCACTCGGCGTCGGGGATCAGACTACCGAGTCGGGGCCGCCTTCGCCAGCAGATACCGCCGCTTGCGGCTTAGCGCGAACGCTAAGCCGCAAGCGGCATCGCCGTTAATCGTCGGGGATCGTCACATTTTCGCCGCCGTTGCGCGTGATCAGCGCCTTGAGCGTGTCCTTGTCGATCGTCTTCTTGAGCGACCTCGTCGAGCCGTCGGCGAAGGCGACGTTGAACCGCTCGGCGTCCTTCAATCCCAGCTTCGGCAGGTCCTTTTTGGGGTCGAAGGGCAGCTCCTCGGGCTTGGTCCACGGCACCGCGTCGGTGGCTTCCACGATCAGGATCGTGTTCGACGTGCCGTCGGTGAAGTCAGCCGGCAGAAGCGCCCCCTTGGTTCCCTCGAAGGCCGCCCCCTTGCCGTGGAAGACGCGGTAGTGCGTCTTTGTCGGCTTCACCTTGGGATCCTCGCCCTCCGCCGAAGACGTCATGTAAACCCGGGGCATGTACTCGAGCAGCTTCTTGTTGTTCGCGCTGTCCCACGGCTCGTCGAGTTTGAACTGCTTGTACAGGTTGTCCTGCTCGACGTAAGGCAGGATGGTCACACGCCAGCTCAAGAGCGCCTTGCCGTCCTTGTCGGTGATCGCCGCGGGCGGGAACACATTGGCGTTGTCGGTGGCGTAGTTGTGCATGGCCAGCACCATCTGCTTGAGGTTGTTGGAGCTGTTGATGCTGCCGGCCTGTCCCCTGGCCACCCTCAGTCCTTCCAGCAGCCCCTGGCCGATCGTCGGCAGGTCGGCCTTGAGCGCCAACTCCATCGTCACTTCCTTGCCCTTGGCCTCGATCGGCGCCTTCTTGAGGGCGTCACCGAACTCCTTGAAGAGCTTCTTGAAGTTATCGATCTTGCCCTTGGGCATCTTCTCCAGTTCCTTCTCGCCCGGCTCCAGGGCGTACTGCTGGATCAGGGCGACGAGGCCCTTGGCGGCCGTGACTGCGGTCTTGGTATCCGACTCGCCGGCGCAGACGAGGCGACCTTGCAGCTTGGCCTCCTTGCCGAAGTCGAGGGTGGCGTAAGCCAGCGGTGCCTCGAGCAGCGGCTTGAGCCCCTCGATCATGGGCGGGATCATGTTGCCGATGGTCTCGTTCAGCGCGGCGGGGCGCAGGCTGCCGACGACGTGGTGCTTGCCCGCCGCGGCGGTCACCGCCGGCCCCAGCGTGCCCTCGCCGCCCTTGCCCGCCTGGTCCATCACCTGCTCCACCGCCTCGGTCGGCCCCATGAGGAACGTCGTCTTATCGACCGGGTACAGGGCCGCGCTCCCCACGTCGCTCATCAGGACGTGGTAGGTCTTCCCCTTGCGCGTCTCTTCCTTGGCGCCGGCGAGCAGCTCGTCCACCACCTTCTTCTTGTCGTAAGGCTTGGTCGTCGCGACGAGGATGACGACGACCGGCCCCTGGTCGGCGGGCGCCGGCGTCTTGGTGATGACGAAGGTGAGGCGCTCGATTTCCGCGGGAGGGACGGCGACGGACTTCTCGGCCTGCTTGAACTCCTCGGGATGTTCCTTGGCGAGTTGCGTACGCAGCGCCTTGGTGCCGTCGTCGTTCCACAGGTCGGCGACGCGGATGGTGGCGAAACCGAACGCCTCGCCCGGGATCAGGGCGAGGTCGGCCGGCAGAGCCGTCTTCGGCGGCGCCTCGTCCTTGGCGGCGACGTCCGAGCCGTCGCGCGTGCCGATCAGGACGGCGGCGCCGAGCAGGACGGCGACCCCCCACACCAGGCCGCGCCGCCACGGCGGGCCGGTCAACATGGTTCTCGTCATGGCAATTCCCCTTCAGACAATCTTGGCCCTGGGCCGACAGGAACGATCCCACGACGGGAGCTGGCGTGGGTAGACCCCACCAATTAAGACGCTCTGTCTGAGAATGTCAAGAAGATTCTTGCCGGCCCCATCACTTCGCCAGGTAGCGCCTCAGGTTCGCCCCCTCGCGCTCGCGCAGGGCGACGGCGATGCGCAGTTGCTCCAGGTACTGCCGCAGCGTCTTGCCGCCGAGGTCGATCTTGCGCTCGGCGAAGAAGCGGTGGACCTGGCCCTCCCACTCCGGCGTCGCCAACCCCGTCACCCCCTCACACATGCGGCGTAGGCCGGTCGCCGGGTACTGTCGATTCATTTCATCCCATTTTTCCTGCACGAAGCGCCACGCCGCGGCCCGGCCGTGAACGCTCGACAGCAGGGTTCGGACCACGAACGGCGCGTCCTGGGTGCGGAATTCCCCGTTGAGCGTGCGCCTCAGCGTCTGCTCCACCAGGGCCGGCACCCGGCAGGCCGCCACGGCGTAGAGGTAGCGCTGCTCCTCCTGCGGCGTCTTCGCCGACTTGAATCGCCCCAGGAAATCGTCGTGGCGGCGCTCGTCGGCGGCGTGCCCCAGGATGGCGATCACCGCCGCCCACACGTTGGCGTCCACCGCCGACGGGTCCGACTGGTGGGCCGCGTACACCTCCGCCGCCCTGGCCTGCACTCCGGGAACGTTGCCCAGCACGCCCAGCGCCCGCAGCAGGTCGCCGCGCAGCTGGCGCGTCACCTCGTCCTCGCCCGGCTTCGGCTCCCAGCCGAGCGCCGCCACCACGGGGCCGACGCGGTCGCGCACCAGCGCTTCGAGGCGCGGCCGGTCGGCGTCGTCGATGATGCGGTTGAGGCTGGCGAACGACCCGGTCAGCACCGCCCAGACGTTCTTGTCGCGCTCGCCGCGGAAGCGCGCCGTCAAGTCGAGATAGTCGGTAAGCGGCATCAGGCCGGCCAGCACCGCCGCCCAGGCGTCGTTGACCAGGTTAAAACGTTCGATGGCCGCCAGGGCGTCCAGCCGCCCGAGCAGCCGCAGAAGCAAGTCCGGCGCGTAGTACACCCGGTAGAAGCCGTGGCCGCCCTCGTTGACCAGCACCGCCTCGAAGCCCGCCGGCAACGGCAGCCGCGCCTCGCGCTCCTTCAGCAGCAGGCGCCGCACCGAGTCCTGGCCGCCGGCCGTGACGCGGACCTGCAAAGGCACCTGCCACTCGGTCCCGGCGTCGGCGGAAGGCTTTTCCCCCGCCGGCGGTTGCGGCAGGTAGGTGAAGCGCTGCTGCGTCAGCACCAACTCGCAGCCGCGTTCCTTCGCTGGCGCGTCAGGCTTGTGTAAGTCCTTCGCTGGCGCGTCAGGCTTGTGTGCGTCGAGGCGGGCGCTGACCAGCGGGTAGCCGGCGCGGAACACCCAGCCGTCCATGATCGCGGGGATCGGCTGGCGCGACGCCTCGCCCAGGGCCGACCACAGGTCGCCGGTTTCGGTGTTGGCGAACTTGTGCCGCTCCAGGTAGAAGCGCACCCCGGCCCGGAACACGTCGGCGCCCAGGTACTGCTCCATCATGCGCAGCACCGACGCCCCCTTCTCGTAGGTCAAAACGTCGAACATGGCGTCGGCGTCCTTGGGGGCGGCCACCGGGTACTCGATCGGCCGCGTGCTGTGCAGCCCGTCCACCAACAGCGCCGCCGAGCGCGACACGCCGAACGTCGTCCAGCGCTGCCATTCCGGTTTCCAGGCATCGACCGCGACCATTTCGAGGAAGGTTGCAAATGCCTCGTTGAGCCACAGCCCGTTCCACCACGACATCGTCACCAGGTCGCCGAACCACATGTGGGCGTTCTCGTGGGCCACCACGTCGGCGACACGCTCCAGCTCGGCGTGCGTCGCGGCGGACTCATCGACCAGCAGGGCCGTCTCGCGGAAGGTGATGGCCCCGAGGTTCTCCATCGCCCCGGCCGCGAAGTCGGGGATGGCGACCAGGTCGAGCTTGTCGCCGGGGTACGGCTGGCCGTAGTAGTCCTCGTACAGCTTCAGCGAGTAGGCGCCGATGGCCTGCCCGAACGCCGCCAGCCGCTGCTTGCCGGGTGTACACACGACGCGCAGCGGCGTGCCGCCCACCGACACCGCCTCGGTCGCCTCCAGTTCGCCGACGACGAAGGCGACCAGGTAAGTAGACATCGGGATGGTGTCGGCGAAGCGCACCACCTTGCGGCCCTTCTCGACCCTCTCCTGCGTGACGGCCGTGTTGGACAGGGCGACGAGCGCGGGGTCGATGACCAGGGTGGAGGCGAAGACGGCCTTCAAGGCCGGCTCGTCCCAGCAGGGGAAGGCGCGACGGGCGTCGGTCGCCTCGAACTGCGTGGCGGCGAGGGTGTGCGCCCGGCCGGCCGCGTCCTTGTAGGTGCTGCGGTAGAAGCCGTGCAACTTGTCGTTGAGCGTGCCGCGGAAGACCAGGCGCAGCCGCCACGTCCCCGGCGCGATCGGCTCGGCAAAGGTCAACCGGCAGCGCTCGCTCGCCTCGTCGAGGGCGACGGCGGCGCTGAGGGTGCGGCCGGAGCCCTCGGCGATCTCGGCGCGCTCGATGGACAATTCGACGGCGTTGAGGAGGATTTCGCGCGTGGCCTCCCGCACGGCGAGCGTGACCGTCTCCTCCCCGGCGAAGGTGAAGGTCTGCAAGTCGGGCTCCAGGCGGAGGTCGTAGCGAGTCGGCACGACGTTGCGCGGCAGGCGGTACGGGTCCATCGGCGCACCTCGGTCATTCCGTGGGGGATCAGTCGGGCGGCGGAGATGATGATAGCAGAGAGGACCGCGAATCGCAGTAGGGACGCCCGGCTCACGTCAGGGGCGATGGACACGCTTGCCCGACAAGGCACGGCACTGGCTATTCCCCCACAGGCCGCTCGCGGCTTCGCAGGTCCAATTGGCCACCCGAGGTGGTTTCCTCAGTGGTGGAATACGGCCAGCACGATTTCCAGCACGATCAGGAAAATGACGATCAGCTCCAACAACTCGGTGCGGTGGGCGTTGGCCTGGTCGGAGATCACCTGGTAAACGCCCTCTCCCACTTCCAGCTTGCGCTGAATGCTCGCCTCCCAGTCGCGGAGGTGGAAACGCGCCGCCACCAGGCCGTAGACGCGAGCCAGGTACTGGTCGCCGACCAGCTTCAGCACGTTGGCGGTGCGCTCGAACAGGTCATTTGCCTCGACCTTCAGCTCGCCGAGGACTCGCAACGGCTGGTCGTAACCGCGCCAGAAGCGCAGGCTCTTGCGGGTCGCCTCGTGGACCAGGCGGTAGGCGCCGGCCATGTTGGTGTCGAGCCGGCCGTCGATGTTGCGATATTCGAGGAGCTGCAGGTTGGCGAACTCGATCACCTGGAGCGTCTCGTCGCACTCGGGGTCGCTGTCGAACAGCACGGCGGCCGCCCAGTCGGGCACGAACAGGTCGTCGGGAGTGTAGCTCAGGTGCAAGCGCAGCGCTTCCGCCACTTCCTCGTCGCTGAGGCGTCCCGGCTCCAGGCGGACCAGGCTGGCCAGCCAACCGCTCCGCTCCGCGGGCAAGCCGGCGGCCGGCAGCGGGTTGCCGGGCGGCAGCAGGAAGACGAAATACTCCTCGCTCAGGTCGTCGTGCCACTCCGGATCGCGGATGGCGGGGAGCAGCCTGGCGTGCAGCGGGGCGACGGCGGATCGGGCGGCGGCGTGGACCGGCGCGGGCTCGGCCAGCGAGCCGGCGAGTTGCTGCAAGCCGCACAACGGCAGGCGGAACGGGACGTGGAAGGCGACGCTGACGCCGGCGAAGTCAAAGACGGTCGCCTCGGCGGCCGCGGGTGCCTTGTCCCCGACGGGCAGGCCCAGCGCCACCGGGGCCAGGTGGAAGCGCAACGGCGGGGGGCGGTAGGCGATCGACGGCGGCGTGCGGCGGCGGCGCGGCAACTCGTGGACCTCGGCCGGCACCAGCTGCCGCGCCCGCTCGAGGTCCAACTCGTCGCCCCAGTCGAAGGCGACGTACAGGTGCAGCGTGCCCGCCAGGACCGTCTCCGGGCCCGGCACGTCGTGGGGGGCTGGCGCGGACATACCGTCCACTGTACGGATCGGCGCCCGCCTCGTTGAGGGCCACAAGACGGTCGCGAGGGTGGTCAATCAATGGAGAAAAGAGTCTGTTGCGAAAGCCGCTTGCGGCTTAGCGGGGTCCGGGAAAGCGCTAAGCCGCAAGCGGCTTTCGCAACAGACTCTCATTCCGGGCCGTGCATCTGGACGAGGAAGGCGAGTTGTTCGAGTTGCACCGTCAAGTCTACCGAGACGAGCGATACGGTGCTGGGCAGGCGCAGCACCACGGGGGCGAAATTCAGTACGCCGCGCACCCCGGCGGCCACCAGGGCGTCGGCGACTCCCTGGGCCGCCTCCGACGGGACCGCCACCACGCCCAGTTCGGCCCCGGTCGCGGCGATGACCTCGGCCATCGCCTCCGGCGGATGCACCTTCAGGCCGTCCACCACCTGGCCGACCTTCCCCGGGTCGCTGTCGAAGAGGGCCACGATGCGGAAGCCGCGCTGCTGGAAGCCGCGGTAGCGGAGCAGCGCCCGGGCCAGGTTGCCCACCCCCACCACCGCCACCGCCCAGTCGCGGTCGATGCCCAGCCCGCGGCGGATGGCGCCCACCAACTCGCGCACGGGGTAGCCGATCCCCGGCTGACCGAGGTGGCCCAGGTGGGTCAGGTCCTTGCGCACCTGGGCGTCGGTGATGCCCAGCGCCTCGCCGAGCTGGCCGCTGGAAACCTTCAGCAGGCCCTGGCGCAGGAAGCCCTCCAGGCGGCGCAGGTACAGGCTCAGCCGGCCCACGCTGGCCCGCGACGGCCGGCCGTCGTGGTCCCGCACCCCCCGAATCGCATCGTCTCCTGTGCTCATGGTCCCGCCTCGTGCCGGCTGCCGCCGGAGGGGAGGGGGTTCCGGCGTTCCTGCGATGCAGTCTAATCGGCCCCGCGCAGCCGGTCAAGCGACCCGGAATGGCCGCCCACCGAGTCGGAATCTATAACGCGCCACTAACAGAACGGCGAGCGGGGGGCGTCAGCCCCCCGGTTACTTCACCGGGGGGCTGACGCCCCCCGCTCGCCAAACAGTTAGAAGGGCCACCCCATGCCGACCGCTTCCCCCATCATGGTCTCGGCGGTGCCGTCGCTGCCGCCGCGCGCTCCCGACAGCCACAAGGGCGACTTCGGCCGCGTCCTCGTCGTGGCCGGCAGCCGCGGCATGTCGGGGGCCGCCATCCTGTGTGCCACCGCCGCCCTGCGCGGAGGCGCGGGCCTGGTGCGCGTGGCCGTGCCGGCCGACGTCCTCCCCGTCGTCGCCGGCGGCAACCCCTGCTACATGACCGCCCCGCTGCCGCACGACGAACAGGGCCGACTGGCCGCGCAGGCCGAGGCGGAGGTGCTGCGCCTCGCCGCCGCCAGCGACGTCATCGCCGCCGGCCCCGGCCTCGGTCCCACCCCCGCCGTCGCCGCGGTCGTCCGCGCCCTCCTCGCCCGGACGCAGGGGCCGCTGGTCCTCGACGCCGACGCGCTCAACGTGCTGGCCGGGCAAACCGAGGCGCTCCGCGGCCGAACGGTGCCGCCGATCCTGACGCCGCACCCCGGCGAGTTCGCCCGGCTTATCGGCCGCAAGGTGTCCGGTGAGCCAGCCGAGCGCCTGGAGTCGGCGGTGCGCTTCGCGGCGGATCACGGCGTCGTCCTCGTCCTGAAGGGGCTCGGCACCGTCGTGACTGACGGCCGCCGCGCCTACGTCAACACGACCGGCAACCCCGGCATGGCCACCGGCGGCAGCGGCGACGTGCTGACGGGGCTGATCGCAGCCCTGCTCGGGCAGCGGCTGGAGCCGTTCGCCGCCGCTCAGCTGGGCGCCCACATCCACGGACTGGCCGGCGACCTGGCGCGCATTGACAACGGCGAGGTCTCCCTGATCGCCACCGACCTGATCGCCTACCTGCCGCGGACGTTTCGGAGGTTCGGGGGCGGGTTGTAACGGCAGCCGGAACGGCCCGGATCGCGAAACGGACTGGCAGCGGCGAAAAAACCGGGTACACTCAGCCTGATGCTGACGATAACCCCTAACCCCTAATCCCTAATCCCCACACATGGACTTCCGCTGTCCGAGTTGCCAGAAAGACCTGACCGTGCCGGACGAGTACGCCGGGCAACTGATGAAGTGCCCGCTCTGTCAGAACACCTTCCAGGCGCCGTCGCTGCCGCCCCCGGTCGCGCCGTCGCCGCCCGCCGGGCCCGGGACGTACTCCGTGGCCACCGAGCCGGCGCCCCCGCCGCCTCCGCTGCCCCAGGAAGCGCCCCGGCGGAAGAAGGAAGTGCCGGCCGCCCCGCCGACGCCACCGCCGCCCGTGCCGACCGGCGACTACACGCACACCCGCACCATCTGGATCAGCCCGCGCGGGGTGCCGTGGATTGCCCCGGCGGCGCTGCTGCTGGCGCTGCTGCTCACCTTCTTCCCGTGGGCCGGCTACGGCGGGGACGAAAGCAACATCGCATGGGGCTGGGGCTGGGCACCGAGGTGGAATGCGCTGACGCTCTTTTACACCCTCATGCTGCTGTTCGGCTTCCTGGCGAGCATCGCAATTACCGTCTTGCGCCTGGTCCCCGATTTCAAGCCGCCCGCGGCGCTGCTGCAAGTCTGGCCGTGGCGCGCGGGTCTGGTCGCCTTCTTCGCCCTCCTGGGAGTCTTCTTCCTGACGATGCAACTGTTCATCGGCTTCACCCCGAGCAGCGACACCCTCCATACGACGGCCTTCGTGTGGCTAGCGCTGCTGGTGCAGATCGTGGCCCTGGTCGGGGCCCTGCTGGACTTCTGCCTGGAAATTCGCGGCCCCGGCCGGCCGATGCCGCGCATCGACGTCAGCTGGTGAACACCGGCCTCAGGTTGAGCCGCCGCGCTCGATTTATCGTTTCGCGAACCGATAAGGAACGGTAACACAACGGTCTTCGCCGTCGAGGCGCAGGGTCAGGCATTTGGCGCTGCCGCCCGACTTGATGAACTCGTCCAGTTCCACGCTCACCGGCTCGTAGCCCCACTTCCGCAGGCCCGCGTGCAGCCGAGCGCAGCCCGAATTGGTGATGACCGTCCTGCCAACCACCACGGCGTTGCAGCCGAAGCGCCTCGCCTCTTCGTCCTCCACCGCGAGCAGCTTCGGCACGTGAGCCCGCAGCACCCGCTGCCCGTAGGCGTCGAAGGCGGCGGGGTAGTAGATGGCCTCGCCGGGCGACAGGGGACAGAAGCAGGTGTCGAGGTGGTAGAAATGGGGACTGACCAGCTCCAGCGGCAGCACCAGGCGGCCGAGCACCTTGCCGAGGTACTGATGGCCGTTCACGTCGCTGCGGATACGGTAGCCAGCGAACAGGGTCCGGCCGCAGAACAGGGCGTCGCCGGCCCCTTCAAAGTAGACGCCTTCCGGGAGGTGCTCGACGCTGAAGCCGTGCTTCGCGAACCAGGCGTCGAAATACGGCGACTCGCGGGCTCGCACCTCGTGCCGAAATGACGAGCTGAAGAATCTCTTGCCGAAGACGAGGCCGGCGTTGGCGGTGAAGACGAGGTCCGGCAACCCGGGCCGCGGAGCCATCAGTTCGACCGTGACGCCGAGGCGGCGCAGCGCCTCGCAGAGCCGGTGCCACTGCGCCTGGGCCCGCTCGCGCGTCGCCCCCTGATCGACGTGCATCCATGGGTTGATCTCGTACTCGATTCCGTAGTGATCCGGCGGGCACATCAGGATGCGTGGTTGCCGCATGACAGGGTCCTCCCGTGATGGATGATCGGCGGCGCGCGCGGCGGCTTTTCGGCGGGGCGAGAAAAAAAGAGTTGCCGCGCGGCACGACTTGGCGTTTACATGAGTCATCCCGTTGACGACGGCGAATCGCCGCCGGGCGACGAGGCTGATTGATTGTACCTTCGGGGAAGGAGGGAAAGCGATGGGAACTTTGTGGCGAGTGGGGCGGCGCGGGGCGCTGGCCGCCGGACTGCTGGTGTTGTTCGTCGGCCTGGGGGGCGCGGACGACCCGCGCGAGGGCCGAGACAAGGGCAAGCCGGCCCCGGGCCGGGCCGACCCCGCCGTCGAGGCGTGGTTGAAGACGTTGACCGACAAGATGACCGACCGGCACGACACGCTCCGCGACAGTGCCCGTGCGGGAATCATCGCGATCGGCCAGCCGGCACTACCGGCGCTAAGGAAACTGGCCGAGAGCGATGACGACGCCACCGCGACGGCGGCGCGCAAGCTGATCCAGCACATCCAGCACGGCCCGCCCTTCCCGGGGGGAACCCCGATGGGCGGGCAGCCAGGCGCGCCCGGTCCGGGCGGACCTGGCTTTCCCGGTGGCGGACCCGGCGGCGGCCCCGGCGGCCCCGGTGGCCCCGGTGGCGGCCCCGGTTTCCCGGGCGGCCCGGGCGGTCCTGGCCCAGGTCCGGGCGGCCCCGGCGGTGGTCCAGGTGGCCCCGGTTTCCCGGGCGGCGGTCCAGGTGGTTCTCCCCCAGCCCTCGAACAAGCCCTCAGGGACCTGAAGCTATCCGAGAAGCAGAGGAAGCAGGTCGAGGACATCCTGCAGGCCCACCACAAGAAGGCGCGCGAGGCGCACGAGAAGGTGCGCGAGGAGTTGCTCAAGGACATGAAACGCGTGCTCGACGCCGATGAGTACAAGCACTTCGAGGAGGCGCTGAAGAAGATGGGGCAGCCGGGCCCGGGCGGCCCGCCGCGCGGCCCCGGCGGGCCGGGCGGCCCCGGCGGACCACCGCGTCGCCCTGGCGAGGACTTCGAGAAGGAATAATCTGACCCTTCACCAGCCCGCCGCGCGGCGGGCTGGTGTCGCCTCGATCTTCCGCAATGGTCAGGCGAATTGAGCAATGGTGTGCCAGTTGTCCGGAAGCTGCGGGAGTTGCTTGGCCGCCTCGTCGGTAAGCGGCTCCCTGCGCAGCGTCGTGAAGCGAATCCAGCCGCCGCACTGCGGGCAGCGCCCGGCGAAACCCGTCCCATCCCACCACGCCCGTACCAACGGCTTGTAGGTCCCCTCGGGATCGCCGAACAACTCAAGCTGGAAATCGATCCACTCCATCTTCTGAGCGCATCCGGGGTGCGGGCAGGAGGAGTCGTGGTAATGGACGTGTGGTGATGCCATGGTGCGAAGGCCCCCCTCGCGGTAGACGCGGTCCAGTTCCTCCAGATCCGCCCGTGAAAGTGTCTGGCTCTTCGTCATGGTCCCGTTCCTCCGTCCACCTGTCCCCCAAATACTACCCACCGATGGCGTGCATCGTCCGTAGCGGCTTGATGAACCGCGCCGTGTTGATCTCGTGCCCCTCCCATTTGTCCGCCACGTTGCGCCGGATCGCCTCGGCCAGGCCCGCGTCGTCGTGTGCCGGGCGCAGGTAGCGCTTGACGTCCACCTCGGTTAGCGCGAACAGGCAGTTGCGCAGTTTGCCGTCGGCGGTCAGGCGGACGCGGTTGCAGCTCAGGCAGAACGGCCGCGATACCGACGCGATGATCCCCACCCGGCCGCCGCCGTCGGCGTACAACCATTCTTGGGCCGGCGCCCGCGGGTCGCCGTCCGTCGCGGGCCCCAGCGGCCCGAACTCCCGCGTGAGCTGATCCAGGATTTCATGGGCGAAATACACCTTCTCCCGCTCCCACGTCTCCGCCCCGATGGGCATGTACTCGATGAAGCGCAGCTCCAGGCCGTTGTCGCGCCCGTAGCGCGCCAGCGGGACGACCTCACATTCGGTGATGCCGCGGATGCTGACCGCGTTGACCTTCACCGGGTCGAACCCAGCGCGCTTCGCGGCGTCAATGCCGGCCAGGACACGGTCCAGGCCGTCGCGCCGGGCGAGTTGGCGAAAGCGGTCGGGGCTCAGCGTGTCGAGGCTGACGTTGATGCGCCGCAGTCCCGCGTCGTAGAGGGCCTGCGCCTGGTCGGCGAGGAGGATGCCGTTGGTCGTCAGGCCGACGTCCTTGATGCCGGGGACGGCTGCGATCAGGGCCACCAGCTTCGGCATGTCGCGGCGCATCAGCGGCTCGCCGCCGGTCAGGCGCACCTTGTCGATGCCCAGCGGCACGGCCACGCGCACGAAATGGGCGATCTCCTCGAAGGTGAGGAGTTCGGCCCGGTCCATGAAGACGACCTCTTCGGGCATGCAGTAGCTGCAGCGCAGGTTGCAGCGGTCCGTGACGCTGATGCGCAGGTTGTTGTGCTTCCGTCCGAAGGTATCGATCAAGTCGCTCATTTCTTGGTTCCGTTCGTAGTGACCGCATTCATGCGGTCGCGGTCGGCAGGACCGCATGAATGCGGTCACTACGAACCGCTTTGATCGGTCCCCGGGTGGACCCATTCGGTGCTACCGTCGGCCCAGTTCTCTTTCTTCCAGATCGGCACCAGTTCCTTGAGGCGGTCGATGGCGTGGCGGCAGGCCTCGAAGGCCTCGGCCCGGTGCGGGCAGCTCACGGCCACGGCGACGCTCACCTCGCCCACGGCCAGGTGCCCGGTGCGGTGGATCATGACCATCTCGCCCACCGGCCAGCGCTGGCGCGTGTCGCGCTCGATCTCGGCCATCTTCTTCTCGGCCATGCCGGGGTACGCCTCGTAATCGAGGGCGACCGTCACCTTGCCGTCGGTCAGGTCGCGCACCGTGCCGAGGAAGGTCACGACGGCGCCGCAGTCGGGACGGCGCACCATCTCCGTGAGGGAGGGGTAATCGATGGGATCGGCGGTGAGGCGGACCATAGGCGGCGCGTCGGAATTGTTTAGCGGCGGGTCGCAGACCCGCGCGGGTCTGCGACCCGCCGCTAAACGAGGATGAATCCCGAACCGCCGCTGACCGGCGGCAGCAGCGCCACCTCGGTGTCCGCGGGCAGGGTCAGGGAGTCTTCGGCGAACTCGTCGGCGACGGCGACGGCACAGCGCTGCAGCAGCCCGGCGAGGGCCGGGTGGTCGGAAGCGAGCCGGCGGCGCAGGTCGCCGACGGTGGCGCCGGGGGACAGGCTCACGGCGACGGCGTCGGCCCCGGCCAGGTCTCGGGCGCGGGCGAATAGGCGGACACGACAAATCATCGCAGGACCAGTTGGCGGATCGGTTCGTGCAGCCGGCGGGCGATCTCGGGGACGAGGCCGTAAGCCAGGGCGAGATACTGCGCGGGGTGCAGTGTCCGCTTGCCGCCGCCGTCCTCCATCTGCATCCGGCAGGGGCTGCACTCGGTCGAGCCGTGCAGGACGCGCGGCCGGCGCAGCTCGTCGAGCATCGCCCGGCCGGCCTCGAGCGAGACGGCGTAGTGTTCGGCCTTCAGCCCGAAGGTACCGGCCATGCCCGAGCAGCCCACGTCGATTGTATGCACGCGCACCCCTGGGATCAACGACAGGAGCCGCGCCCCCGCGGGGGGCCGGCCCAGCGCCTTCAGGTGGCACGGGACGTGATGCCCCAGCGCCAGCTCCAGCCGGCGGAAGTCGGTGCGCAGCTGGCCCCGCTCGTACAGGTCCCACAGGAACGACGTGAACTCCACGGTGCGCTCGGCCACGAGCCTGGCGTCGGGGTCGTCGATCAGGTCGAGGGCGTCGTGGCGGAGCATGAGGGCGGCGGTCGGCTCGGCGCACAGGATCGGCATGTCTTCGCGGGCCAGGTCGGCGAAGAGGCGGAGGTTGTGTCCGACCGCCTCACGCGCCGCCTCGACGTCGCCGTAGGCCAGCGGGGCCATGCCGCAGCCGCGCTGGCCGGGCGGCACGTAGACCTCGATGCCGTTGTGCTGCAGGACGGCCACGACCGACTCGGCGATGAGCGGGTCGTTGTAGTTGGCGAAGACGTCTACGAAGTAGGCGACGCGCGGCCGGGAGGGGTGCGGCTTGCGCGTCCAGCCGCGGCGCTCGGCCCGGCGCAGGAAGCTACGGCGGGCGAAGGTCGGCAGGCGGCGGCCGCGCGAGAGGCCGAAGAGCTTCTCCAGCAACCAGCGGGCGGTGCGGCTGCCCAGGGCGAAGTTGACCAGCGGCGCCACAGCACTTCCGGCGCGGGCGAACGACTCGGTGCGCGCCAGGACCCAGTCGTGGCGGTGCATGCCGTGGCGGGCGACGTTGGCCGCCTTGGCCTCGAGCATCAGCCGCGGCACGTCGACGTGGGCGGGACATTCAATCGCACACATCTTGCAATTGACGCACAGGTCGGCGACGGCCCGCACTTCGTCGGACGACAGGGCCGGGCCGTTGGCCCCGTCCGCGAGGAGGTGGCGCATGAGGTTCGCCTTGGCGCGGGGCGTGGCGGCCTCCTCGTGGGTGGCGCGGAAGATCGGGCACATCCGCCGTGACGGCTCCTCGGTGCGACAGTTGCCGCAGCCGTTGCAATTGGCGCATTCGGCGCGCATGTCGGCCACGGTCCATCGCAGCGCCGGGGCGCGCCCTTCGGTCCCGTGCCCGTGCCCGTGCCCGTGCCCGATGAAGGAACTGGGCACGGGCACGGGCACGGGCACGGGAGGTTGGCGCAGGGGCCAGGCGGGAAACGACGGGTCCGGGCCGACGATCTTGCCGGGGTTGAGGATGTGGCGCGGGTCGAAGATGGCCTTCAGCTCGCGGAAGATCGGGTAGAGCGGGCCGTACTGCCGGGCCACCCAGGGCGTGCGCGCGATGCCGGTGCCATGCTGAGCGCTGATCGTGCCGCCCAGCTGGAGCGTGAGGGCGTACACCTCCTCGGCGATGGCCTGGAGGCGGGCGACGTTGTCGGGCCGGCTCAGGTCGAGGAACGGCCGTGCATGGACCTGGCCCGTCAGGGCGTGGACGAGGAAGGAGGCGGTGGTTTCGTGCCGCTGCAGGATCTCCTGGACGCGATGGAGATAGGCCGGCAAGCTCTCCGGGGGCACGCCGACGTCCTCGACGTAGGCGACCGCCTGCGAGCCGCCGCGCAGGCCGTACAGGCTGGGCAGGACCGACTCGCGCAGGCGCCAGAAGCGCTCGACGTCGGCCTCGCTGACGGCGACGAGGGCCTGCATGGCCAGGCGCTCGACGCGATAGAGGCGGTCGGCCAACTCGGCGGCCGTGGCGTGGGCGGCGGCGGGACTGTCGTCCTCGTACTCGATCAGCAGCGCAGCCTCGGCGGTGGCCGGCACCAGCGCCGCCGCCTCGGCGTCTCCGCCACGCACCAGGATCAGCAAGCGCCGGTCGATCAGCTCGCAGGCGACCGGCCGGCTCGGCAGCGCCAGCAGCGAGGCGCGCAGGGCGGCGTCGAGGCGGGGGAAGGCGAGCAGCACCACGGCGCGCCCCTGGGGCAGGGGGATGGTGCGCAGCGTCGCCTCGGTGAAGACGGCGAGCGTCCCTTCCGACCCGACCAGCAGGCGGGCCAGGTCCAGCTCGCCATCGCGGAGCACGTCGTGCAGCAGGTAGCCGCAGCGGTTGAACGGCGTCTTTGGCCGGCAGTCGCGCACCGCGGCGGCGTGCTGCTCGATGAGGGTGGCGACGGAGGAGACGATCTCTTCCAGCCGGCCGGGGGGGACGGCGGGGGAGGGCAGGCGCGGGTGGCGGGCGGCGCTGACGGCGTCGCCGTTGTCGAGGACCGCGCGCAGGGAGACGACGTGGTCGCGCGTGTAGCCGTGGCGCAGAGCGCGGGCCCCAGACGCGTTGGTCGCCAGCATGCCGCCGATCGTGCATTGGGCGCCGCTGGCGGGGTCGGGGGCGAAGCGCCGGCCTTCGCGGGCCAGGCACACGTTCAAGTCGCGGCAGACCACGCCGGGCTGGACGCGCACGCTGTCGGCGCCCACGTCGAGGATGGCACGGAAATGGCGGCTGAGATCGACGACGAGCCCGGGGCCGAGCGACTCGCCGGCGACGCCGCTGCCGGCCCCGCGCGCGATCAGCGGGATGCGGTTCTCGCCGGCGTAGCGGAGCAGGGCGCAAACGTCGTCCTCGTCGCGCGGTACGACGGCCCCGAGCGGCTGGACCTGGAAGATGCTGGCGTCGGTGCTGTACAAGACGCGCGAGAGGTCGTCGAAGAGGATTTCCCCCTTGACGAGCCCCTTGAGGTCGTCGCGGATGCGCTCGCGCTGCGGCTGGTCCACGGGAATCGCCCTCGTTTAGCCGCCGCCCTCGGGGCGGCGCTCCGAAGCGCCGCCCCGAGGGCGGCGGCTAAACTGCATCTGTTCGCGGCGAATGCGCTCCTGCCGGTAGCGCTCCTCGATGGTCAGCTCATGCGGCCCGTGTTCGGAGTTGGGGGTGCCGCCGCGGAACTGGGCGTGGCAGCGGTAGCAGACGACCACGTCGCCTACCCCCAGGTAGAGCAGGGCGTCGAACAGGGCCGTGCCGAGGAGGATCCCCCACGTCAGCCATTGGTGATATAGCCAATAGGTCACCACCGTGGCCAGGGACGCCAGCACCAGGATGGCCATGCCGAGGCCGTGCGGGAAGTCCTTCTTGCGATACAGGTCGCGGGTGCCGCAGACGGCACAGCAAGCGAGCGGCCGGCCGGCCGGCGCGGCAGCCAGGGCGACGACATGATCGCAGGAGGGGCAGCGCCATTCGGGATCGCCGGGCTGCTCCGCGTAGCCGGGGGCGTCGCAGACGGGGCAGGCAAAGCGGATGTTCAAGACCAGTTCCCTTAGTTGAGCCGCTTGCGGCTTAGCGTTCGCGCAACCCCGGGTGAAGCGAACGCTAAGCCGCAAGCGGCTCAACGTCACAGCGTATAGCCGGTCGTGCTCAGCAGGAGCTGGCCGGTCAGTTCGCCCAGGAAGCAGAAGATCACGACCACGTAGAGGAGGCCGGTGGCGGACTGCGTGGAGCGGATCCGGGCCGTCTGCCAGGCCATCACGCCCAGCACGAGCGGGGCCACAAAGCCCAGCCCCCAGCGCACCGGCAGCCACAGGACCGTTTCATCTTCCAGTGTAAACAGCGAATGGCCGCCCGTCGAGGACCAGAGCCACAGGGCCAACCCCGCCAGCGCCAGCCGGGCCAGGGTCGCCCCCAGCAGCGCCGCCAGCAGCCGCAGCAGCGGAGCCATCGTCATGCCCGGCGCGATCAGGTACGTGTGTCCCATGAGCATCGCGGTCGTGGCCGAGCCCAGCAGGGCCGCCGAGGTAGCGTCCGCCGCCAGCCGCCAGGCGAGTCCTTCCCCGGCCTGGCTCTCCGTCTCGACCAGGACCAGGCCAACGGCCAGGGCCGCCGCCGTCGCCACGATGAGTGTCCGGCCCAGCGGCGCCCCCTCCAGCGACCAGCAGAAGAAACCGGCCAGCGACAGCAGCACGGCACAGCCGAGCGCCGCCAGCAGGCCGGCGCCGCCGCTCTCCTGGCCGAACAGCGCCGCCACCGCGGCCAGGGCCAGGGCGACGAGGAAGTGCGTGCGGTAGAAGCGCGGGTTGACCTGCGCGGGCGAGAGCAGTGGCAGACAGGCGAGGAGGCCGACGGCGAGGCGCAGACAAAAGAGGACAAGCATGATCGCTCACCGCCCGCCGTGCAGCAAGGCCATCAACTCGGTGCGCGTCGATGGGTTGGTCTGAAAGACGCCGCGCATGGCGCTGGTGGTCATGACGCTGTTCGGCTTGCGCACGCCGCGGATGGTCATGCAGGTGTGCGTCGCGTCGAGGATGACGGCGACGCCGCGGGCGTCCAGCTCGTCCATGAGGAGGTCGGCGATCTGCTCGGTCATGCGCTCCTGGACCTGCGGCCGCCGCGACAGCACCTCGACGACGCGGGCCAGTTTGCTCAGGCCGACGATCTTGCCGTTAGGGATGTAGGCGACGTGGGCCTTCCCCATGAACGGCAACAAATGGTGTTCGCAGAGACTATCGAAGCCGATGTCGCGCAGGAGCACCATCTCGTCGTACTTCTCGGTGAAGGTCTTTTTGAGGAGCTGGCGCGGATCCTTGGGCAGGCCGGAGAACAGCTCGGCGTACATGCGGGCGATGCGCTCGGGGGTCTCGCGGAGCCCTTCGCGGTCGGGATCCTCGCCGACGGCCAGAAGGATCTCCCGGACCGCGGCCCGGATGCGCTCGTGGTTGACCGGCATGCGTGGGGATCTCCGCGGGGTGTCGGGGCCGTTCGCGGAAGCGGCGCCGTGATGGGGGACGTGGGCGGCAGGCGGGAGCGGGGATTCAGGCATGGGAACTTCGTTACCTCCTTCGCATTCTTAGGGAGGGGCGGCGGCCGGGTCAAGGAACGCCCGTAGGTCAGGCTTTCCAGCCTGACCGGCGAGAGGGGTCAGGCTGGAAAGCCTGACCTACGAGAGGGGTCAGGCTTTCCAGCCTGACCGGCGAGAGGGGTCAGGCTGGAAAGCCTGACCTACGAGGGCTGGTGAGCCGGGCGTGCCGTCCCTACAATCGGAGTCGATGAAAGTCGTCGTCGTCAACGCCCGCGGCCTGCACCTGGGCTATGTCAGCGCCTGCGGCAACGAGTGGATCGAGACGCCGGCGCTGGACCGCCTGGCCGCCGAGGGCGTGGTCTTCGACAACCACGTCGCGGACCAGCCCGACCCCGCCGGCGCTCGCCGCGCCTGGCGCGGCGGACGCTACGACTTCCCCCATCCTGAAGAGAGGCCCGCCGTCCCCGAGTCGTCAGCCGACCTCGTCCGCCTGCTGAAGGACGCGGGGGTCGTCACGTCGCTGATCATCGACACCGACCGGGAATCGCCCGCCAACTTCTCGGACGGCTGGGACGTGGTGATGGAGGCGGAGGCCGACGACGAGGCGACGGCCCTGGAGTACGCGCTGGAGGGAGCCGGACAGGCGCTGGAAAGCCTGGCCGAGACGGACAGTTGGCTGCTGTGGCTGGAGCTGGCCGCCCTGCTGCCGCCGTGGGAGGTGCCGGAAGAGTTCCTCGAACGCTACCTTGCGGAACAGGTCGAGGAAGACGAGGAAGCGGACGAGAGTGAGGCGGTGGCCCTGGCGCCGCTGCTCGACCCGTCCGCCGGCCCCGTCGATCCGCACGACGACCTGACGTTCGTCCGCCTGCAGCGGAGTTACGCTGCGGCCGTCAGTTACCTCGACGCCGGGCTGGACCTCCTGCTGAAGGAATTGGAGGAGCGCGGGCTGCTCGATGAGGTGCTGCTGATTGTGACGACGGACCACGGCCTGCCGCTGGGCGAGCACGGCGTCGTCGGCCTGTGCCGGCCGTGGTTGCACGACGAGCTGACGCACCTTCCGCTGATGATGCGCTTGCCGAAAGGGGAGCAGGCCGGCCGGCGCGTGCTGGCCCTGACGCAGCCGGTGGACCTGGCGCCGACGCTGCTGGCCGCGTTCGGCCTGCCGGCGGCGCCGGTCCACGGGCACGACCTGCTGCCGCTGGCGCGCGGCCCGGTTGCGAAGGTGCGCGACTACGCCTGTTCCGGGCTGCGTGTCGGGAAGGTGATCGAGTGGGCGCTGCGGTCGCCGGAATGGGCGTTCCTTCTGCCTCTGAGGGGAGACTCCGGCGAGGCGGCGCGGTCGGCGCAGCTCTACGTCAAGCCGGACGACCGTTGGGAGCTGAACGACGTGTTGCAGCACCACCCGGTGCTGTCGGAGCACCTCGAGGCGGTCCTGCGCGGCTTCGTGGAGGCGACGCGCCGCCTCGGCCCACTGCGGCCGCCGGAGCTGCGCGACGTGGAGGCCGAGGCGGCGCTGCCGGCGGAGGAAGCTACCGAGAACATACCGGAGGGCGAATCGTGAGCACGGTGAAGCTGGTGGACGAGAACAGCGACGACCCGAGGGTCCGCGCCGTCTTCGAGGACATCAAGGCCACCAAGAAGATCGATCGGATCCCGAACATCTGGCGGGCGCTGGCGAGCCACCCGGAACATCTCGAATTGTGCTGGACGCGCCTGAAAGCGATCATGCGCCCCGGTAAACTCGACATGCTGACCAAGGAGATCATCGCCCTGGCGGTGTCGGCGACCAACGGCTGCGACTACTGCATCAACAGCCATACGGCGGCCGTGCAGAAGCTCGGGCTCACCTCGGAACAGTACGGGGAAGTCCTGGCGGTGATCGGACTTTACGGCCAGATGAACAAGCTGGCCGACGCCTTGCAGGTCGAGCCGGACGTGCGGCCGACGCCGTACTGATGGCGAAGGATGCGACGGCTACCTCTCGACGTGGCCCGCGGCCCCGGTTACTCTGCTCGTGCCCTTTCGCTTCACCGCGCCCCGATCCACGGAGGGACGCCCCGCGAGTCAGCCAACGAGTGGGGCCGCGCGAGGCCGCCACTACCCCGCCCGCAGCACCCAGGCGGCCGCGGTGCGCTCGGCCCAGCGGATGCCGCCGGCGCCGTCCGGGCCGAGGAAGCCCAGGTGGCCGCCGCGCTCCACCAGGCGCACCTCGACGTGGGCCGGCCCGCGCAGCTCCTCGAACGGCTCCGCCGCGATGAACGGGTCGTCGCGCGCCGCCAGGATCAGCGCCGGCACGTCAATGCGCGGGATGAGCGGCAGCGACGACGTCCGCCGGTACAGGTCCTCGGCGCCGGCGAAGCCGCCGAACGGGGCCGTGTACAGCTCGTCGAACAGCCGCAGCGTCACGTGGCGGGGGAAGCGCGGCATCGGCAGCTCGGGGAAGATGCGCCGGTGCCGTTGCAAATGCCCCAGCAGGGCCCGCACGAAGAACTGCTCGGAGACGACGTTCCGCGGCTCGGCCAGCAGCGCCGCACAGCGGGCCACGTCGATGGGCGGGCCGACGGCGACGACGCCCGCCAGCCCCGGCACCGGGTCGCCGGCCGCCTCGCCGGCCAACTTCAGGGCGACGTTGCCGCCCAGGGATTGGCCCACTACGAAGATCGGCGAAGACGGCGACCAGCGGTGGACTTCGGCGACGGCGGCGCGCAGGTCGTCCGAGGAGCCGGCGTGGTAGGTGTGCCGGGCCACGGCGATCCCCCTGCCGGCCGCCCGCAGCTCCAGGCGCACCACGCGTACCCCCTTGCGCAGCAGCATGACGGCCTGGTGAGTGACGTGCCCCGAGCGGTGCGACCCGCCCAGGCCGTGGACCACGACCGCGATGCGCCCGCCCGGCCGCCAGCCGGTGGGGACGTTATCGTACAGCAGCAGCCGGTCGCCATCGACCAGCCGCACCTGACGCTCGTGCGTGGGGTAGTCGAGTGTCGGCCCCCCGAGGAAGAGCGCCAGCACCGTCTGGATGTGCGGGTTGCCCAACAGGGGCAGCGGCGTGAAGTCGCCGTCACGCGAAAAGAAGGATTGCGGACGCTGCTTCATCTCGGATCACGTCGCGGGTTGGCTCCGCCCGGGGACGCAGGCGCTCGCCGGTCGCGAGCGGCCATTCCTTGGCGGACGGTTCGTGGAGATACTCGCCCGATCAGGCCGGGCTTCACGTCATCATCATAGAACCCACCCGTGACAAACACAATAGACGCGGGGAGCCGCAGGCGCGGCTCCCCGAAGCGGGCTTACTTGGACTCGCTAAGGACCTTGATCTTGATGCTGCGGTAGGCGACCTCGTTGCCGTGGTCCTGCAAATCGATGTGCCCCTTCTTCTCCTTGCCGAAGCGGTCCATCTTGGCAAATTTGCTTTCGGCCACGCGCTTGTTCCAGTCGTCGCTGCCGAACTCGAACTCGACGACCTTCTCGCCGTTGAGCCAGTGCTCGACGTGGTCGCCCTTGACGACGATGCGCGTCTTGTTCCACTCGCCGATGGGCTTGGTCAGGTCCTTCGTCGGGGCGTACAGGGCGTAGCACGACGCGGCGGAGGTCTTGGGGTTCTTGCCGTCGCCGTGGTTCGCGTTGTCGAGGATCTGGTACTCGGGGCCCGTCTCGAAGGGGGCGCCCTTGTCCTCGCTGACACGGTACATGATGCCGCTGTTGGCCCCCTTCGTCACCTTCCACTCGATCGACAGCTCGAAGTTGTCGTACTCGCCGTCGGTGACGATGTCGCCGCCGCGCTTGCCGTCGGCGGGGTTGAGGACAAGGGCGCCGTCGCTCGCCTTCCACTTGTCGCCGACTTCCTTGCCGCGGAAGGCGTGCCAGCCGTCGGTCGTCTTGCCGTCGAAGAGGAGCTTCCAGCCGTCGCCCTTCTCCTTGTCGGTCAGCGTGTTCGGCGCCGCCTTGTCGGCCGCGCGCCCAACCGCCAGCAGGCCGAGCAGGGCCGCGGCGGCGAGGGAGAGTCGCCAGGTGTTACGCATCGTCGGTTCTCCTGAGAACGAGGGATCCAGCACGTCGGGCGTCGCAGTGACTATACCGGCCGGCGCCGGGGGCGGACAGCAGGATCCTGCGAACGCCAAGCCGCAAGCGGCTCAGGCGCTGCTCGATACCGTTTTCAGGTCGGCGCGCTGCCCCTCGTAGGTCTCGCTGAAGGCCAGCGCCTTCGGGTCGGGCTCGCTGCCCCACACCCGGCACGCCTGCCGGTACAGGTCCGGCCACCAGTTCTCGTGCCCGGTCAGCCCCCCTTCCAGGACCGCGCGCCAGTTGCTCAGGATCTTCGACCAGCAGCGATCTCCGTAATCCAGGGCCTCGCGCAGGTTGGCGAAGCGCGGCACGTACCAGTCGCGGCCGATGGCGGCGTGCAGCACCTCGTCGGCCCAGTCGTAATCCTGGATCGTCGCCAGGAGCGGGTCGCCGGAGGCCACGCCGACCTCCCACTCGAAGCGCTTGCCGGTGCGCGTCATCAGGCCCTGTTCGATGAAGTAGAGCACCGCGTGCCGCTCCATCGGCGTACACTCGGTGTTGAGGCGCATCGACCAGTTGTGCGTGATGCGGGCCCGCGTCCAGTCGATGCCGTTGGCGACGAAGCCGACCTCGCCCATCATGGCGTGCCGCGCCTCGTCCCACAGCTGCCGGGTCATGTCGCGGTAGTAGCCCCACGGCTGGCCCTTCGTCTGCGTGAGGATGCTCGCCATCATCTCCGGCACGTCGATCTCGCGCAGCCGCTTGAACAGCATCATCAGCGTCTTGGCCCGCGGCGGCAGCCCGGGGTCGTACAGGAACGCCTCGGCGTTGACGCCCTGGTTCCACAGGTCCTGGAAGCGCTCGTCGCGCTTCGGCACCGGGTCGTAGACGTAAGGCTTCGCCGAGTACAGCCGCTCGCCGCTTTCGCCGGACGGTTCGGCGGTACCGTCCAGGTCGCCGGCGGCGGCGAGGCATTGCCGGAGCCGCCCCAGCCACGGCGTCATGGCCTGCCACGCCGCGTCATCGACCAGGCATTCGAGGCAGCGGCCGCCGAACTCGATCATGTCCTCGACTTCGAGCCCGGCGAAGCGGCAGACGCGCAGCGACGGGGCGTCGGTCAGCGGGTTGGTTTCGTCCCTGTGCCGCCCCAGCACCACTTGCAGCGCCGGCAGGGCCACGTCGTAGAGCCCCGCGAGCAGCTCGCCCGTCGTCGGCGCCGCCAGGATTTCGTCGAAAAAGACCTGCAATGCCGGGTGCGGCACCTCTTCGAGCCCCAGCGGCGGCTCGCGCATCTCGCCGACGCGGCTGCGCAGGGCCATGACGTGTTCGGCGCACAGGTAGGCGTGGTGCGAAAAGCCGGTCTTCAACTCGTAGATCGGCTCGGCGGTGATGCGGGCGGTGAAGATCTCGTGCAGGCGCAGGAAGGCGTAGTGATAGCGCTTCAGCCGGGCGACGCACGCCGCGATGCTGAGGCCGGGCCGGGCCGCCTCTTCAAGGGTGGCGAGGCCCGCGAGGGTCGGCAGACCGCGGTACGACTGGTACGTCGCGGGGGTGATCGTCTGGGACATGGCAGCTTCTCCGGGCGGATTGGTCGGGGTCGGCGCAATTATAGCCGCGGCCCCGGGGCGGGCGATAGGATGACGAGGCCATCCTACTCTCCCCTCGCCCCGGAGTACCGCAATAGTGTTCGGCACGAGCAATCCCACGGGCTTGTCCCGTGGTTGCTTAGGATCGCTGCTACTGGGGGGGGCGCGCTCCCGAGCAATCCCACGGGCTTGTCCCGTGGTTGCTTAGGATCGCTCCTACTGGG